>Ga0214917_10005095_pt1 | contig 14172 bp, 12 predicted proteins | sample LL_1208_BB_MetaG_FD_177983 | JGI IMG/M metagenome (GOLD analysis project Ga0214917, IMG submission 177983) | Freshwater microbial communities from Lake Lanier, Atlanta, Georgia, United States - LL_1208_BB | ecosystem: Environmental > Aquatic > Freshwater > Lake | place: USA: Georgia | collected... | reverse complement strand
ACCGAGATGATGCACCTGACACAGCAATAATCGTTACTACTGCTGCGCTAATGATAAATACCGTTCCCATATCCGGTTGTAGCAAAATAAATACCACTGGGATTCCGGCAACTAAGAGTGCCTGCAGAACATCACGCGAAGTTGGATCGTTACTGTCGTGACTTCTTTCGGAGAGAATCATGGACATTCCAACGATAATTGAAATTTTTGCTAATTCAGCAGGTTGAATTTGGAATCCACCAGGTAGGGCAATCCACGCTTTTGCTCCGTTGACTTCTGCACCGAGTCCAGGAATCAAAACAATTATTAGGCCTAAAACTCCTAGACCCCAAAGAATTGGTGTATATGCACGCAATAAACGATAATCAATAATTGTTGTTCCCCACGCAAGTAAAGATCCAATTAAAATATTTAGAACATGGCGCTTTAGGTAATACTGAGGATCCAAATTATTAGCCGCATACCAATCTCTAGTTGCGGCGTAGACAAGCAGTGTTCCAATTAGTAAGAGCGCTGCGACCGATCCAGTAAGAATCGGATCGAAACCGGCGAATATCGATCCACGTGACCTGCGTCGATAAATACCTCTAGTTGAAAGTGAACTCATTAGTTCTCCTTCACTTTCGTAGCTGGTGAAATTTTAGGAATCTTTATCGGTGGTCTTCCATCAGGAAATATAGCCTTTGCTGGATCTACTTTTGAGCCAGAGACACCGAATAAGGTTTCATAAATTTTTCGAACACCAACAGCACTAACAGAAGCTCCGAAACCACCTTGGCTAACCATCATGACAACTGCGTATCGTGGGTTTTGTGTTGGGCCGTAAGAAGCAAACCACGATGTATCTGCTTTTAAGGTTCCATTCTTATTTTTACCAAATACTTGAGCCGTTCCTGTTTTTCCGCTGATAGCAATAGGAAAGCCAGCGAATGCACTCGTCGCTGTACCGGCAGTGACAACTTCACGAAGTGCACTGTGCAAGAAATCAATTGTGGCTTGGGTGGCAGGCAGAGTTCCTAATTGCTTGGGACCAATTTTCTTGAGAACTTTTCCATCAGTTGAAACGATGGCCTTTGCAACACTTGGTCGCCAAATTGTTCCACCATTGGCAATTGCTGCATACATCTGAGTTAATTTCAGTGGAGTAATAACTGTATCGCCCTGACCAATTGAGAAGTTAACAGCATCTCCTGCACGAATCTTGTCACCATCAATACAGTTTTCTCGGGCTAATTCGATGAGAAATGGTGTCAGCTGATTCTTCTTTGCTCGATCTTTATAGTTACAGTAAAAATCTTTATTCGCTGCATACCAATTCTTACGCCAGCTGCGATCTGGTAGGCGACCTGCCAGCTCGGAGGGCATGTCTATCTCTGTCTTTTTGTTTACCTGAAATCCTTGCGCGGCTTTGAAAAAGTAATCGTTTGGATTTGATTTTGGTTTCAAACCACCATCTCTGAGCCATTCATCGAATGCAATTTGATACCACAATGTGTCGCATGAAACTGCAATACCCTTTTTAAGACTTACGCGACCAAGAGGCTTGCTATCAAAGTTTTGGAAAGCGCGATTACCAACTTGTATTTCTGCGGGACAGTTATATGTGGCATTTAAGTCATAGCCGGCATTTGCTGCTGCAACAACAGATACTGATTTGAATGTTGATGCTGGTGCAAACAATCCTTGCAATGGTCTCGAAAGTGCAGGGACTCCGTTTTTTTCACTGAAGAGTGCCTTAGCATCGGCGACCGATAAACCCTTTTCCCAAGCATTCGGATCATAAGTTGGATAAGACGCCATCGCTAAAATCTGTCCATTGCGAACATCCATGACAATTGCAGCGCCCGAATCTGCTGGTTTACCACTTGCACGTGCACGTCTCACTGCATCAGCTAGCGCACTTTCAACACTGGCCTGTAAACGAACATCCAAACTAGTGACTAAATGATTTCCACCAATAGGTTGTGTATTTTGAATTTCACGAGTGATGGATTCTTTTCGATCTACAATAACTGTTCGAATTCCTGGAGTTCCACGTAAATACGAATCGTATTGATATTCAAGTCCGGTTTTACCAATAGTTTCGCTTCGATAATATGAACGACCATTTTTACCTGACAAGTCCTCGTCTGTGACAGGTCCCACGTAACCCAATACGTGTGCGGCATTTACTCCTGCATAACCTGGATAATTTCGAATTGCTACTGGTGATGCTCCAATACCTGGGTATTCATTTGTACGTTCAACAATTTGCAGAGCAATCTCAGGATCGGCTTCCTTGGTGATGGGAATTGGTTGATATCTCGAACCTGTCCAACATCCTGCTTTGTCATACTTCGGCAACTCACCGCATAAACGAGTCGCTCGGTACACATCCGCATAGGACAGGCCTAGAAGTGTTGAAATATTTGCCAGAACACTGGCGCCCTTATCGCTTTGCTTATCTAACGTGATTCGATCCACCGTGATTGCTAAGCCAACCCGATTCAGCGCGAGTGGAACACCTGAGGAATCTACAATGAGTCCACGAATTGCAGGATTAATTACATCGCGACTCTGAATGCTAAGGGCAGCATCCTTATATTTAGGAGCAGCTGCTACTTGCAAATAGAAAAGCCTTCCAAGTAACGCAATCATCAGAGTTAGAATAAAAATCTGCACTACGAAAAGACTCAAACGAACCCTTTGATTCATATATGAGCCTGATTCCCAAAGAGAACTCGGTGTAAGCGAGTCACGACTGGAAGTATCAACGGAGTCACTAGTAACGCCCAAATACCACTTCCGATTATCGTTATGAGCACTCGAGAGAAATTTCCGGTAGGAACTCCCAATAAGAGGTTAGTAATGACAAAAGTAATTAGCGTAATTACCGATGCAATCGATACTAGAAAAATATTCGTGACCGGATTGCCACGAATGTTGTCATTTCCAAACCCTAAGAAAGCGACTGCATAGCAGGCCAGAATCATGAGCAGCGTCCAGTGCCCAATTACGCCGCTAGAACTCTGCGATAAATCCATTAAAAAACCTGAAATAAATCCAGTAAGAGCCCCAACAGTTGGGGTACTCAGTGCAGCCCACGTTAATGCGATGAGCAATGGAAGTGAGAATCCACCACCTGGTAATCGCAGCTGGTTTACAACACTTTCTTGCAACAGAAATATGAGAATAAATACCAGTGTGGAAATTGAGAATTGTCTAACAAGCATTTAAAGACTATTTCGTACTTGTGCTATTTGACGGGGTAGGAGTCGCATAAATAGTCACTGTTGGTACCGGAGTTGGCAAAGGTGCAGCAGGAACAAGAGCATCACCTGGATTATTTTTGCCTGCACTGATGACGACGCTGACGATTCCGAGTGCCGAGAAATTTGGATAGAGCAACACAGATGCTGTTTGGGCGATTGATCCCGCACTGTTGTCAACTGAGCTGATGACACCAACTGGAATTCCAGGAACAAATGGACGATTATGCGTACTTCCGCGAGCTAATAAAACATCGCCAACTTTTACAATATTTTGATTATCTAATAATTGAAGTTCAGCTAGTTTAGATCCGCGACCAGAAAGAATGCCAATCTGCTGTGATCCGGCAACTCTGACGCCAACTTTAAAATCAGGATCCGTTGCCAACATAACAAGGGCTGAATTTAGGTAGGACTCTTTCACAACGCCAACTAAGCCATCTCCTGATAAAACCGTCATATTTTGACGAACTCCTGAAGTTGTTCCGGCATCAATTGTGAGAGTTTGCGAAAAACTTGTGCTTGCTCCTTGCGAAATAACACGAGCTGCCAAAACTTTATATCCAGCCCGTCCCGCAAGATCTAAAACGGATTTAAGTTGTATTAACTCACCATCGGCATTTTTGCGTTCAAGAAGCTTGGTCCTTAACTTTGCGTTCTCTTCTTTTAGTTTCTCAATCTGATTACGAGTGCGGCCAAGATGAGTTACGTCACCGAAGAAGTTACGAAATGGAGTGACAACGGTTGTTCCAGCTTTCTGGAATGGAGCCAAGATATTTTGCGTGCCGCCACGCAGGCCATCCAATATTTTTACACCGCGCAGATCAAGTGTTATGAGGAATAGTGAAGTGACGATAAGAATGATTAGCAGCAGGCGCGCACGTCCTTCGCCGCCATAACGCATAGCGCTATTTACCTATCGACGAGGCTCGGAGATCAAAACCTTTTCAAGGGCCTCGAACTCTTCAATACATTTTCCGGAACCTTCTACGACTGCATCGAGCGGACGCTCTGCAACGTGAATTGGCATACCAGTCTCTTTACGAAGGCGCTCATCGAGACCCTTAAGAAGCGCACCGCCACCTGTGAGAACAATTCCGCGATCCATGAGATCACTCGCTAACTCTGGTGGACACTTATCAAGCGTGCTCTTTACAGCATTAATGATTGCATTTACTGGTTCTTCTAGAGCTTTACGAATCTCCGCAGCAGAAACAACGATCGTTTTAGGAAGACCTGTCGCAAGATCGCGACCACGAATTTCTGCATCGTTTTCACCTGGAAGTGGATATGCAGAACCAATTGCCATTTTGATTTCTTCTGCTGTGCGCTCTCCAAGAAGTAGCGAGAATTCGCGTTTTACCCAGTTAATAATTGATTGATCCAGTTCGTCGCCACCTACACGAATCGACAGTGAAGTAACGATTCCACCGAGAGAAATCACTGCAACTTCTGTTGTTCCGCCACCAATATCAACAACCATGTTTCCTGTTGGTTCGTGGATTGGCAGACCTGCACCAATTGCTGCAGCCATTGGCTCTTCGATGATGTAAACCTTGCGCGCACCTGCTGCATAGCCAGCATCTTTAACTGCACGCTGTTCAACTCCAGTAATACCTGACGGAACACACACAACAATACGGGGCTTAGCTAAATAGCGACGACGGTGAACTTTCTGAATGAAGTAACGCAACATTCGCTCTGTTGTATCAAAGTCAGCAATAACTCCATCTTTAAGAGGACGAATTGCAACGATGTTGCCAGGGGTACGGCCAATCATTTTCTTTGCTTCAAGACCAACAGCCAAAATTCCGCCTGTGTCTTGATTAACAGCGACAACGCTTGGTTCGTTGAGAACAATGCCACGACCGCGCACATATACCAACGTGTTTGCAGTTCCAAGATCCACAGCCATATCGCGGCCGATGAATGACATTTTGTTACTCATTTATTTCCCTTCAAAGAAAATAGCAATTTCACGAGCCGCTGATTCTGGTGAATCAGATCCGTGAACAATGTTCTGTACAACTTTGGTTCCTTGATCACGCGCAAGATCTCCGCGAATCGTTCCTGGTGCAGCGACTGTTGGATCTGTTGCACCTGCAAGCGAACGAAATCCTTCGATTACGCGATTGCCTTCGGCGATCATCGCAACGATTGGCCCTGAAGTCATGAACTCAAGAAGCGGTTCGTAAAAAGGTTTTCCATTGTGCTCTGCATAATGTTTTTCAAGTAGCGCGCGATCTGCATTTAACATTCGAAGTGCGGTAACTGAATAACCTTTTTTCTCAATTCGAGAAATAACTTCACCAACAAGACCGCGACGTACACCGTCAGGCTTGACCAGGATTAAGGTTTTTTCGGAACTCACACGCGCAGTCTATTAGGCATTTGGCGGACCCGCTGCCAGCAGGGCTGCGCGAGCGGCTTCCCCCTTTTTTCCCACAAGAATAGCCGCAATCCATAACCCCAAGAAAATAGCCCCCACGAGAAACATCGAAGTGACGATAAAGCCATAGGCAAGAAGTGCTACTTGTAAAACCCAGCCAAGGATCCATCCGATTTTCTTCTTGAGTAAAGCTGGCGCAAGTAAACACAAAATTGCAATAACCGCACCGAGTATCAGCGCAGCTGCAGAATGTTCTTTCATGGCAAGCAGCAATGCAAAACCCATAACAAAAGATTCCATTACCAAAACTGAAGAAGTTAACACACGCATCTTTAAATCCTAATCTAATTTGACAAATAATTTACGTAGAATTGAGCGAGCTTCACCGACGGTTACCACTGAACCGGTAACAACTATTCCAACACTGTCATCGCTAAGCGGGCGCTTTGCATCATCGATAGCGCGCTTCAAAGCGCCTTCTAAATTATCGTGACTAAACACTCTGTCGGCTCCGAAAATTTTTCTTGCCAAAACTTCGAGGTCCTTAACTGGCATCGCGCGTGAAGAAGAACTCGAAGTGAGAATTACCGAGTTGAGAACAGGTTCGAGAGATTCGAGAATACCTTGTGCATCCTTATCTCCGAAAATTCCGATGACTCCGATTGTGTCATCGAAAGTAAATTCCAAGGCTAACGTTTGTGCTAGCGCCTGTGCTCCATGTGGATTGTGTGCAGCATCTAAAATAACTGTTGGGTCACGATGAATAACTTCGCATCTTCCTGGTGATTTCACATTAGCAAAGCCCGCCCGCACTGCCTCTGGATCAAGCTCTTGCTCGCCGAAGAAGGCTTCGACAGCTACAAGAGCAGATGCGGCATTTGTCGCCTGATGACGACCATGTAAAGGAAGGAAAATTTCCTCGTACTTCTGATTCAATCCATTGATAGAAATCAATTGCCCACCAACAGCGATGGCACGGTTTTCGAGTGAATATTCAATTCCCTCTCGAGCTATATCGGCTTCTACCTCTGCTGCCTTACGTAATAATTCCTTTGCAGACTCTGGTTTCTGTTCTGCCATAACAATAAATCCACCAGGTTTGATGATTCCGGCTTTAGTCGAAGCAATTTCTGTGAGCGTGTTTCCGAGATATTCCATGTGATCTAAATCAATTGGCATGATTACAGAAACATCAGCATCAATTACATTTGTTGCATCCCACTGTCCCCCCATGCCCACTTCGATAATTCCAATATCCACTGGATGTTCTGCAAAGGCAACAAAAGCCATCGCCGTAATTGCTTCAAAGAAAGAGATTGGGTTGTCGAATTTTGAATCCATTAAATCTAAATATGGAGCAACATCGTTGTAGGCAAATATCGCAGCCTGTGGATCAATCGGTGATCCATTTATGGAAATTCTTTCAAGATAGCTCTCGAGATGGGGACTTGTGAAGCGACCTGTTCGCAATCCCATTTCAAATAAGAGCGAATCAATCATTCGCGAAGTTGTGGTCTTTCCATTTGTTCCACCCACATGAATCGTCGGATATGTAAGTTGTGGCGAACCAAGAATGTCTGCGAGTGCGGCTATTCGATCAAGTGTGGGTGAAATACGTGTCTCTGGCCAACGTGCAAGGAGCGCTTGCTCAATTGCCTCAACTCGAGCGTTGTCGTCTGCGCTCATTTTCTAATGTGCCGGCAATGAGTTGAGTTGTGAAGTGATGCGTTCGATGTCAGCACTTGTCTTTGCTAAGCGCTCTTTGATTTCTACAACAACTTCTGCAGGGGCTTTAGCCATAAAACCTTGGTTGTTAAGTTTGACATTCGCTGTTTCAAGATCTTTTTGAGCAGTAGCTAAATCTTTTGTAAGTCGCGCCCGTTCGGCGGCAACATCTATAGCACCAGTCAAGTCAAATTCTACTTTCACTGAGCCAACCTGTAATTGAGCACTTGGTGTGAAGTCGCCACTTTCTAGCTTCAGTACAAATCTCATTGCACTTTCATATGGAGTGAACTCTGCAGGTCCAACAAAACGACCAGGAATCTTTGCTGATGTTTTGATTCCTTGATCATTTCTGAATCGGCGAACTTCAGTGATTACTTCTTGGATACTTGCAATAATTTTTTCGCTGCTCTTTTCGATATGAGAGGAGATTGCCTTTGGCCATTCGGCAATAACCAACGACTCTCGTCCGGTCAAAGTTGTCCAAAGCTCTTCTGAAATAAAAGGCATAAATGGATGCATTAATCGCAAAAGCTGATCGAGTACATGGCCCAGTACGCGTTGAGTATTTTTTGATTCGCCAGATGCAAAAGTTTCTTTAGAAAGCTCGAGATACCAGTCGCAGAGATCATCCCAAGCGAAGTGATAAATACGATCGCAAGCACGTGCAAATTCGTATGATTCAAGGAGTGAATCAACCTCTGAAATCGTTTCGGAAAGTCTGGAAAGTATCCATCTATCAACGCCGCTAAGTGAAGACACCGCAGGCAGTTCTCCATCGATAGTTGCACCGTTCATCATTGCAAAGCGAGTTGCGTTCCATAATTTCGTAGCAAAGTTTCGAGAACCGCCGACCCAGTCTTCGGCAAGTGCTTGATCTTTACCTGGATTTGCACCACGGGCTAATGTAAAACGCAATGCATCTGTACCGTACTTGTCCATAAACTCAATTGGATCAATTGTGTTTCCACGACTCTTGGACATCTTCTTTCCAAATTGATCGCGCACCAAACCATGTAAAGCAATTGTCTGAAATGGTTGTTTTCCATCCATGGCGAACAAACCAAAGAGCATCATGCGCGCTACCCAAAAGAAGAGAATGTCATAACCAGTAACAAGCACGCTTGTTGGATAAAACTTCTTTAGATCAGCTGACTGTGCTGGCCAACCAAGAGTTGAAAATGGCCAGAGCGCAGATGAAAACCATGTATCTAAAACATCAGGATCTTGTGTGTAACCATTTGGCGCTTTTTCATCCGCACCTACAACAACAACTTCACCATTTGGTCCATACCAAACAGGAATTCGATGTCCCCACCACAATTGTCTGGAGATACACCAGTCGTGCATGTTGTCGACCCATTCAAAATATCTTGGTTCCATCTCTTTTGGTTCAATTTTTACGCGACCATCACGAACTGCGTCCCCTGCGGCTTTTGCAAGCGGCGCAACTTTTACAAACCATTGCAAAGATAAACGTGGTTCGACAATTGTTGCGCAGCGTTGGCAGTGACCAACGGAGTGAGAATAAGGACGTTTTTCCCAACCAATGCGACCGTCGGCACGTAATTGTTCAACTACTGCTTTGCGCGCATCGAACCTATCCATGCCATCAAATTGTGTGTTTGTTCCAGACATAACACCATGTTCGTTCATGATGACGACCATGGGAACGTTGTGTCGCATTGCCATTTCAAAGTCATTTGGATCATGAGCGGCGGTAACTTTTACCGCGCCTGTTCCAAACTCGGGGTCCACTAATTCATCGGCAATGATCGGAATCATTCGGTTTACGTATGGAAGTTTTACGTGCTTTCCAACCAAGTCTTTATACCGTGGATCATCAGGGTTAACGGCAACTGCCCCGTCGCCGAGCATTGTTTCTGGACGAGTCGTTGCGATACTGATTTGCGTCTGACCAGGATCGCCATAAGTAATTTGAACAAATTCTCCATCAATATCTTGGTGCTCAACTTCGATATCAGAAAGAGCTGTTAGGCAACGTGTGCACCAGTTAATGATTCTTTCAGCTCGATAAATTAGATCTGCATCATAAAGTTTTTTAAATATGGTTAAAACTGCTTTAGATAGATTTTCATCCATTGTGAAAGCTTCTCGAGACCAGTCAACGCTGTCACCGAGTCTTTTCATCTGTCCAAGAATTGCTCCGCCAGATTCGGCTTTCCATTCCCAAACTTTTTTAACAAACTCATCGCGTCCAAGATCGTGACGTGATTTGCCTTGAGAGGCTAATTGTTTTTCGACAACATTTTGCGTAGCAATGCCTGCGTGATCCATTCCTGGAAGCCAGAGCGCTTCGAAACCTTTCATTCGCTTCATGCGAATGAGCACGTCTTGCAATGTGTGATCTAGTGCGTGACCGATATGTAAAACACCGGTGACATTTGGTGGAGGAATAACAATTGTGTAGGGAGGTTTTTCTGATTGTGCATCAGCGGTGAAATAGCCAGCCTTCATCCACTTTTCATAAAGTGGCGCTTCGATATCGGCCGGTACAAAGGTCGATGCGAGTTCGCGGTCTGACTGACTCATGTGGAGCAGTCTAGATTATGCGCTCTTCTCTTCTTGACCTTTATCGCGACGAGCACCCCTCTTTGGAATATCTCCTGTGCGAGGAATCAAAGTTGGCGCGCCGTCATCATTAATGCATTCGTGAGTCAAGATCACCTTTGAAATATCTGCACGACTTGGTACTTCATACATCACACCAAGTAGAACGCTTTCAAGAATTGCACGAAGTCCTCGAGCACCCGTACCTCGCTTAAGAGCAAGCTCTGCTATTGCATCGAGTGCTTCTGGAGTAATTTCTAATTCGACATCATCAATATCAAAGAGGCGCTGATATTGCTTAACTAATGCGTTCTTTGGCTCAGTCAAAATTTGTATTAACGCTGGCTTATCTAAGTTTTCAACACTTGTAATTACCGGAAGACGACCAACGAACTCGGGAATCATTCCGAACTTTAGAAGATCTTCAGGCATTACATCAGCGAAAATATCACGTCGGTTTTTCTCTGTTTCGCTCTGAAGCGTTGCGTTAAAGCCAACACCGGCTGATCCGCTACGGCTTTCGATAATTTTTTCCAGTCCGGCGAATGCTCCACCAACGATAAAGAGAACATTCGTCGTATCAATTTGAATGAACTCTTGATGTGGATGCTTGCGTCCACCCTGTGGTGGAACTGAAGCAACAGTGCCTTCTAGAATCTTCAGAAGTGCCTGCTGAACACCTTCGCCGGAAACATCGCGAGTAATTGATGGGTTTTCAGATTTGCGTGCGACTTTATCGATTTCATCGATATATATGATTCCAGTTTCTGCTTTCTTTACATCGTAATCAGCAGCTTGCAAAAGTTTGAGCAAAATGTTTTCTACATCTTCTCCGACATAACCAGCTTCTGTGAGAGCTGTTGCATCTGCGATAGCAAAGGGCACATTGAGCATGCGAGCAAGAGTTTGCGCCATAAGAGTTTTACCGCAACCTGTTGGGCCAAGAAGCAAAATATTACTCTTTGCCAATTCAATAGAGTCTTCGCGTTTTGTGTCTCCAGATTGAACACGCTTGTAATGGTTATAGACGGCAACAGATAGAGATTTCTTTGCGCGGTCTTGTCCAATGACATATTGATCTAGGAATTCAAAAATTTCAGCAGGCTTTGGAAGTTCGGTAAGTCCAAGTGTTCCGGCTTCTGCAAGCTCTTCGATAATGATTTCATTACAGAGTTCGATGCACTCATCACAGATATAAACACCAGGACCGGCAATTAATTTCTTGACTTGCTTCTGCGTTTTGCCGCAGAAGGAACATTTCAGCAGATCGCTAGTCTCGCCGATGCGTGTCATCTCACTCCTTTGTTCCCAATTGGGGAAATTTTTGGGAACGTCTAATTGCTAAGAATAGATTGAAGGTATGCAAATACGCGGTATAGAAAAGGCTTACTTTGTTCGCCGAGAGAATAATTAGGCGAAAAAGTTGTAACTAAGCCTTTGCTTTACGGCTAGCTAGAACTTGATCGATAAGTCCGTACTCGACTGCTTCTGCTGCTGTAAGAATCTTGTCACGTTCGATATCAGCTGCGATTTCTGCAGGCGAACGAGTTGAGTGACGTGAAATTAACTCTTCTAGAAGAGTACGCATGCGCAGAATTTCGCGAGCTTGAATTTCGATATCCGAAGCTTGTCCGCCACCTTCTGATGAAGGTTGGTGAATCATGATCCGTGAATTTTCTAGTGCGTAACGCTTGCCCTTAGCGCCACCTGCAAGAAGTACAGCCGCAGCAGATGCTGCTTGGCCAAGACAAATTGTCATGACATCTGGGCGAACAAATTGCATAGTGTCATAAATTGCAGTGAGCGCAGTAAATGAGCCACCAGGTGAATTGATGTAAATCATGATGTCACGATCTGGATCCATTGATTCGAGAGTCAACAGCTGAGCCATGACATCGTTTGCGACTGTGTCATCGATTGGTTGACCAAGAAAAATAATGCGCTCTTCGAATAACTTTGTATAAGGATCCAGGCGTTTAAAACCGTAGGCGGTTTTTTCTTCGATAGTTGGAAGAACGTAGCGATTTGTTATCTCTGGAATGTTATTCATTATTTCGCCTTTCCTGCATTGCCTGAAACTTGACCTTCGGATTGTGCGATTTGGTCTACAAAGCCATAAGCCTTTGCTTCTTCTGCGGTAAACCAGCGATCTCGATCAGAATCTGCAGTAATTTTCTCAACGCTCTGTCCAGTGTGATGAGCAATGAGTTCGGCCATCTTCTTCTTAATAGCAGACATGTTTTCGGCTTGGATGCGAATATCAGTAGCTGTTCCACCGATGCCACCGAGTGGTTGGTGCATCAAAATGCGTGCATTTGGAAGCGCATAACGTTTTCCTGGTGCACCAGCTGTTAGTAAGAACTGTCCCATTGATGCAGCCATTCCCATTGCTACTGTTGCAACATCATTCTTTACGTATTGCATAGTGTCATAAATCGCCATACCTGCAGTGATAGATCCGCCAGGAGAATTTATGTAAAGATAAATATCTTTTTCTGGATCTTCTGCGGCGAGCAAAAGAATCTGCGCGCAAATTGCATTAGCCATGGTGTCTTCAACTTGACCTGCAAGAAAAATAATTCGCTCACGGAGCAAGCGGCTGTAAACCTGTTCGTCTAATCCGCCCATTGATGCTGGTGATGCTTGCGCAACAACCTGCGGTGTCTGCGGGTTCATTTGCTCCACGTGAGATCCTCCTGATTTGTATTTACCTGTAGTGACCTTAACAATGTCAGCAGAGAAATGCTTCCCAATTTGTGCACTCAATGGCGCGAATGGGCCTTTGTTCGCTCAGGGCGCAGAGATTATTCCGCGGTTGATGGTGAAGGTGCTGGCTTTGGCGTCAGGGCTTCAAGATCTACTGCTACACCAGATGCATCTTTAATTGATATGCGAGATAAAACGCCAGCGAGAGCTTTTGCGCGAGCAACTTCTGCAACGAGTTGTTGAATCTGTCCGGCTTTTTGCAACTCTTGAGCGAATTGCTCTGGAGCCATTCCGTAACGCTGTGATGTACGCACCAAGTATTCGGTGAGTTCAACTTCGGAAACTTGAACTTCTTCTGCTTTAACAATTGAATCTAAAAGGAAATCAGATTTTAAAGATGAGCGAACTTGTCCATCTACTTCTGCACGGTGCTCGGCATCTTCGAGGCGACCTTCGCCAGACAGATGGTTATTTACTTCTTCTTCAACAAGGTGATCCGGAACTGGAATTTCAATGTCTGCAAGCAATTTTTCAACGAGTAAATCACGGGCCTGTGCGCCTTGTTCCATCTTCTTAACACGCTCGAGTCGAGTCGCAAAATCTGCTTTTAGTTCATCTAACGTGTCGAACTCTGATGCAAGCTTTGCAAATGCATCATCCATTGGTGGTAATTCGCGCTCTTTAACAACTTTTACAACAACTTCTACGACGCCCTTTTCGCCTTCGGCTTGTCCAACGAGTTGTGTTTCGAAATCCTTCTTATCCCCCGCGCTCATACCAATGAGGACATCGTCAAGGCCGTCAATCATTCGGTTAGAGCCAACTTCGTATGAAATATCTGATGCTTTTCCGCCATCAACCTCTTGACCATTTATGCGAGCCAAAAGATCAAGCGTTGGAAAATCACCTTTCTTGATTGCACGTTCAACAGTATTAAGGGTTCCAAAGCGAGCGCGGAGTTCGTCAATTTGCTCAGTGATGTCTGAATCAGTGACAACTACATCATCAACCTTGATTTCGATCTTAGAAAAATCAGGCAACTTAACATCTGGGCGAACATCTACCTCAACTGTGAAAACCAACTTCTCGTTATCAACAAACTCTTTGACGTCAACAGTTGGACGACCAATAACTAAAACTGTGTGCTCGCGAGCCGCCTTACTATAAAACTCAGGCAGAGCTGAATTAATCGCCTCGTCCAAAACTGTTCCGCGACCAACGCGTTGATCAATCATTGCGGCAGGAATTTTTCCCTTGCGGAATCCGGGAATGTTGACTTGTGATGCCACTTTCTTATATGCATCAGAAACATGTTGAGTTAGTTCTGAGTATGGAACTTCGATATCTAAGCGAACACGGGTTGGAGAAAGTGCTTCTACCGTGCTCTTCACGAAGTTCTCCTTCTATTTAAGCTAAATAAGATAAGTTAAAAAATATGGTCGGGGCGGGGAGATTCGAACTCCCGATCTCCTGCTCCCAAAGCAGGCGCGCTAGCCACTACGCTACGCCCCGAGGCGCAAGTGGTGAGTCTAG
>Ga0214917_10005094_pt1 | contig 14173 bp, 11 predicted proteins | sample LL_1208_BB_MetaG_FD_177983 | JGI IMG/M metagenome (GOLD analysis project Ga0214917, IMG submission 177983) | Freshwater microbial communities from Lake Lanier, Atlanta, Georgia, United States - LL_1208_BB | ecosystem: Environmental > Aquatic > Freshwater > Lake | place: USA: Georgia | collected... | reverse complement strand
TTCCATACCCCTGTTTCTTAGAAGGCAGCAAAATCCTCCGTCTAAATCCGGAAACCGACAATGAAGAATATATTGCAGTGGAAAAGTTGAGAAGAGGCGATTTAATACGAACCGCAGAACACGGATACAAGGCAATCGAATTGATTGGGCATACCACTATACCGAACCCAATGGAAGCGTCCAAAGAATCGCGTCGTCTTTATTGGTTCCGGAAATCGAAATGTGCCAATGCTGGACTGTTCGAAGATTTATGCGTTACCGGAGACCATTGCATATTACATCGCACTATATCGGACGAGAAGAGAAAACAAATAGCGGAATATATGCGCGATATCTATGTGACAGAGAATCATTATCGTGTTCCCGCGTTTTTAGATGACCGTGCAGAACCGTATACTAGAGATGGACCAGCGACTATATGGCACTTTGCATTAGAAAACCCGAATATTTACCATAATTACGGCGTAATGGCAAACGGTCTTTTAGTCGAATCGTGTAGTCTTCATTATATGTACAAACACTCGAATATGCGCATGATATGAATGCGGTGTTAGTTTAGTAATTGTTCTAAACGAAGCTAAGTGAATCAGCACTCATAATGTATGTTTACATATGTAATCTTACTCTTTATATCTTGACATTAACGTCTGGAGGGAATACAGCGTTTATGTTCCTCCCGAAGGGAGGAGTTTTACTCCATACGTCTGGACATTAACATATTCTCAAGTGTAAAACATACAGGACCATATAGGGCGTTACTATATGACCGATAAGCATTTCCGTTGTCCAACTTGTTTAGACGAATGTGTGTTATCAGTATGATAGAGAGGACAAACCTGTCACCATATGGCATTTTGCACTGGAACATTACGATGCTTACTTGAATTACAGTTTTTATGCAAATGGTCTTCTCGTGAAATTGTGTAGCATTAATGTCTGGAGGGAATACAGCGTTTATGTTCCTCCCGAAGGGAGGAGTTTTACTCCATACGTCTGGACATTAAATATCTGGCGAAAAATCGAATATGAAGTTGATATAGGTCACGTATGTAAAATAGATATTATCTAATAGTGAATTATTATATAATACTATGTCGGTTCCAACTACAAATGCAAAAGGGTTATATTCAACCAAATGGATAAATTCGTCTTATACTGGTCCCATCTTCACATTCCGAAGAAGCACCGACAATGTAACACAAGATTTTTATGTATCTGGTAGTTCTATCGGAACATCTCCGGGAGCATTAGGCACTTCTTTACAATCTTGGTTAGGAGCAGCAACAGCATATGTTACGAAATGGTGGGACCAATCTTTATTAGGTAATCACGCCACACAGACTACAAATGCAAATCAACCTACATTTGATGTAAGTAATAATTGCATCCAATTTACGTCTTCTTCTTTTCAACGTCTTAGTTTACCGGACAACACAGTTCCATCAGGTAATTTAAATTACACAGTAGTAGTAAAACATTTAGATTTCACACCATTAAGTAATGGATTTATAGGTTCAGGTACGCCAGGTAATGGTGGTACAAACACATTTGGATATAACAATGGGTACATTAATTATTGGTGGGCAAGTGACCAAACTTCTGGTACTTACACAGCAAATAGTACAGTATCTTGGACATACGACGGAGCGAATAGACGTTTTTACCTAAACGGAACATTGACAAATACTATGAGTTCTGGTGGTCGTAATTCCGGAACAACAAACAATTTTATAGGTTTTGGAGATACTACAAATATGAATTACTTTGATGGTAAGTTATCCTTTATTTATGTGTATAACGCCGTATTATCTGATTCATCACGTGCATTGGCAGAATCAAACACTGGGTTGGGAAATTCAGTGTCTACTGTATACCCCTGTTTCCTCCAAGGCAGTAAAATTTTGCGGTTTAATCCGGAAACATACCAAGATGACTATATTCCAGTAGAAAAACTTCGTAAAGGAGACTTAATTCCCACAGCTGAATCTGGTTACCAACCAATACACTCCATTGGTTACAAAACCATACCCAACCCAAAAACAGATATAAATCCATCTAATCGTCTCTATAAATTCTCCAATAAATCGTGTCAGACAGTGTTTGAACCTCTCTACATTACTGGTGAGCACTGTACATTGCACCGCAAAATTTCTAAGGAAAAACTCGAATTGATAAAAACCCATATGGGAGATGTCTATATTACGGAAGAGTTTTACAGAATGCCGGCATTACTAGATGACCGCGCCGAACCATACGACCGAGAAGATACACCCGTTACTATATGGCATTTTGCATTGGAAAATGATAATGTAGCACACAATTATGGTGTATATGCGAATGGTCTATTAGTGGAATCATGTGCGATTGAATCTTTGATGGAAAAGTCCGGGATGAACTTTATAGAATGATATACAGAGAGGATATTACCGACTTTTTTGAATCATACGGAAAAGGACAAACAACCCGACAACAGTGAGAGAACCAATATACATTTGGAATAAATAATCATCGGTCGTCTTCTCGTATATTACTTTTGCATTTGTAAATGTGTCTTTGTCTTGGTCTTTTTTGTATTCGGGGGTTTGGTCTTTGGCGGTCTTTGATGCTAAATCTTCTCCCGGTATTTTCGCAATAACAATTGGGTCTACGTTTCCAGAAGATACGATTTGGTAGTTTGAACCTAATATATCATTCATTGTTTCGATGGATCTTAACATTGCAATTGTATATTATAGATTCGGTTATTTATCGTATATATATTATGCGTTAAAACCCATATAAAGGAGTAAATAGAAGTGTATATGTGTCTTCGGTAGCTCAGTGGTAGAGCGTGTGGCTGTTAACCACAAGGTCGCAGGTTCGATACCTGTCCGAAGAGAAACATATGTATTTTTCTTGCAAAATACATATATATGGGGGCGTTGAGCTAAAACGCAAAAAATTGAACGATTTTGCGGTTTGATAGAAACAGGAGCATACATCCCATCTCGTCTATTGTTTATCTGCCATTTCCCTTACTAATCGAACTATTCAAAATGTCTACTCGTTCTGGTGCTATTTACAATCGTGCAATTACGTCAAGTGCAATTACGTCAAGTGCAATTACGTCAAGTGAATCTGTAGGAGTCACAGATTCAGTAAAAAGAAGCACACGCATTCTAACTACTAAATTGCAAGAAGATAAATCATCCAATCCATATGGTCTTCGCTCAGCTTCTGGTCGTTCTGTTTCTTTCTCTAAGGAATATATCCGCGAATATGTCGGCGATTCCGACAATGACAGCACATCTACTTACAACAGCAAAGATGACGACGACGAAGACGAAGAGATTAAGTCTTATACGAAGAACATATTCCAACCAATTGCACAAAAATACGAAGTCTGCATTGACTTTGATGAGGCAAGCGCTGCTTGGCGTTCAAATAAACGCCGCGTCGGAGAATCGTGGGTATACAAAAAAAAGGTAAACGAGAAGCAACCTAAGGTAAACGCGAAGCAACCTACGGTAAACGCGAAGAAGCAAATACGTCAGACCCCTGTACCCACAATGGTAACAAGGTCATCTAGCAGAAGAAGGTAAGTGTATATGTGATGTCCAATAAATATATTGTTTTTTGTTGCCGTATATTCAATGAAAAACGGACGAATACATTTTTAATGCAAGGTCTTTTTGTTTCTGATAATCTACAATCGGTTTCGGGTATTTAACTCCAGTATATTTACTATGCGTCGATTCCCAATCCAATATATCTTTATTTGCAACCTCTCGTAATTCCGGTATCCATTTCTTTATGTACTCACAATCCGGGTCGTAATGTTTTGCTTGTTCCCACGGACTGAATACACGGAAATATGGTTGTGAATCCGCACCTGTACCAGCAATCCATTGCCAGTTCCCATTATTACTCGCCGGGTCATAATCTGTCAGTTTCCGTGCGAAATACTTCTCCCCTTTTTCCCACGATATCAAAAGCGTTTTTACTAAAAAGCAAGATACTAACAATCGAGAACGATTATGCATATATCCTGTGCTATTTAATTGTCGCATTCCAGCATCTATTACTGGAAACCCGGTCATACCGTCACACCACTTATTAAACCAACCAGCATTATAGTTCCACTTTATATGACGATAATTCGGTTTCATTGCAGACCCGATCACATGAGGAAATGAATACATCACATTTGCATAAAAATCGCGCCAGTAAAGTTGTCGGATGAACCCCGCATTGGTCCGGAATGTATTATATACCTCTCGTATAGAAACACACCCGAACTTGATATGTGCACTTAATTCCGACGTAGATTGTACCAAATGGTCGCGCGTTTTTTGGTACACTTTTATATTTTTTGCAGCAATACGCATATGCTTTATAGCATTTTTCCTGCCACCGTGAACAAGAATATCCGGATTCTCCGAAGTGAATCGCCTATACGCATTTGCCAATGTGATCGTATTTGGTAAGTGCGAAACACGACCGGAGAAGTGAATCGGTTTTGCTGCCATCGGTAATTCGACCTTTTCTCGCAATGCAGTCTGATAAAATGGCGTGAACTTTTGGTAGGTCGCACCGGATCCATTTCGAATCGTCCCGGGTGGTTGCAGATAATAATCGTGCGCGGTTTCTACTTCTACGCCGAGTTTTTTGCATACTTTTATAATTCCGGCGTCGCGTTTCACTGCATATGGACTGTAATCTACATTGAAACAAACAACTTGGATATCGAATTCTTTGATGCACCTCTCAATGACCTCATTGTTTTCTCCGTAAAAACAATTGAGTTTACCTTCCATTTTATCTATTTGAGAGGATAGGTCTTGCAATGATTCAATCATAAATTGTACAGCATTATCGGATTTAAATGCATTGGACGCGGTTACTTGTTCTGGTGTGAATATGAATATAGGGTGAATCTTATTGCATATATGATTTGCTAAATAGAGACCCTTATTGTCTACAACGCGTAGGTCTCTACGGAAAACAAATAGTCCATTTTCGTATTTTTCCGGCATCAATATATTATATCTTGGACAATTCCGGAGAGAGGAACGAACTTAGGAATTGGATAATGAATGCGAAGTGCTGGATAAACTACCGTAGGCGCTGCGCATTTGTTTCGTAGGCAGAATGGTATGTAAAAAATTGAATGACTTTTTATTCCATTCGGAACAGTGGCATAAACACAATACGCCCTTATTATCCTATTTCGATTTCCTATTCAACTATGAGTTATTCACGCAAAAATATTTCGTCCAAGTCTTTCGGTAGCAGAGAAAAGGTTCAACAACAGACCCCAAATCCGTCCTTGTTTATTTCGCTGCCGACTTTATCGGAGCGTGGTAAATGCTGGACGGAAAAGAATATTCGAGAGGTGATTGACAGTCACGACTTCGGTGAAATTGTCCAGGTAATTTTGTATAAAAATAAAAAGAATGCTATTGTTCATTTCGAGAGGTGGTTCCATGGTGCGGAACACCACGCCGTCAATATTTCGAGAGGTGGTTCGATTCGAGTACCGGCACTTTACGGCAAGCACTTCTTACTTGTCTTGTACAGGGATACCACACAGTTTGGGGCAATTCCGGAGAGAGGAATTGGACGACGATGTATGCGAAGTGCCGGAGAAAAGGAGGTTTGTAGGAATAATGTAGAGAGACATCGTTCGTATTCGGCGCATAGCAATAATACAGTCGAAACGTGTTCGTCTTCTTCTTCTCTATCTGGGACAGACACGACCCAGTTGGCAGATATTTATGCATTCATCGACGAAAAGCACGCCAACCTCGAAGACGGAGAACTATTCGAATAAATTGTACATCATTATGCTGCATATTATATGTATACTGTAAAAACACTATAAATATATCATTTTATTCATCTTTTTTATGTACAGATTATGCATTCTACCTACGAAACACCCTACGGTCGTTTCTCCGTAGAATCATCCAATTACTACGCTCTCTACTTCGTAATGACTTCGTTATATACTCTCTCCGTAATTGTCCCAGTATATAAATCCAGTGTTCTGGCACTGGCATCTTCTGCTTCTACATATTTCGGCATCCAGAAATACGGAATGACTTCTCCATATCCAGAATAGAAATGTTCGAATATGGACCTATAATAAAATTGCTCGGCGGTTTTCGGATGATTCGTCTTCACTTTCGCCATACTCGGATGTTTTCGTCCCATTTCCTCATACGTTTTATAACCATTTAACGGCACTTCTTTTTCACAATATTCTTGCAGTACTTGATAGAGCGACCTTTCGTATCCACTGACGCCGTCACTGAATGCTTCTTTTCGGCGCCATAAGACCTCATGTGGCAATAATTCTCGGCATTTTGAATCCATAAAATGCGACCTTGAGAAGGCAATGCGGACTAAATACTTTTCTGTACTGTAAACGGTCGGTTCATTATTCCTACAGGATAATCGTCCAATTCTAACGTTCGTGCCTCTCTCCGGAATTGTCCCAAATTGCGATAAAAACCGGATAAAAGGCGAAATGGATAAATAATATTGCGTCCATGCGCGGTCTAGAAACGGTGTTCTAGGTTCTAATCCGTGAGAGGATATGCATTTATCTGACCGCAATACGTCGAATGAATGTATATCGCGCAATAAACGACGGCATTCACGGTCGAACTCTATCGCGTCCGGTGCATTCTTCAAGTATAGATACCCGCCCATCAATTCATCCGAACCGTCGCCATTGAATATTACTTTTGCCTCGCTGTTTTTTGCAATATATTTCCCGAGTAAATAATTACCGATACTTGCTCTAACGGTAGTCGTATCATAACTTTCAATTGCTTGGATAACCTCGGGTATAGCATTGCAAAAATCTTGTTCGGTCAATATGATTTCCGTATGGTTTGTGCCTAGATGGTCGGCGACCATTCGTGCGAATCTCAAGTCAACCGAATCTTTCAATCCAATGCTGTATGTTTCCAATTTGTAATTCGGGTCTTTACTCGTGTAAAAATCATTCACGAGTGCGGTGATTAGACTACTGTCGAGACCACCGGAGAGGAGACACGCAACCGGACGTTCTGTCGCTAAACAGCGTTTTCGTACAGCGTCTATCAAATAATTCTGAATATTTTTTGCATAGGATTCGATATCCGGTTTTGGATATATAGTGGTAGCGGAGAAGGCGGTTCGGTGATAAACTGTATTTTTTTCCGCGAGTGCCCATTCAGAACATACTTTGTCGGAGAAGACGTATTTGGAATAAGTACCCGGTGGAAACTGTTTTGCGGAACAGTGATTTGAGAAATCGGATAACATTTTCAGTTCCGAAGCAAATCCGATGGTAGATTCATTGCAATGTCTATATCCGCCATTATAATATCCGCTAGTCTGTTCAATTGTCATAGTATAGAGAGGACGAACCCCGTATGGATCGCGTGCTACATAGAGGGTCGGCACATCCAAATGATGCCGCTGGTCCAATAAAGCAAACGCGAACACACCATCGAGCATCTGCAGTGTCTGTTCGATACCGTATTTTTCGTATAACCAGAGGATGACCTCGCAATCGGACTGCGTATTTGGCATAACATCCGAACCTATTAATTCATATAATTCTTTGTAATTATAGATTTCACCGTTGCAAATCAGTGTCAAATCTCCTTTGATGAGAGGTTGATTCGATTCTGCGTTTAGACCGTTAATTGCTAAACGATGAAACCCGAATGTGATTTTGTGTCCGACTTTGTAGATAATGGAATCTTCTGGTCCTCTCGCTTTTCCTTTTTGGAATTGGGTTTGGATGAACTCACTGGAGTATTTCTGTTCGTAATTCAAAAGAGCAAAGATTCCGCACATTTTTATCTTCAAAATAGTGTTATTTGGAAATAGATGATGAGAGGATGGATGATAAAGATTTATAGCAACAAATCTTTATGTATATTATAAATGGACCTTGAATTGCCTAGATATATTAGAACAAGACGTACGCATACAAAACCAACGATTTCAAAAAAAGCAAGAACTAGACGCTCATTAAAACCAAATGCAACCGGAATTGTATATTTTTTAATATTGTCACACGGTTCTATTTTTGAAAAAAGACATGGCGAAATTGCGAAGAACACCGGACTCGAAGAGGGAGTGGACACGGAGTCTCGTAGGCAGAATGAATTAAAAATGACAAAAATCCCCAAAAAAATGCAATTATTTAATAAACTGACGTATACTCTGTTTGGGCATCCAAATTTTACAACCGAACAAATGGAAAAAGACCAAATTAAAGAATATACGCGTAGATTTGCGGAATTTAATGAACCTGGTAGTTCTCCTCTTATTGGTGACGATTTGAAAGAATTTATTCAAAAGTTTGAAACATACAAATCAAAACTGAAATTTTTAAAAAACGCAGAACAAAATGACGGTATGTATGAAATGAGACCATTAATATCAAGACCTAAATCACTTTTTCAAGTCTCGTTAAATAATACTTATACGAATAAAATTTTTATGCGAAACCCTGGAATGGATTACGAAACAACTGATATTATTGTAGTTTTTGCGAAAGGTGGTACTAAAGGAAAACAGTTCGAAATTGGAGAAAAGATACTAAAGAATCGAAAACGTACACGTTCATATGGCATACGTAATGGGCAAGTAATAACTCTCAAAGAACTATTAAATATGTCATTAAACAGAGGATACAACAAGGTTGTAATGATTGATTATTCTTGTGAAACTTGTTACCAAATTGATGATGATGCTTTTACACCGTCTTATGAATATATAAATGCAGAAGACGAAACACCTGGAAAAATTCTAGAAAAAATGTCATTAGATAGATATCCAATTGCTGATAAATTGGCAAAAGAATCAGACAAGATGCAGAATAACAAATTCGAACTAGAAGACCGATTGAAAGAACTCGAAAAAGAAGAACAAGAGTTGGTTGAAGATATAAAACGATTGAAAGAACTAGAAGAAGATGGAGAAGAAGATGAAGATTTGGTTGAATATATAAAACGATTGAAAGAACTAGAAGAAGAAAAGCAAGATTTGGTTGAAAATATGAAACGATTAGAAACACAAATTGATGAAAAACTATCCGAACTTGATATAATGCGCGAAATAGAAGAAAAAGAATGGAATGAAAAATACGAAACTAGTGATGGAAAATATCAATATATGAAACAAAAACAAGGAACGAAAATTACAGACCCTGCTACAATTTTAAAACTGGAACGAAAATTATCTAGAAAAAAAACGAGAGGATGAATCTGTCCAAATAAAGCAAATGGGAAAATTCCGGAGAGAGGATGTAACGAAGTCATAACGAAGTGCAGGAACGTAGGAATTGGACAATTATCCTGTAGGAATAATGTATACGTCCAGACGTTACAATTGTATTTTTTAATTACAATTGTAATATTTTTGATTTTATTAGAAATGCGCTTCATTCTACATACAAAATGCCTACGGAGTTTGGGACGAAATAAAGTCGTTTTTTATTCGTATATTTTTCGTGTTTTTGAATTCCACTTTGTAGTTTTTTGAGTCTATAAAATCGTATCCAAGGAAAATAATATACGGACGCATCATCACTTCCAAATCCGATAGAATATTCGAAACCACAGAAACACACCAAATACCGTTTTGGAGAAAATATTGGTTTTCGAACTGTTTGAAACTATTGTATATTTGCTGTTCATTGATAAATTGATGCAGATTATTCTTCGATAAATATACTCTTCCCGAATACTCTTTTACTACTTTTCTTGCATTACTGAACATAGGACCATTCTTATATTTTTTGTGATAGTGACAAACCTGGTATTTTGCTGTACTTTCGCAAATATACGTTTCATTTTTATCCTTCACTATCATTCCAATATGACTGAAATATACATTTGAAAACAGTGAATGAAAAAACCGCATGAATACAAAATCAGCAACGTCGCTTGAATGATAAGACCGAAACAATAATAAATCTCCAGTGTTTGCTTCCTCTAACACTTTATCCAATTCTTGCTCTTCAATTGAGAATGTTCGATTCTTTTTTAATATATATTCGGAGTAATTTATAAGCGTAACTACAATAAACACGAACAACAGATAGACATTCAATCTTACTTTTTTACCTACAAATTTTGAGATAAGAAACAACGCGTATATTAGTAGTATAGTAAACAATATACATAATATTCCATAGGTATTTATTGATATTAACGCATGTATTTTTTCTTTTAAGTATTCAGGGTCGCTAGTTAAGAAATAGCAAATTTGTACAAATATTACAAATAGTATAAGATAATTATATATTGTCACAGAAGATGATTTTTTCATATAATAATTAGGTGTAAATTAATTTAAAAATCCGCTGCAAAATCGAATACATTTTCGTCGACGACCTTGTTTGCCAACGCATACTCTGAATTCGTCCTCTCAAAGAAATTCACCTTCGTCTCCACACTAATCAACTCCATAAAATCGAATGGATTCTGAGACCCATATATCTTATCATATCCGAGTTGCAGACACAAACGGTCTGCCACAAATTCGACATACTGCGACATCAATTTCGCATTCATGCCCATCAATCTATCCGGCAATACATCTTCGACGAACCGCTTCTCAATTTCCGCCGCCTCTTTCACGATTTCCACAATACGTTTCTTTGCCAGTTTCTTCTCCAGTTTTGAATACAAGAGAACCGCGAATTCAGTATGCAGTGCCTCATCGCGACTAATAAACTCATTGGATAGTGTCAACCCCGGCATTAACCCGCGCTTCTTCACCCAGTAAATTGCGGCAAAAGAACTGCTGAAGAAAATACCTTCGACGCAAGCGAATGCAACTAATCTGGCAGCGAATGACGACCGGTTATCTCCAATCCATTTCTTCGCCCAATTCGCCTTCTGCGCAATCGAAGGATGCGTCTCCACCGCACGGAATAATTTATCCTTCTCCTCGGAATTCTTTATATACGTTTCAATCAACACACTGTACATTTCACTGTGAATATTCTCCATCATAATCTGGAATCCATAGAATGCGCGCATCTCCGCCAACTGCACCTCATTCATAAACCGACTACCCAAATTTTCCATTACAATGCCGTCCGAAGCGGCAAAGAATGCAAGTACTTTACTAATAAAATGCTGCTCATCCGTCGTCAATCTATCCCAATCTCCCAAATCTTTCGATAAGTCTATTTCTTCTACGCGCCAAAAACTGTCTACTTGTTTCTTATACATCCTCCATACATCGTCGTGCTTTACTGGGAACATCACATACCTTGAATCGTCCTCTCGCAAAATAGGTTCAATATGTTCGACACGCTTTATTTTTTCTTTCGTGGAAGTGGATATGACTGCATTATTCTCTGTTGATTCGGGTCCAGGAACTACGTCAATTATCGAATCTGCCGCATTCATATTCTCTACTCTATTCACATCATATAACGTATTGGACGTATTATCGCGCATACTATCGATTGGTGTGGATTGGAAATCTGACATTTGTGCTAAATAATATATTGCGTCTATTTTATTTCCTTTTTATAAATATTTATAACTCAAAAAATCATTCTATTATGAAAAATTGCGAACAAATCAGAAAAAATAATTACAGTTTGTGTTTTGTAGGTTCATAATGGTTTAGCGAAATAGTACAATAGTATATAGTTACGTCGGTTTCGAATACTATCTCCATGACTGCAAAAAAAACATTCTTTGGAGAAATGGACGTAGATGTTGACATGAATAAAAATATTGGCAAAATGAATATCGCGAATGATGTGGAGGTAGATGTTATTGGACATATCGGATTGCCGAAGAAAAAGAAGGGTAAGAAACAGAAAAAACGTATGGACCGGTCAGAATTGAATTATTATTACGAGGATACTTTGCAAAATAGTCAGGGACATATTACTCGATTAAATGACTTCGGTTTTTCTGTATTAGACGAAACTATCCAATCGAATACCAAAAAATACTATGAAAATTTCGACCATTTATCCGCAAAAGAGAAGCAGAAATTCGAATCTACTTTTACGGTGCCAAAGAATCATCATCAAGAAGAGTATGTTGCTGCACTTAAGAACCGCAATAAGAAGATAGTCGTATGTACCGGTCCAGCAGGTACTGGTAAAACATTATTTGCTACTGAATATGGTGTCCGCCAGTTTTTAACGGGTGGAGTGGAGAAGTTGATATTTACGCGTCCATCGGTTAGTGTAGACGAAGATTTGGGATATTTGCCAGGTACATTGGAGGATAAGATGGCACCTTGGATTCGTCCTATTTATGATATTTTATACGGGTTTTTATCTCCCTCGGAAGTGAGTGCATTGATAGAAGACAAGCAAATCGAGATTGCACCTTTAGGATATATGAGAGGAAGGACGTTTAAAAATGCGTGGATTGTCGCAGACGAGATGCAGAATTCGACTATATCCCAGATGAAAATGTTATTGACTCGTCTGGGAGAAAATAGCAGAATTATTGTAACGGGGGATTTAGAGCAATTTGATAGGCGCGATGACTTAAATGGATTGGACGACTTCCTCTCTAAGCTGAAAGGGAAAAGGAGCGACAGTATAAGTAGTTTTGAATTTGACCGCGAAGATATTCAGCGAGAGGATGTGGTGAAAGAAGTATTGGAAATATATGCTGCATATGAAATTCCGGTTTGTTATAGCGGTAAGGATACTGACTCAAATTGATTTGTATGTGCAGATTCTTCTGGTAACATAAAACGTGTAAAAAATAGAGTCGTATGATATATTTAAAAATGTCTAGAATGAATGCGATTTTAAGTAAAATAATGCGGAAACCCTACGCAAAAGGAATAATATACAATAAATACGTATTATACATTGTATTTTTCATTGCGTTGATTAATTTACATACTTATGCAGTAAAACAGGACTATGTATACTGCATCTTATTCATTTTGATTGGTTTTATTACTGCATTCTTTAACAAGAATATGACGGTCATATTAGTCATTGCAATGATATTTGCAACAATATTCAATGCTATACTGAAAGGAAAACCCCTTCATCTTGAAGGGTTTAAACAAGAGGTTGAAGATGATATGAATGAACTGAGTAATTACATAGATAGTTCGAAGGGAAAAACTACAAAATTATTTGGAGAAGAAAAGGACGAAGAACCGAGTTCTAATAAATCCGCCAAGTCTACCAAATCTTTTTCCGGAAACGCATCTCCTACACCTACAAAGTTAATGGAGAGTCTACGAGAGAACGCACTCGATTTGCAAGATACACAGAAGAATATTATCAACGGATTCCAACAGATTGAACCGCATATGGACAGAGCAGAAGAATTACTAGAAACAATTCAACATACCGCAGAAACTATAAAGCAAATGAAAGATTCTCAGTAAACGGGACAATTCAGAGAGAGAGGATGTGGGACAATTCAGAGAGAGAGAGGATGTGGGACAATTCAGAGAGAGAGGATGTGGGACAATTCCTACGTTCGTTACATCCTCTCTCCAGAACTGTCCCAAAACGATAACGCAAAATACAATGCTTGTATTATATATCAAATTATAGATAATACAAATTTACCATGCTTAGACCATTTAATCAAGGAGATTTAGAACAACACAAAAAATTATTCCAATCGTATAGTGATGTATTTGTGCGTTCAGTCAGTTCTGCAACAACACAACAATCAACACCTGCACCAACGGAAATATACGAGAAATCGTTCTTATCTGATTTGTCGAAATTATCCTCAGAACTGGTTGACGATACCGTCGCTGAAGCAGGCGCAGGTGCAGGCGTAGAAGAGGAGGATAAGGACGAGGAAGCGGAATTTTCAAAAGAATTTGACACGAGTAACGAAAAAGACGAGAATCTTCTTGCTATGATATTCAAGATCTTGCCAATCGGAATTAATATAGCAAAAAAAGGGAAAACAATTGCGACCGGATTTAAAGAAGCATCAAATGGTATAGTAAATTTAATAACAAACGTTGCATTATTGACTGTCACTACGGGTCTCCATACAATAACATTTTTCACTGAATTATTTATTTACTTATTTAAATTGATAATATGCTCCGTAACAATGATTCAGAAATTCCCGAAATGTATAGTATTTTATTTAATAGAAGTTTTGATGTTTATTGCAATAGTACTTGTTATTTCGCCTCTTTTTGTGAT
>Ga0214917_10005091_pt1 | contig 14176 bp, 11 predicted proteins | sample LL_1208_BB_MetaG_FD_177983 | JGI IMG/M metagenome (GOLD analysis project Ga0214917, IMG submission 177983) | Freshwater microbial communities from Lake Lanier, Atlanta, Georgia, United States - LL_1208_BB | ecosystem: Environmental > Aquatic > Freshwater > Lake | place: USA: Georgia | collected... | reverse complement strand
TGTAAAGTCTAATATCAACAAAATTGATGGAATCGAATTTGATGACTTCAAGTTTGGAATTTGGTCGAATAGTTAAATCTGTTTCACTTTGTTGCAAAATAATTAGGTAAACTTTTTGAAAAACATTATAAAAATGTGGGAGCATGTGTAAAATGGCGTGTTGAGTTCCTCCATGTCGAAATCCGTCTAAACAGATTATAATTTTCTTTTTATTGAATGTATTCTGCTGCATATCCTTAGTATATGGATAAATTTTACTGAATGCGAAGTTATCCCATCCGAAGGTTCGTTTAAATAGGATTTTAATGGGTAATTTTTTGTTTATGAGAATTGAGGCATATACTTTAAATTGATTAGTAATTGGAATAAGTTCGGAACTAAACTGCTATGATTGGCAAAGAAAATATCTAATTGGCAGGATTAAGATGGAAAAAACTTTGAAAGTGGCATGGTTTGCCTCATCATTTGTAGGAAGAAGCGCATCAGGTACCGCTCAAGTTGCAAGAAAAATAATTGAATACATACTTACAAACGAATCAAATAGAATTACAATTTTCCTAATCGTCAAAGATAACTACGAATTAGAATTGATAAAAAATGATGAAATTTTATCTTTATCTTCTTTGATTTTACTGCCTAGAGTAAAAGGGAAATTTTTAAAAAGTTCAAGACAATTTTATAAATACATACTGAAGCATAAAAAAATAGAGGTAGATGTCTTACATTTTTCGGTTCCCAGACTCTATCCTTTCTTTTGGAAGTTCCCTTCGAAAAAATTTTATTGTACTTTTCATGGTGGTGGTGACATATCGTTACCACATGATAAATTTGTTTTATCCAGACTAATTTATAATTTTATAGCAAAATTACATTGGAGAAAACTTGACAATATTTTTGCGGTTTCTGAGTTTGGCAAATTTGAGATCGAAACTTTTTATGGAATATCTAAGAAGTCCATTAACGTAATCCACCCTGGTACCGATCATCTATGGGAAATTGAAGTTAAAGAAATAGAGATGGATCGATCTAAGTGCAATATTGTAATAATTGGGCGTTGGCAAAAGTACAAAAATGTTCATACAGTCTTGACCGCTTTTTCTAAATTAGATGATACGTCTTTGAAAAACTTTCACATTTTTTTGGTTGGTAAATCTAATTTTTCAAATAATTTTCACATTCAACAACTTGTTGATTATTTATCGTCAGAAAATATTACATCGTATGATTATTTACCTGATACACAACTAAAGTTTCTTTATCAAAATGCTCAGCTAGTTATACATCCAAGTATCAATGAAGGGTTTGGGCTTCCTGCATTCGAAGCGTTTGCAGAGGGATCTCCGATTGCAGTGCATCAAGGGTTGCCAGCAGATCACCTTCTCTCTGATACATCTCAAGTTTATGTTTTAGATATGCTCAATGTTGAATCGATCGTTTCCCTCTTGAAAAATCATGAGAAATTTCGAAGTGTCGGGGTTGAAAAACGTCGTAATTATTTGATCCAAAATTCAATGACTTGGAACCAAATGTGCAACGAGTACGTTCGTGCATATCTAGAAACTTAAATGTGTTAAAATATAAAATGGTTTTCAAACTAAAAAAAATTTTTGGAGTTAATTCTAAAAAATTTAACTTAGCTTCAAGCAATGACCAGCCCTTTACTTTGCCTGATGAAATCTTTATATTGTTTGATTTTTCTTGTGGTAGATTTTATACGCATCATTCATCATACCTAAAAGACTATTACGACTTTTTGGTTGCGAGAAACAAACTTCCATTTATATGGGTAAATACCTCAGCTGGTGAAACTCTATTAGAATTTTTTGATTATAACGCCAAAGCAATTTTGAGATCAAATCAATACTCACACACTCGTCAAGATAATTTCAAAAGATTTGCTATTGATTACTTGGTCAATGCGAGCGCAAAGTTAAAAATAGCAAAATTTGTTAGTTTTTTACTAGCACCTTATTATCTACAATCAGCTGTCAAAGAATTTCGAGCTCTCTTGAAATTGCAATTACCCATAAAATTTATTGTGCCAACTTTGGATGGGCTGGGACTTAGATTTTTAGTTAAGATCTTAAAATCATATGCAGATAAGATCTCATTAATTTCAATTAGGGTAATTGGCGCTGAGCGCAGGGGTGTTTTTGGATTTGATAATTCACTTGAAATTTTAAAGGAACTCACACTTTTTTACCCAAATAAAATTCATATTGGTTTCGAGGTGAAAGCTTTTGAAACCTTGTTAATACGAAATGATATCTTACCAAAAAATATTTTTTGGGCCCCTATGCCTTACATTGCCCGACAGGATTGTGTAGACGATGTACAAATTGATGATGTTCGTCCTTTAAAGATTGGTTTTCTAGGCTCAGCGAGACCCAACAAAGGTTTTGATTCAATTCCTGAACTTTTAAATGAGTTAGAAATTCATAATGTTGATTTTGTTGCTTTTATTCAACTGCCAAATTTTAAGTGGAATTATTATGACATTACTCTAAATAAGTTAAAGGAAAAACATGGAAAATCAATACAATTTATTTCTCCTGGTATAGATAAATCTCTGTTAAATAAAACAATAGGATTCATGGATTTTATAGTACTCCCATATAGATTGGATACTTACAAAATTGCCGGTTCTGGTATTATGTTTATTGCATGTGATTACGGTGTTCCACTAGCAGCCACTCAAGATTTGGGACTTACTTGGGATATCGAGCAATTTAAAATTGGTTTTTCGTTTGCGAGCGCACATGAGTTTAGTTCAAAAATGCGCTTGTTTAAGAGTAGTCAGTTTTATTCAGGTATTTCTATCTATAATGAGGCTAGAACGCGGGCAAATTTAGTTTTTTTAGATCTTGGATAAATAATATTAATTATAGATAGGTTCAATTTCTAAACCATACTGATAATTCCATTCATTTTTTATTACTGCACAGAAAAAAATAAAACTTAAAATACTTAAGATTTTAAAATAAAGTCCTCTAGCTATAGTTTTTTTGATAAAAGTTTAACCTCATATAAAATGCTTAGCGATTCTAGAGTAAGTGTAAAAGACAGTGATATTTTAATCCCTATCAAATTAAGTTGTGTATAGAATAAAACTCAGTTGTGAGTCCGTCACAAAAATTTTTACTTCAAATAAACATTTTTAGGCTAAATAATTTTGTCACTTTAAGTCATTTTAAATTGGCAGAAGTTAAGAGCTTTATATTGTATTTATATAATATCTCCACTCTTAGTTTCATTTCTAAAGCAATCTTATATCTATGAATCTTTAAAAGTTATTATTGGTCAATATATTTGGATAAACCAGTAATTTATAAGACCACTAATTGCTTAGTTCTTACATTGTGGTATTGATTTATCTGAATCATATTTGGTTTATAATCGCGACTTCATTAAATATGATTTATAATCATTGAAGTAGAGCCTGTTTCTGCTACCCCTATGTAAGAATATTTGATCCCAAAGTTGTCAACTAATTCTTGCCAGGCCAAATACTCACCATTCTTCCATCCAGGGTAAACAAGGTACTCATCAAAGATAAGAATTGTTCCCACCCTGAAACGAGATACAGTTTGATTTAATACATATTTTGTACTTTTGTATGTGTCTGCATCCAAATGAATAAAAGAAATTGGTTTTTCTTGTTGGGCTAAAAACGGCGGTAAGGTTTGCTCAAAATACCCTTTGTGCAATCTTATAGTCTTTGGAACCTTAGGCATTTCTCCCCCTAAAGTAAATGCTCCTTTAAGCGCTCCTATCGAACCTGCCCAATCCTCTTGTAAACCTACAAAACTATCGAACCCATGGATTGATATGGTGTCCTTATTTTTCGGTAAAAACTTTTTTCTAATTAGGATATCTAAATATTGGATCGATTTACCTTTAGCGACGCCAAACTCGAGATAGAGGCCAGCGATGTGGTGCTGCTCGAATACACTTGCCCACAATTCCTCCTTAGTTCGATAAATAACTGCATTTGGCATTTTGGCATAAATGTAATTTGCACTTTCACTTGCACTTACGCGATAGAGTTCATCTATAAGTGATATTTTCCTAATCTCTTGTAGACTTGGAGCTATTGCAAACGTCAGTAGATTGCGAAAAACGCGCGCAAAGGGTAGAAGAACTTTCCTAATAATTTTTTTTATTTTATTTCTGAACTCCATCCTTATATTATACTCTCATTTGCTGTAATATGAGATGCTTAGCGTACTGGTGCTCCAGCATTTCCTAAGTTTAAATGTTTAATTTTTCCTTAACATTTATATAGGTCGTCAATATCTTCAATGTTTATCAATTCTATGCCTGAATTCAATTGATAAAGAGAGTCGAAGAAAAAGTGTCACTTTTCAATAGGGTGTTATTAGGATTCAACCGACCTAAAACTTACGGTTCTGGCCACTTTGGTCCATTGAAAACTATCACTTGCTGGATAGATTGAGTAATTGTCATTTTGCATAAGAGTAATTTGATTATTTACCTTAGGATCAAGATCGTGACACAGCAAATTCACTTAAAAATCGAAAAATTATTTCATAATTATTTAAAGACACATGATTGATTGTAATAAAGTAAAATCATACTGCTATGCCCTTAAAAAGTCATTTGAAGTTGGAGAGTGCATCTTAACGGCCGAAAAAGCATATGTATAATTGGGAAATTTCTGAATTAACGGGTAAAAAACTCCCAGCAATAATCTGCCAAAATAATTAAATTTAATTTTAGCTGCCGCACCCGGGCCGAATAAGATTTTTGGACCAACTTCACCAAACTGTTTAATGTAGCCGCATTTCTTCAATTCTTTCGGAGTCCAAGCACTCAAATGAGCATTAAACCAATCAAGCTGCATTGATGCATTCAAAGGAGTTTGCCAGGAAAAACCGTTTGGTGTAGATATCAGTGACATAAACTTAGTGAGTCTATCTAGTTCATACATTAGAATATAGCCTTCATCTTTTGGCAGATGCTCTATGACGTGACTGCATATGACAATATCAAATTCTTTATCACTGAATTTTGATAAATCAAATGGTGCTATTCCTTGCACAATTCTGGCTTTTAATTGTTTAGGTATAGATTTTGATATTGTTGTTGAGTTCGCTTCTAACAAAGTTAAATTGACATTGACACCATTAATGATGTATCTGTCTCCATAAATATCTCTTTCACCAGGACCTATTTCTAATACTTTGATTATAATTGGTTTTTTATTTTGAGCCGTCAACATTTTACATATGGATTCTAATTCAGATCTAATTACTTTATTTTTTGTTATGACAACGTTGCTAATCCAATTTGAGACAATTCTTTTTATCATATCTACCTTTCAAACTTTTTAATAGCCCTAGATACTAACCTGATTTGATTAAACAAGATTATCAGATCAAAGACAGGGGACTTAAATTCAATCCTGCAACTTATGACCCAAAACTTGGCGAGACCAAATTCTAGGTGAATCTAAAATTGCCTACTAATTAAGCAAACTCGGACTCTAAACGTAAATAGCGCTATATAGATTCCTATGGTACATCGAAAATTATAGTCCTTTTTGAGCATTTTCATTAGCTGCGCATTTCATTTACTTGGCAAACAGAATTAGGCAATAACCTCTCATTAAATCTTTTGAGAAAAAAGGGAAACTTCACTTCGTATGCTTGGATCGAATTTTGTGACTTTTCCTCGATAAAAATTAAAAATAAAATAAGGACGATTTACTATCAAATTTCTTGCTTCATATGTCAGGTGTTCATTTAAGAACTCGAGAAGTTTCTCTATGTCCCTGGGAAAATATTCTATTTGAATTACTGGGGAATCTTTTTTTATGATCTTTTTTGCTCCTTTTAGAACTTCATAATCAAATCCTTCAACATCAATTTTGATATAATTTACCTTGGTTATTTTAAGTTCAATGACAATTGATCAAGCTTACGAACAAGCACTTTGTATGACATTGAATTTTGAGTAGAGAAATTTTCAATAAATGAGCCTACTCCCTGATTGTCACCGTGAGATTCATAGGATGGCAGATATACATTATCAGAAGAACCAACGCCACAATTTAGTAGCGTAATATTATTTATATTATTTAGGACAATATTGGTTTGCATTTCTTTTGTTTTAAGCTTGCTTGCTTCAATAGCTAAAACATTTTTAGCATATACGGAATAAAATAATAAATGGTTCCCTGTATTTGCCCCACAATCTATCACCATTGCATTCCTAATATATTTCTTTGACAACTCCAAATACTCTTTTTCGTGTGCTCCAAAAAAATACGCTACGGTCTTTAAAATTATTAAAATTACCTACGTATTTGTATCCATTAAAATTAACTACAAAACTAAAATCCAATTTTAACTTTTTAAAAAGTCTGTATCTGATTGATCTTCTGATAATTGACATATGCCCAAAGTAGCGAGCATTTTTAATAATTTTAGAATTCAAAGTGAATGAATCTTATTGGTTTTCCCATTGAACAAAAGGTTTCATTTTTTATTTTAATTAAGTGCGCCCGCAGGGATTCGAACCCCGAACCTTCTGATCCGTAGTCAGATGCTCTATCCGTTGAGCTACGGGCGCAACGCACCAATGGATCAGAAGTCTAGCGATTTATCAAGACTTACCCAAACTTATTAACCGCTTCACGTTAACCTCTTTTACCCGTGGTTTCCCAACAATTTCACCTGAAATCACTTCTGATGCGTTTATTTTTTCCCAAGCAATTTGGTCAATTACATCATGATCAGATTTTAATAATTTGGTAATTCCTTCACTTAGCTTTGGCTCCTTTAGATTTTTAGCAATCAAATCAACCACATCTTTTGAATCACTTTTATTTGTACCAATTAAACCTGTAGGTCCGCGCTTTGCCCAACCTACTGCATAAACATTGTGTTCTATATGTCCAGCAATATTGCTTATACGTCCTGCATTAACATTTACACCCAGATACTCGCTTGAGTCATAACCAATTGCTGTAATTACCAAACCTGCTTTAATTGAAAAAGTTTCATCAGTTTCAAAAATTTTTCCATCCTTAATTTTATTAATCCTAAATAAAATTTCTTCTACTTTATCATTTCCTATGATTTTAATCGGTGAGGACAAAAATTTAATCTCAATTTTTCTTGCCATATCTCTTTCCTGATACTCAGCAATAGACTTCATCAGCTCAATATTGTTTTTCAAGTCTTTATCCACGTATTTTGTCTCATTGATATGCTTTATGGCATCTTTAATTTGTTTTGGATCAATGGCTAGATCAGTATTTTGGAGCTGGGTAAGTTCTCGAAGTTCAGATGCGTTAAAAGCAGCATTCTCTGGGCCACGGCGTCCACAAATAATTACTGTTCGAATATTACTTTGCATTAATTTAGAAAACGCGTAGTCTGCGATATCTGTTGGTTTTAGTTCATTTGGCTCCTTGGTCAATATTCGTGCCACATCTATTGCGACATTGCCAAGACCGATTACTACAGCTGTATCACATGATAAATCAACCGCAACATCAGCAAAATCTGGGTGGGCGTTATACCAAGAAACAAATTCCGCAGCGGATAGAGAGTTGGTCATCTGCTCACCAGGAATTCCTAGCTTTCTCCCCCTTGATGCACCCGTTGCTAAAACTACTGCATCATATTCGTCGCGTAAGTCCTTTAAAGTTACATCTCTACCTAGCTCAACGTTGGCAAACAATCTAAAGTTTGGTTCCTTAGCAATTTTTTCAAATACATTTGAAATACTTTTTATCTTTGGATGATCAGGTGCAACTCCACTTCTTACTAAACCCCCAGGTGTTGGCAGTCGCTCTATCATATCAATAGCAAAACACTTATCATTATTTTGTATCTTTTGCAATGCCAGTGCAGTAAAGTAGCCAGCAGGTCCTGCTCCAACTATTGCAATTTTATATCTTTTCATATCACTATTTTATAGAAATTCTAGCCAGTTACAAGAAATAGGCAGGGAATACGGAGTTCACTTATCAATTTTAAAAGGCTTAGAAGTTTAGAAATATCAAATATTTTACTGACGCAATGCATTAGAGTCCAGCTCTTCAACAAAAATTGAGCACACTTAAAATTTATCACTCTTTGGGGTTACTTAGTTCAGATAAAACCCTTTAAAATTGCATCTTCAACCCATGGAATAACCTCGTCTAAAACAACGTCAATAGTGGTTAACGCTTCAAAACCTAATAAAGTTTTGGCTTTTGAAGTATCTGGAATTCGCTTTTGGACATCATGTGGAAAAGGTTCGTCGGTAATATATTTAAATGAATCTTCTCTTCCTTTTATCTTTAACCAGATTTTCTCGGCCAGATCAACCATCGTAATGGATTCATCAGTCGAAATGTTAAAATCTTCATTCAAAGCTCGTGGATTCTCTAGAGTTGTAACAATTCCTTTGGCTAAATCCCCGCCATAGGTTAAATTTCTAATCTGCTTACCGTCTCCTAAAATTCTAATAGGACTTTGCCCCTTTAAAACTTTTTGAATTAAATCTGGCACTACGTGGCTCATTGCTAACTCAATGTTTCCTGACATTATTATTTTTGCATTTGCAGCCCTAGCTTCACCGACTCCAACGCAATTGAAAGGGCGAATAACAGTATATGGAAGCTGATACTGATCCCAAGCTGCTTTAGCAAAATACTCTACAGCAAGTTTTTGAAAACCGTAAGCCGAACTTGGTGGAGGAATTAATAATTGATCACCTTCAATTGAAGGCCAATTAGAAGTATTTTCATAGACCATAGATGAGGACAAGTATGTAACTTTCTTGAGCGAGCCCTTGCTGTGTGCGTCAATAGCAGCATCACAGGTATTTGCCATAATTCGCTCATTTTCTGCTAGCAGATCGTAGGCGTAAGAATGGAAATAAGAGATACCACCAATTTTTGCAGCCCCTGCGATTAAATGGTCCGCGCCCGCTAAAGATTCCTTAAGTTTCTTGCTTGACCTTGCTAAATCTTCTTCTATAAAATTAAAATTAGTGTGGTCGTCGTGCTCCTTGCTTACATGTCCATACTTTGAAAAATTGTCAATACCAACTACCTTGTAGCCATTACTCAACAACTCACTAACGAGATACCCGCCAATAAAGCCTTGAGACCCAGTTACAACTACAGTTTTCATTTTTCTCCTAAAATAAACTTTTATTTTGAGTGACTCTCCAAATGTCAATAATCGGCTTCTCAGTGATTATTTTTCGATACTCATTATGAGGTGTCGCAATGATTATAATATCAGAACTTTCTAAAATTTGCTTTTCTGAGACAAAAAAATCCTTTTGAAGTAACGCATCAGAACAAATCACATTCTTGGAAAGTTTCCGAAGAATTTCAAGTAATTTAAATGAAAGACTATCTCGAAAATCATCTACATTCCCTTTGAATGTCATACCAAGGATTCCTATTGTTAAGTTTTTTAGGTCATAATCTTTACGTAATTGAGACACTAAGTAATCAGGCAGATTTTCATTAATTGCTAATGCTGATTTTCCTAGTTCGAAATTATTATTATAGTAGTAGTTTAATTGCTGAGTATCTTTAACTAAGCATGGGCCGGCAGCAAAACCAGGTTTTGGCAAGTTAGCTGCGCGTGGATAGTCTCTTGTTAAAGCATCCCAAACGTTAACCCAATTTATGTCATTACTTTTACAAATTTCAAAAAACTCATTTGCAATAGCAAATTGAAGATATCTGTAAGAGTTAGCAAACAGTTTAATCAATTCCGCTTCTTCAATTGAAGTTAATATCACATTGGAGCATATACTCGAAAAAAGACTTTTGGATAATTCTATTGCTAAGTCATCTTCTGCTCCGACAATTTGGGGTAAAACTTTAAGTTCTTGAATTGCGTTGCCCTCGGCAATTCTTTCTGGACAAAAAGATATTTTTGTATCTATTCCAGATTCGAACAGTAAATTCTTCAGCTTTCGAGTGATCCCTGGGTAGACTGTGCTGCGAAGCATTAACATTTTGACGTTTCTTAGGTGTGGAATTAGTTGTGTAACTAAATGAATTAGTGTATTCGCGCTTGGTGTGCCATCTTCGAGCACTGGGGTACCTACAATTAAAATACAAATATCAGACCCTTCAACTTTTGAATTATTATTTGAAGCGCTAAGTTGATTTAAATTCAAATTACTTAGTAAGTTTTCTGCACCTATTTCATTGAACGGCATCTTTCTAGAATTTATAAGTCTTACTCTGTTTTCATCTAAATCTATTATTGAGACTTGATGGCCGACACCCGCCAATACTATTCCAAGAGGTAAACCTACGCGCCCTCCGCCGCCAACAATTGATACCTTCAATTCTATTTCCTTTCGAAAATCAAACAAGTCTTAATCATAATTAGAAATCAGCACTCTTAAGGAACTGTATCCTAGATTTTAATGAATACCTATAAATATAATTAAAATTTCCCACTAAAGCTAACCTAATCCGACACTCGGCGCAATTTTCCAAATTTTTCATTCATTTCTACAGTTTCAAAAGCATCAAAATTTGCACTTATAATGCGGCCTCCAAAATTTTCAGGTTTTGAGATTGCAAGATTCAAAACAGAAATTAGTTTCTTAGTTGAGCTACCATTAGCGACCACTTTCTCCGCTGCTTTAATTCTCAAATTACTTATTTTATGAACGAGCCGTGTGTCAAGTAAAGACTTTTGCATCTGAGATGGAAATGGTCCAGGTGCGATCGAACAGATATGTTTATCTTGTGACTTAAATTTTTCTTGTAAAGTTTCAACTAAGACAGCCATAGATGTTTTTGCACAAAGATAGCCAGAACTGCTGTCATCAAGTGAGTCTCCCCCTACTCCAGCCCCGGAAAAAGTAATATAGAGACTATTTGGTCCGGCTTGTGAGAAGAAGTTTATTGAATGTAAAAAAGGATCAAGATTTGAGTGGAAGGTTTCATAGAATTCACTTACGTTGGTAATCCCACTTTCAATAAGATTTCCTAAAGTTCCTGCAAAATTTATCATAAGCACACTCGAACTTTGTGTCAAATTAGTTTCTGAAATAATTTTATTGATCTGGTCTGCATTGTACTTAGAAATTTTTACGACTTTACTCAAGCCTGAAATTCTTGGGTAAGTTTCTAATTTTAGATTTCGCGAAATGAAGTATGTAGTTTTGACGTTTAGATTTAAAAATGGAAGTACTTGACCAGCTATGTAGGATGTTCCTCCAATTATTACAGCAAAATCTCTGTTCATTAGGCGATCACTGATAGTATTTGGCTTCGTATTTCCTCTGAAATCAAACCATCTGTCGCGTTTGCAACATCCTTATCTCCGTTTAACCAGCCTACGGTTTCATACAAAATCGAATTGTCGTGAATTGAGTGAACATGCATAGTCTCAGAACTTGCTTGATTTTTATGAGCTCTCCATCCCCAACGTGGTCCAGTGATTAGAATTTGAGGTCCATCAGTTCTTCCGCGCCCTTGAAGTAAGGCGTATCCATCTGATCCAACTACTTCTAAATTGAAGCGAGTCTTCCACGCAACAATAGAAAAACTTAAATTGAGTAGTGCCTTGCCAACAGACCCAATCACATATGCAGATTCTTCAATACCGGTCTTCCAAAACCCTGACCAAACCACAGTTTTTTCAATCTTGTATTCATGTTGACTTCTTGGAAAAATATAATTAAGTAGGTCAATAACATGGATTCCAGGGTCAAGTAAAACCCCCCCGCCCGCCTGAATAGAATTAAGTTTCCAAGAATTCACATCTTCTGGTTTACCCCCATGTCCTAGATCCACTTTAATTGTGTGAATATCACCAAGTCCTTGGTTTTGAATAATCGCACGAAGTTTTTTCACACCCGGCATGAATCGATAATTAAATCCAACCGATAAATTGTTCGAAAAAGAATTTTGTATCAGTTGCCTTGATTCTTCAAGATTACGACCCATTGGCTTTTCCATTAATACTTGCACTCCTTGATTGAGAAGTTGGTGGGAAATTTCTACAGCGGATGAATGTGGTATTGATACCACAGCGTGAGAAAAACTATCAAGTGAAAGTTGACTCAAGTCTTTGACAAAATGTATTTCAGGATTAGCGCTTTTCTGATCATCCAGGAATGGATCAACAATTGTGATAAGACTCGGTTCAATACCAGCACTAAGAAGAGAGGATGCTCGCTGCTTTCCCATCAAACCATATCCACAGACCATGTATCGCATAAGGTAATCATAATGGATTTGCTTGAGAATTTTGCAAAGAGCAGGCGAATACTTAACAAAAATCACCTGTTACTCATATGACATTAGAATCTTTGAGATCTTAAATTTTAAATAATGATAAACTTTCAAACTTGAGTTTCTAGCATATAGAGAGCATTATTCTTCTCAACTAAAAGAAGTAAAATTGCGTCTTGAATGCAATTTGGGGATTAAATTTTAGTATTCGCGGTTTCCATGTATAAGAAATGCCCTACTCCGAAAATAGTTAAGAGATTTTAAATTTATAAAACATCAGGACTTTACATTTTTGTTCAATGCTCGTTTAGGCATGTTGAAGCTCAAAATACCTGAATAGGTTTAACAAACTTACATCCAGATTTTGCTCAGGCAAAACAGTTATGTAAACTTATTAAATTTGTAACCATTCTGGATTTCTTAGTGTCCAATTGATTGTACGGCGCAAGGAATCTTCGAGTGAAATTGGAGGGGTCCAGCCTGATTCCTTGATTTTTTCACCATCCAGTGCGTACCGTAAATCGTGACCTGGCCTAGATGAGTGAAAATCTACTATCTCATATTTGAGTTTCTTGCCCATGATTGAAGCAATAAGTTCCGCCATTTGTAAATTATCAATTTCTCTCTCCCCAACAATGTTATATTTTAAGAGTCTTTCACTTTCCCCATATTTCAAAAATTTTTTTGTAAGAACATGCAGTAGTCCATCTGCTTGATTTCTTGCATGCAAATAAAACCTACTGCCAATTTTTCCTTCTAAAGTTCCATGTATGCTAACTTTTTCTCCATTAAGCACTTTCTTGATAACCATTGGAACATATTTCTCTGGATCTTGCATTTCTCCAATTATATTCATTGTATTTGTTATTGCTATTGGTAATCCGTAAGTGCGCCAGTATGAAAAAGCAATTGACTCTTGTGCAGATTTTGAAGCTGAATAAGGATTACTCGGCAGGTGTTGATCTACCCATTCTTTATGTTTATGGCCCTCCGCTGCTGGGCCATACACCTCATCTGTTGAAACTTGGACAAATTTTTCCAGATTATCTTGAGTTTTAGCCCAATCTAAAATATTACACATTAGAGAAACATTGTTTATAATGAAGTCAGCTGGGTACATAATGCTTCGATCGACATGTGATTCTGAAGCTACATTAATAATAAAGTTTATCTCACCAAACTCTAGTGAAGTCAATTTAGAAATTGGGTAGACAAGATCACATTTTACTACTCGAACTCTCTTGAAGTCCTCATCAATCCCACTTACTGAGAGCTTGATTCGATCTGGTAACCCTTTATGGCGAAAAGTAACCGGACAAACAATTTCCCAATCAGTCTTAGCAAGTAAGTGCCTAAGTACATGGCTACCTACAAATCCTGAAGCGCCTGTAAGTAAAACTCGTCTCATTCGCTTCTAACCCCTTTAATTATTTCTTTTACCATAGTTTATCATGTTGAAAACAAACATTAGTATATTAATGATTTCGAGCACAAGCTTTGAGCAGTCTAACAAGGGAAGAGTTCAAGGTGGAGGCTTCTCTAATAAATCCTTTTCTTTTTATGTCTAACACAGGAAAAAATTCTACTTCTACTATTTTCTTCGAAGTAGCAGATATTGTCCTTACCAGCTCATTCTGAAATTTTAGATTAATCTTAAAAGATAAAGCATTTTGCCGAATTATACTTGTTTATCTAAGGTTGCTCCTTGCTTTATTATGTAGATTGAAAACTTAAGTTTCTTATCCTTAATTTTGGCTATGCTCAATTGAAAAATTTTTAAATATTAGAACGAAAATGGTTAATGTTAGGTCGGGTGCGATACCTATCAGTAGATTTTTTGCGGAGACGAGAGGATTTGAACCTCCGAAACCCTTTAGGGGTTAACCTCATTAGCAGTGAGGCGCACTAGACCGGGCTATGCGACGTCTCCAACGCACA
>Ga0214917_10005090_pt1 | contig 14177 bp, 11 predicted proteins | sample LL_1208_BB_MetaG_FD_177983 | JGI IMG/M metagenome (GOLD analysis project Ga0214917, IMG submission 177983) | Freshwater microbial communities from Lake Lanier, Atlanta, Georgia, United States - LL_1208_BB | ecosystem: Environmental > Aquatic > Freshwater > Lake | place: USA: Georgia | collected... | reverse complement strand
ATCGGGGCCCATGCCGACGATCTGGAGATTCTTGCTTTCCCGGGCATCACCGCCTGTTTGAATCATTCCACCCAACGGTTCTCCGGGGTGGTGGTCACGAATGGCGCTGGAGCCCCCCGTTCCGGATCTTACTCCCAAACCCCCGACCAAGAGCTCATTCGTCTCCGGCAAGAGGAGCAACGCCAGGCCGCAAAGTTGGGACAGTATGCCTCGGTGATCCAATTGGGTTTTCCCAGTGCGGAAATTCGTCACGGCCCTAACCCCGCTCTGGTGGGGGATCTTCTCCAGATTCTCAAAGCCACCGCGCCCCAGGTGCTGTACCTGCACAATCCCGCCGATCGTCACGAAACCCACCTTGCCGTCTTATCCGCCTCCTTGGCGGCTCTCCGCCAACTTCCCGCATCCTCGCGGCCCAAGGAGATTTACGGATGCGAGGTTTGGGGAGATTTGGACTGGGTTCCATCCTCCAAAATCGTCCGGCTCTCCTGCCCCGCCCCGGAGGATTTCGGCCCTTCCTTGCTTCGCTGTTTTCGGTCCCAGGTGGAGGGGGGCAAACGTTATGATCTGGCCGCCGCGGGCCGTCGCCGCGCTCAAGCCACCTTTGCCGATGCCTATTCCCCCGATCAGGCACAGGAAGTGGTCTTGGCACTGGACCTCCTCCCCCTACTCGAATCCGGGGCTCCCTCGCTTGCGGAATTTGTATCCGGCTTGATCAACGAATTCCGGGAACAGGCCACGGATCGAATCAAACGAATGGGTTCTGCCTGATGAGCGTTGGAGACACCCTTCGCCCCGCCGTTTCCGAATCCGCCCAACGTCTTCTGGGATTCCTTCAGAAGACGCAGGAAGCGGATGGTAGTTGGTTGGTCCCTTACACCGGTCCCAATTTCCTCCTCCCCCTCTACGCCATCACCACTTACCTGACTCGGCATCCGGTTTCGGAAAGTGCCAGAAGCCGACTGGTCGCCGGGCTGCTAAAACCCCAGCTCCCCGACGGATCCATTGGACTGCACGAGGAGTCGGTCCGCGGGGCGGTCTTCACCAGCTCGATCTCCTACGCCGCGCTGCGTCTGCTGGGCGAAAAAGCCGATCGACCGGAGCTGGCCAAACTCAGGGAATGGATCCACCGCATGGGTACCCCCGTCAAAGCGGCGGCTTGGGGAAAATTCATCCTGTCCATCCTCAATCTCTACGACTGGTCCGGAGTCAGTCCGGTTCCTCCCGAACTCTACCTTTTGCCCAAGTGGTTTCCCCTGCAACCCATCAACATTTCCGGCTACGTCCGCGTGGTCTATCTTCCCATGGCCTACTTTTATGGCCGACGGTGGCAAGCCCCCCTCGACCCACGCCTCCAAGAAATCCGGACGGAACTTTTTCCTCAGGGCTTCGATCGGATTCACTGGCCCCGTCACCGGGCCGATCTGGCCCCAACCGATCACATCGTTCGAGAAAGTTTTCCACTGAGGATGTCCCTCCCCCTTGTCCGCCATCTGGAGAAATGGATTCCGTCTTGGATCCGCCAAAAAGCCCTCAAATTGGCCTACGAACATATCTGCTACGAGGACGAGCAATCCGATTACGTTCGGCAGGCCCCGGTCAATGCCTGCTACAACACCTTGGTCCACTTCATCGAAAACCAGCCTGAACGCCTTCGCCGAAGCTGGGAGGAATTACCTCGTTACCTCTGGGAGCACCCTGATCATACCGCCTGCCAAGGATTCACCTCCTCCAAGGTCTGGGACACCGCCTTCACTCTTCAAGGGGCCAACCACCTTCCGCGGGAAATGGTCCCCCAACCGATGGTCCGCAGGGGCTGTCGCTACTTGACGGAAAATCAGGTGGTGAGCGAACTTCCCAACCCTCGCCGATATCATCGCCTACCCCGGAAAGGGGGTTGGCCCTTCAGCGAAAGGCGCAACGGATGGTCCATTGCCGATTGCACCGCCGAGAGTCTTTTGGCTTTGGTCGAGGCAGAGCCTTTTCTTCCGCAAGCCACCCCCCGGGAGGTGATTGAAAACGGGGTGCGTTTTATCCTGAGTTATCAAAATCGCGATGGAGGCTGGGGCAGTTGCGATCGTGTCGTTGGCCCGCTCTGGATCGAAATCTTCAACGCGTCCCATGTTTTTGCCGATATCATGGTCGATCACTCCTTTGCCGAGTGCACCGGATCGGTTCTTTCCGCCTTGGCTCTCATTCGGGAAAAGTTTCCCGACTTGGAATCCACACGGGTGAGCCAAGCCATGAGCGAAGGGATCCGTTATTTGACAGAAACCCAGAAAGCGGACGGTTCCTGGGAGGCGGTTTGGGGCATTTGCTTCAATTATGGAACCTCGTTTGCCCTGCCCGGTTTGCGAGCGGCTGGTCTTTCGAAGAGTGATCCACGGATTCTCAGGGGAAGAAATTTCCTGCTGAAGCAACAGCTCCCCGACGGCGGTTGGGGCGAACATCCCGAATCTTGTGTGAAACGCAGACCGATCCCCAGCTCTCATGGTCTGGTGGAGCCAACCGCCTTGGCGGTCATGGCCCTTCTGGCCAGTGGCCCCAAGGAGGATTTGGCCGTGCAACGCGGGCTGCAGTTTTTATGTAAGACCCAAAAGCCGGACGGAGATTTTCCACCACAACCCATTCCGGGACTATTTTACCGGACCACCTTGATTCGCTACGACCACTACAAGCGGGCTTTTCCATTGAAGGCCTTTGCCTCCTACTTGGCGGCTGAATCAGCGAAAGAAATTTAAGCGCGGGAGCGAACCCAACCCGCCATGGCATAAGCCATGGGCAACCGAATCCAACTGGCGATCGAAGCCAAATCCGCAGCCATGGTGGTCGACTGATCCCGTCCCTTCCAGGCCCCGAGCAAGGCTTTCAGGAAAGGACCGGCAAAGGTCAGGAAGGATCGACCATTCCCCATCAGCAACCCCATGGTGCGATCTCTTTCCTTTTCATCACTCCGCCATAGGGAAACAACCGCCCGACGGAGCGAGTTGGAGAAAGCATCGTCCTTGGAGAAGCAGTCGTAGAGGGCGCGGGAGAGGAGCTCCGGGACCCGGCAGGCTTGGCGACGGCTCCGGGCAAAGGATGGGAAATCCTTGGCCTGTGAAAACTCAATCGCATCGACCAATCCGTTCGTGATACCCGTGGCGGTCAAGGGATGCGTGTGTCCGGCAGCGTCCCCAATCAAGACCCGCCGGCCATTCCCATAATCGGCCCGGGCAAGGAAATGGTTGGCCTGCCAGCTAAGATGTCCGTGACGGATCTGATCCTCGCAGGGTTGCCGCCAAACCGGAGGCAGGGTGTCACGAATGGCGGAGATTAACCATTCAGGATCCTTCATCTCGGCCTTATACTTGAGGGGCACATCCACACAAATGCGGATGGTCGATGGGGCAATTTCATACCCCAGCAGAAAACTGGGTTTTCCCAAAAAGACATGCCCGTAATCCGGATAAGGCGCTTTGACTCCCTGCAAAAGAATCCCGGTCATGGCCGAAATGGGTTTGTGATGCGTCGCCCCCCGAAGGCTACGACGAATCACACTGGATCGGCCATCGGCTCCCACCACCCGTTTGGCCTCCAAACGTTTGCCAGTGTCGAGCACGACCCCAAAATCATCCGCTGAAACCACCCGCACTCCCCGGAGGAAGGTCACCCGATCAGTCTCATGAACCACCTGGCGCATTTCGTCCACCAAATCGCCATGGTGGAAAGCCAATCCTAATTGCCCCTCCACATAATCCAATTTTACCGGGGATTCTCCATGACCAGGATAAACAACAAAACCACGTCCGCGGGGACGTCCCTTGAGCGAGGTAATCGATCCAAACCCAATCTGCTTCAGGGCATCCACGCCTTGTGGGTGCAACCATTCGCCCGCAAACCTCTTGTGACTTTGTCCCTCGGGTTCAGCCTCCAACAAAGCGACCGACTTTCCCGAAAGGGCAAAGGCACGTGCGGCGGCGCAACCGGCTGGACCAGCCCCGACCACAATCAAATCAAAACGCGTATTCATAGCTCTTTGGTGTCTAAGTCCTTAGCATCGAAATTAAAAAAACCAAGCAAAGGGATGTATTCTAAATTTAAGTTATTGATGGAGAACCGTTTCCATTATCCATGCAAGAAAATGTATCTCCACGAGCGCAATCCTCTTGTCCCCCCTAGCCTTCTCCAAAGCCATTACTTCAAGATCTCCATCCCCAAGGTCAAATTCTGCCGCCCGACGTAAACGATGGTCGTTGAGAGTCGCCAAAAATGCGTCCACCTCGTTGACCGGAAGAAGCCAAACTCCCGACTGTCCAACGGCAGGCAATTTCTTGAGCCAATTCTGTGCGTATTTTTCACGTCCCAACCTGACTTCATGCAAACCCTCAATCCAATGCAGGGCATCCTCGCCACGGATCCCGGCTTCCCTCAACCCCGCCCGCCCATACCAAACATTCCCCACCATGGGATCCAGTTCTCCCGGATTGGTTCGATAGGCCTCCGCCGTGCTCTCCAACGCCTGCCTGAGAAGAGCCGCCTCAGGGACCGCCAGTTCAAAGTTACGGTCTCCCGATTTTTCCCGGATAATTCTCACGCCGGGTTGGCCTCAATCGTCGATTTTAATCCAAACTCCTGCAACCGATGACAAAGAAACTCCGATTTTTCCCGGGTTTCGATCGCCACCACGCTTTGTCCCCGCTCGTGCACCTCCAACATGTGCTTCTTGGCTTTATTTTCATCGAATCCTAGGACTTTCTGAAAAACAAACACGACATAACTCATCAGATTCACCGGATCGTTCCAAACCAGGACCCTCCAACCCTTGGCAAAGGCCTCCGAGAGGTCGTTTTTCTGTTCCGGCAAAACCTCGGGCAAGTCGATGGCTCCACGGATCATGGTCCCACCCTAGAATGCCAAAACCTCTTTTCAATCCGGTTCGCCTTCGCCATCGGCAAAATTCCCGCTAGAAACAAACCATGACCTGGTCCCGAGTTATCGCCCTCATGGCCGCCACCTCCTTGGGCCTGCTGACTGCCACCACCCTGGTCCCATGGTCCAGAGTGGGGCTTCCCTCCTGCCATCCTCCGTCCCGGACCGCCGCAACGCCTGTTCTGCTGACGATTGAAGACTTGGCGGGCGACCCCTGGCCTTGGCCGCGGCTTGATCTTACCTTGGCACTCCGCGCCATCTCTCCCTACCGGCCGCACCCGGTCGGAATTCTTCTCCCTCTCGATGCGCCGGATGTCTTTGAACCCGTTCAAGACGACCAACTCTCCCGAGCCTTGGGCGCCTTTGATTCCCCGGTTCTGCCCGCCGTTACTTTGCCCCCCTTCCCCCAAACCCAAAAATTCACCCTGCCTGAAATTCCCCACCAAGGATCCATCCAAACTCTTCGTTCGGCCGATTCCTTCCTTGCTCCCCATGAACGGCTGCGAAAAAACGCCGCCGTGGCAGCCTGGAAAGTCACTCCGGAGGCGGATGGAATGCTCAACCGGCTCCCCCTGGTCTTTCAACAACAGGGCATGGTCATCCCCTCCTGGCTGCTCATCATGTACGCTCAGGAAATGGAGGCGGATCTCTCCCGATCGGAATTACGGGGACGAAAACTGATCCTGCGCGACTCTCAAAACCAGGATATCCAAACCATCCCCTTGGATCTTCGGGGATCCATTCCGATCGATTGGTCCCGTCCGGAACCCCCCCCCACCAAAATGGAAATTCGCGGAGTGGTGCTGGCAGCCGAGCAAGAGAGGATTGGCGTTCGCCCATACTATGATCTCTCCACTCTGTCGAAACGACCGGTGATCCTTTCCGGCGCCCTCCCGGAGGTCGATCCCGCCATTGATTCCCCTTGGGGGAAAAGCACGCTTTCAGAAGCCGTGGTGCGGGCTTGGCAGGGCTTGGTTCGGGGGCCTCGCCCGGTATTACATCCACCCGGTTGGCTAATCCTGACCGTGTTTTTTTCTGGAGCCTCGCTGGGCCTGTATCGAAGTCGTCCATGGCGTAATTCCCTCGTCGAATGCTGGATACTGGCAGGAGCCGTTTATGGTCTGGGATGGTTGGCGGCCAAGTTTGGCGGCTATTCCGGGGCCTTGCCTTTGGCCGTAGGCGCCGCCATCGCAACATTCCTAGCTCCCCCTTTTGCCTCCTGGCTGGAGAAGTCCGATGTTCGTTGACCGGGTTCGCATCCACGCCCGGGCGGGAAACGGGGGTCGGGGAGCCATCAGCTTTCTTCGCGAGAAATTCGTGCCGAAAGGCGGACCGGACGGCGGAGACGGAGGGCAAGGTGGCGATGTGATTCTCGAGGTCGACCCCCAACTGAACAATCTGGTTGATCTTCGGTTCCGACCCCATGCCCGGGCGGCACACGGGGGGGGCGGAAGCGGAAAAAACTGCACGGGAAAAAACGGCAAACCTTGTCTCTTAAAAGTCCCTCCCGGCACCGTGGTGTATCCCCTTCCACCCGGCGAAGAGGGCGAACCGATTGCGGACCTGACCCAGCCCGGAGAAAAATTTGTTCTTTGCCATGGGGGTCGCGGTGGGCGGGGCAATTCCCGTTTCGCCAGTTCGGTACGTCAAACCCCTCGCTATGCGGAGGATGGACGCCCGGGCGAAGCCGGGGAATTCATCCTCGTACTAAAATCCATCGCCCAAGTGGGGTTGGTCGGCTTACCCAACGCCGGAAAGTCCAGCCTGTTGGCCGCGCTCTCCGCCGCCCGCCCCAAAATCGCCCCCTACCCTTTCACCACCTTGGCCCCTTACATCGGCGTGGTAGGCGGTCCGGAGGAAACCCGCTTCACCCTCGCCGACATTCCCGGACTGGTGGAAGGCGCTCATTCCGGCAAGGGGCTGGGTCACGACTTTCTTCGACATATCGAACGGTGCGCGGTTTTGCTGATGGTCATCGATGCGGCCGGCACGGAGGGCAGGGATCCGGTGGAAGATTACAAACTACTCCGCAAGGAGCTGCGCCTACACGATGCTTCCTTGGGGAAACGCCCCTTCCTGATCGCCGCCAACAAATGGGACCTGCCGGAAGCCAAGAAGCATCTCGTCACCCTAAAAACCGCAACTCGAAAGACGATTTACCCCGTCTCGGCACAGAACGGGGAAGGACTGGAGGCTCTGATCCGTGCCATCCGTTCCATACTGCCAACTTGACCGCATATCAGATACTTCACATTATTAACCATTCATCTCATGAATTACTTTTTTGTCATCATGGCCACCGCCATTTTGGTCGGTTGCGGTAAAGGAGGAGGTCCACCGAAGGATGCTCCTGTCCCAGTGGAACTGGTTCCGGTGGAGGTAGGCCCCCTACAGGAAACCCTAGATGCGGTGGGCTCGCTCGATGCCGAGGAGTCGGTCGACATCCGCCCGGAAGTGGATGGGGAGATCACCTCGATCCGTTTAACCGAGGGACAGACGGTGAAAAAAGGGGATCTTCTCCTTCAAATCGATGAAGCAAAACAGGCCGCCACCGTGGCCGAAGCCGAGGCAGATTACAAACTGGCCCAAGAAACCATCCACCGGGCTGATATGCTGCTGTCCGACGGCACCATCTCCCAACAGGAACACGACCAGACCCACGCCAATTTTTCCCGCATGGAGGCCTCCCTGGCCTTGGCCAAAAAGAGGATGACCGAATACACCCTCACCGCACCGTTCGATGGGATCCTGGGGCGACGGTTTGTCAGTGTCGGCCAGTATGTCAGCCCACAGACAATTCTTGTCAGCATTTACGATCTGGATCGCATGAAGCTGAACTTCAGCGTGCCGGAGCGCTACAGCGCCAAAATCAGCCCCGGGCAAACGATTCGTCTCAAAGTGGCTGCCTACGCTGAGGAGACATTCGCGGGGGAGATTTATCTGATTGAGCCCCGGGTCGACCCCGGAACCCGCACCGTGCAGGTTCGCGCCTATGTGCCCAACTCCGATTTACGCCTCAAACCCGGCATGTTTGCCAATTTGGAGATCACGGTCGGAACCAAACCCAAAGCCCTCACCATTCCCGAGGAGTGCCTCTTCCCCAATGCGGGAGGTTTTGCCGTGTACCGCTCCAACGAAGGGGTGGCCGAACTCGTTCCAGTCGAGGCGGGACTTCGTGTCCCGGGAAAAGTTGAAATTCTCAAGGGCCTGCGGGCCGGGGATTTAGTCGCCCGATCCGGCAATCTGCGCCTGTCTCCGGGCCGCAAGCTCCTTCCGGAAAAACCCGCCGCGACCCCGTGACCCTTCCCGAGTTCTGCATTCGGCGGCCCATTGCCGCCACCATGTTCAACCTGACCTTTGTCGTGATCGGTCTGGTTGCCTTGTCACGACTCCCCGTCCGTGAACTGCCCAACATCGATCCCCCCATCGTTTCCGTCACCACCATCTATCCCGGAGCCAACGCGGAACTGGTCGAGGCCGACGTAACCGAGCCCTTGGAGCAGGAGCTAAACAACATTCCCGGAATCAAAATTCTCCGTAGTGAATCCCGGGAGCAAGTGAGCGCCATCATTGTGGAGTTCGAACTGAATCACGATGTCGACACCGGGGCCCAAGATATCCGGGACCGCATTAGCCGGGTGCGCGACAAACTCCCGGACGACATCAAGGAGCCGATCGTGGCGAAGCAGGATGCCAACGCCCAAGAGGTCATGTGGGTGGCTCTTTCTAGCGCCACCCGTTCCACCCTGGAACTAACCAACTTGGCTGAACGTCAGATCAAAGATCGCCTCCAGGTGCTCCCTGGCGTAGGCGGCATTAACTTTGGCGGGGAAAAACGGCCCTCCATGCGAATCTGGCTTGATTCGGCCAAAATGGCCGCCCGGCAGGTCACCGCCACCGATATTCGCAGTCTCCTCCAAAGGGAAAACGTCGAACTTCCCTCCGGTCGAATCGAGGGACAGGAGCGTTCCCTTAGTATTCTCGCCCGAGGCCGGATGGACCAACCCGAGCAGTATGAAAATCTCGTGGTTAGGGAATCGGCAGACTCCCCCATTCGGCTACGCGACGTGGCCACGGTCGAGATCGGTCCGGAAGTGGAGGAAACCATCGCCCGGTTCAAGGGGGAACCGGCGGTGGGTTTGGGCGTGGTGAAACAGTCGGATGCCAACGCCGTGCAGGTGGCCAAAAGGGTCCGAGCCGAACTGGAGGTTATCCGTCCCACCCTTCCATCCGATGTCAAAGTGGATATCCCCTTTGACTCCTCCCTGTATGTGGAGGACGCCATTCATGAAGTGGTGGTCACCCTCGGCATCTCCTGCCTGCTGGTCATCGTGCTCATCTTTTTCTTTTTGCATGATGCCCGGGCCACCATCATCCCGGCCGCCGCCATTCCTATTTCAATTTTGGGCACCTTCGCCCTGCTCTATCTTCTCGGTTACAGCGTCAACATCCTTACCCTTCTCGCCCTCGTGCTGGCCATCGGCATTGTGGTCGATGACGCCATTGTGGTGTTGGAAAATATCATTCGTCACATCGAGGAAGGCATGAAGCCCTTCGACGCCAGTTTGCTGGCCATGAAGGAGATCACCGGAGCCGTGCTCGCCATCACCGCCAGTTTGATTGTGGTCTTTCTTCCGATCGCCTTTCAATCCGGCACCACCGGCATTCTTTTCCGCGAGTTCGCCATCGCCCTAGCCGGCTCGGTTGCCATCTCCGCCTTTGTCGCCCTGACCCTCAGCCCCGCTCTGGGGGCCCACTTTCTTCGTCCCACCTCCACCACGGCTTCCGCCTTTGCCCGCAAAATAGATCTTTTCCTCAATCGCCTGTCCACCGCTTATGCCAGCAGTCTGGCCCGCGCCTTGCGGTCTCCCCTTCTCTTGATCGGCTTGGGAACCGGGATTTTGGGCCTGACGGTTCTTCTCTACCGAGTCATTCCCCAAGAGTTTCTTCCGGACGAAGACAAGGGTTCCATCATCGCCATCGTCATCACCCCGGAAGGTTCCACCAGTGAGGCCACGGATCGCTACCTCCGTCAGGCGGAAACAATCGCCTCGGAATATCCGGAAGTCCGCAGCTATTTCGGGGCAATAGCGCTGGCCCGGGGAGCGCCCGGACAATCGAATCTCGGTCTCATGTTTATTCGCCTGAAAGCGGATCGAAAACGATCCGCCCTGGATATTGCCCGCCCAGGCGCACAGGGCTCGATGTTCACCCGAATGATCAGCGAAATCCGCGGGGCCCTGGTCATTACCTCCCTTCCCAAGGCCGTGGGTCGGGGCTTTCAGGAAAACTTCGAGGTGGTCCTCCAGGGAGCCAACCTCCCCCAATTGGAGCAGTGCGCCAAGGATCTCCGGGACGAAATTGCCAAGGCAGGATTTCTCAGCCAGCCCCGCGTCAACTTCAACTACGAAAAACCCCAGCTGGATCTGGAAATCGACCGCAACCGCGCGGCCAATCTGGGCATTTCCGTCCGCGACATCTCCGAGGCCCTGCAAATCCTGCTCGGAGGACTCGATATTTCCCGCTTCAACTTTGAAGGCAAACAGTATGACGTGATCGCACAGCTCCGTCGGAGCAACCGCCTGGTTCCGGATGAACTTAACATCCTCTATGTCCGCACTCGCTCGGGGGAGCTGGTCCCGATCCGGGACCTGGTGAAAACCCGCGAAAAGGGCTCCGTAAATTCCATCCATCACTTCATGAGGCAGCGAAGCGCCTCCGTCACCGGCCAACCCCAGGGAGTCACCCTTGGGCAAGCCATCGAAAAAACCGAGGAAATCGGCCGTCGTATTCTTCCCGCGGGTGTCACCTTGGAGTTTGACGGAGAGGCGAGAGAGTTGCGTTCCGGCCGCGGGGAAGCCTGGCAGATCGTTTTTCTCGCGCTCCTCATCGTCTATATGGCGTTGGCCGCGCAGTTCGAGAGCTTGATCCACCCCTTCACGATCATGGTGGCCCTCCCCTTGGCCGTCTTCGGCGCCTTTGTCTGTCTCTACTCCCTCGGCCTCATCAACAACTTTGCGCTTATCCCTCAATACGTTCCGCCGGGGGTTTTGCCCGCCCCCTTGGCCTTTGTCTTTGGACTTTTGCCCACCATTCCATCCATGAACTTAAACCTCTACAGCTTGATCGGATTGGTGCTTCTCTTGGGTTTGGTCACCAAAAATTCCATTCTCTTGGTGGAGTTTGCCAACCAGCGCCGGGCCTTGGGAGTTTCCGCCGTGGAGGCCATGCGGCAGGCGGGAGCGGTACGCCTCCGGCCGATTCTCATGACCGCGCTCTCCACGGTGATCGGCATTCTCCCCATCGCCTTGGGACTCGGTGCGGGAGCGGAAAGCCGCCGACCCCTCGGGGTGGCGGTCGTCGGTGGCATGCTTTCCTCCACATTCTTAACCCTGTATCTCGTGCCGGCTTTTTACATCATGGTCGATCGATTCCGCCGGGCCCCGGTGGTACCTCCCTCGCCAGCGCCCTTGTCCTAATTCCTTTTTCCCCCTTGAATGAACCTATGACGATGACCATGCCGTACGCGGGAGAGGACGCCCGCGAACGGCGGGACATGCTCATTGCGACTGCCTTTACCCTTCTTTATTTCCTCCTTTTTGCATTTTTTTGGGTTTCTTCGGAGCAGATCAACCGGCTGCAAAAAAAGGCCCCTGAAGAACAGGTCCGAACAAACTTGAAGATCCAACGGCTGGTGCAAGCGCCTCCCACCACTCCCCCGCCGGAGAGCCAATTCGTGGACGCTTCCGGTCTGCAGGAAACCGCCAAGCCCGACCCCCGCACCGCTTTGCAAAGCGACCGGAACACCGCGGCCACCAGCAAGGTGATCAACGGAACGGATCCAACTTTGGGAGGACAGGAGGGAAAGAAGGATGACTCCCTCACCATGAGAAACAGCCAATTCTCACCTAACCAAGCCTCCCCTCCTCCCTCCGCACGATTAAGCCCTAGCCAACCCAAAGCCGCCCAAGCCGCCAAACCTCCTCCCCCTGCCCCAGCCCTTCCCAAACCCGACCTTCTCAAGCCAACCCCCGGCCCGGGAACGCCAATTCAAAAAGCTCCCACCGACACCCCTCCTGACCCCAAACCAGATCAGAATCAAAGTCAGGACAATAGCCCTCCCTCGGCCGCCCAGGCTGCGGCCGATGCCTCGGACTCATCCTCGGCCATGGCTCCCCCCCCCGACATTTTTCGCGACCGCAGCGCGGTTTCCGGAGGAGCCCAAATGGGACAGGACGCCTCCTTTGCCTCCATGGCTACGGCCTTGGGTCGCTACCAACATAAGCTCTATCTGGCCATCGGCTCCCGTTGGAATCTGAAGGTCCAGCAGACCATGGCCCAAATTGGCGTGGATCGTGTGGTCATCCGGTTTCACGTGAATCCGGATGGCACTTTATCAGATCTGGATATTGTTCAGGGTAACCCCAACTCCATCCTTGGAGTGATCAGCGGAGATGCCATTCAGCAGTCGAGCGGCCTGATCGGCCCCTTTCCCGCCGACCTCCTCAAAGAGAAGCCCAACGGATTCCCTTGGCAATTGGCCTTTCGGATCTACTAGGACGCACCTTCCATGCTGGTCAAGACAACCCACTTCCCTAGGCTCGATTCATGAACACACTTCCCTTTCTGGAACACTTTATCAAATTGAATGTCTCCCCGTTCATTTTGATCCTGATTCTCTTCCCCCTGCTTGCCTCCCTCATCACGGGAATTTTTCTCAGCGTCCTGATTTTCCTCCGCTTGCGTCGTGAAAGGGTTACCCCCCGGGAGGTTATTGATGCCATCCGGGCACTCCGCCCGGGCGGAAATACCGAAACCCTGACCCGTCTCTGTGTGCGAAACGACTCTGCCTTGGCCCGCCTCGTCAACAGTTGCCTGGAACATGCCTCCCTGCCGCGAGGGGAAAATGTCGAAGTCCTCCAAACCGTGGCCCGCACCGAAGTGGCCCGTTTGGAAAGAGGAATCGTGTATCTGGAAATCTTTGTCGGGGCCTCTCCTTTGCTGGGTCTGGTGGGAACCGTTTCCGGCCTGATCACCATTTTTGCCGCCGTCGGTTCAGCTAATTCCGATCCGGAAAAAATTTCCGCGGGTATCGCCGAAGCCCTCCATACCACCGTCTTGGGCATCGGAACCGCCATCGTCATGCTTTTCCCTTTTACCTTCTTCAGCAAAAAGATCGACGTCCTGGCCGTGGAGATGGAGGAGCTATCGATGCTTCTCCTAAAAAAACTCTACACCGAAGAAGTCCCCGCCTGACTTTTCCCGGGGTCCACCCATCATGAAGTTCAATCCCACCCGTCGTCGCCGGGCCGAGATTAACGTCATTCCCCTGATCGACATTCTTTGCATGCTTTTGATCTTTTTTATCGTTACCACCACCTTCAAAAAGAAGACGGCCTCCGTGGATGTCACGCCGCCCAAGTCAGAAAAGGGAACGGAAAAGACCGAGGAGCCCCAGAAAGCCCCGCCCGAACTGACCTTGAAGTCGGCGAAAGCCGCGGAATATGCCAAACTTTTTGAGGCGGACACCTTTCCCCTCTATCTCGGCGACCAAACCCTGAACTTGAATCCCAAGTCGGATTCTTTCCGCACCGACCTTGCCAAGACGCTGAAGGACAAAGGGGTCAAGAATGTCGTGTTAAACTTTGACGAAACCACGCCGATTTCCATCTTCTTTAAATTCTTTGATGCGTGCGAGGACGCCGGCGTACCGATCTCGGTTCGAACCTCCAAGATCGGTGGCGCCACCGCCAACCCCTGAAATCCCCCGCAACCTTGTCGGTCCGTCTTTATGGCGATCCGGTATTGCGCCAGCCAGCCACCCGGGTCAGCCCACCGGATGAAAAGTTGAGTGAACTCGCACGATGTTTGGAGGCCACCATGCGGGTGGCGGATGGCATCGGCCTCGCCGCCCCCCAAGTCGGCATTTCTCTCCAGATTGCCCTGGTTGATTTGCGAAAAGTGGAAAAACGCCCGTCCTCCCTGGAGATGGCAGGCAAGGCGGTGGATTGGCGCACCCAGATGCCCCTCTTTTTCTGTAACCCCATAATCACCCTGACCCGCAAGAGAGAGGAAGCCGAAGAAGGATGCCTCAGTTTTCCCAACGTCTATGGCGCTGTGCGAAGGAGCCTACGTATTCGGATGGATTACCAGGATCTTCAAGGAAGACCAATGAGTCTTCAGGCCGGCGGTCTTCTCGCACGAGCACTGCAACACGAGGTGGATCATCTTCAGGGAATTCTTTTTATCGACCGGATGGAGCCGGAAAT
>Ga0214917_10005089_pt1 | contig 14179 bp, 14 predicted proteins | sample LL_1208_BB_MetaG_FD_177983 | JGI IMG/M metagenome (GOLD analysis project Ga0214917, IMG submission 177983) | Freshwater microbial communities from Lake Lanier, Atlanta, Georgia, United States - LL_1208_BB | ecosystem: Environmental > Aquatic > Freshwater > Lake | place: USA: Georgia | collected... | reverse complement strand
GGGCGTAGGGGGGGGGGATGGGTGATCTTGTATGAAAACGTAAATTGATCAGGATGTGGGAATGAATAGAGCTGAGTACCCGGATCTGTCGAAGTTTACCGAAGAGCAGAGAAAGCAGTTGGACAGGGTGCCGATCAATCTCACGTGGATGTTGCTGCATTGTCCGGTCCGGATGGTTCAATCCATCCTGGATTTCGCCTTGTCGTTTCGCACGGGAAATCTCGAGCCAAAAATAAGGGAACTGGTGATTCTGAGGATGGCCACCTTACGCGGCAGTTTCTATGAACTTAAGCATCATCTTCCGGCTGCCAAGATGGCTGGATTAAGCGAGCAGGAAATATCCGTTATTATCTCAGCTCAACCCTTTGGCCTTGATCAGAAACTCTCCGTCATGATTCAGTTGGTAGATGACTGTTATCAACTAGGAAAGGTCTCTGACTCCAGCTTTGAGAAGGCGTCAAAGATCTTTTCAGTGCCTGACATTGCGGAGGCGACACTTCTTGCAGGACTTTACGAAATGTTGGCCTGTTTTTTAAAAAGCATGGGTGTGGAGCTGGATCAACATGGGCTGAATTGGAGTGAGGTGGATCGCCAATCCATTAATAAGGGGGGTTAGCACCTAATTGACATCATTTCGTCGCAAATCATTCAAAACTAACCACTAGTAAAATAAATAATCTGTGCTTATTTATAACAATATGAACAAAACTACGGCTTTTCTGCTTTTGCTTGTCGTTGGTGGGGCAGTTCGAGGCTCTGCGCAAGTTACCCAGATATTTCCGGACGGCTACTCGGTGACCGGGGTTAGGGCATCGGACGCAACCGGGAATATGATTATTACCGGGGGCACCGGAACCTCTCCTTTTTTCTATTCCGGCACCCTCCCATCTTCAACAAACCCTGGGAATACCTACACCAGCAACTTGGTGCCGATCATTAACGGAAGTGCCGTGACTGGAACCTCGACGCTTTATGGGCCGAATACTCCTTACTATAATTCCTGGATCGGGGCTGGGAATGTATTGGCAGTCGGGACATACAAGGAGACTTCCTCTTCCACCTACGAAAACGGGGTGATGTATCTCGGACCCCTCACGGGAAGCACATCTTCCAGCAACTGGACCCCCATTAAGGTTCCTGACAGTCTGGCAGGATTACCGGTAGGGGACACCATTCCGCACAGCACGATGGGGAATCTTGTGGTGGGTAACTATAACACCCAAGTTCCGAGTGGGGGGCAGGGCTTCATTTATAATATTTCCGCGCAAAGTTATAAGAAGTTGAGTTTTGGGGATGTCACAAGCGCTTTCGGCATTTGGCAGAATGGGGGGTCGAATAGCTCTCTGTACACCATTGTTGGAGGCTACACTTCGTTGGGATCCGATACTCAGGTCGGGTCTAAAGGGCAGGTCGGTTATATTGTTAATTATGATGCATCAGCCGACGTGTTTAGTAGTTTTACCGAGCTAAGCTTTAACAACGATCGCTCTCTCTTCACTCATATCGAGGGAATTGATGCCTACCAAGATGGGTTTTCCCTTGCGGCGATGTCTGTGCAGGGGGAAGCGCTGGGAGCCGCCTACTGTTTTATTCCGGTCACTGCGACTGGGTTCGGAACTCCGAATTGGGATGCAATTAATACTTCTCCCTCATCCTTTGCCACCGGCGACACGGTTATCGATGATTCTGTGATGGGGCTCTATCAAAACTCCACCGGAGCGTCAGCCTCTTTCCTGTATACAGCCGTCCCCGAACCTTCCGCCCTGTCGCTACTCGCTGTTGGTTTAGGGGGATTGGTGTTGGCACGGCGTCGCCACCCGTAATACGGCTACCCATCTCAATAAATCTGGGAGTATTCCGGATAGGAGTGCGGGGCAGGGCCCGCGTGCTGGTCTTCTGGGCAGGCCGGTTTGCCGCAGACTTTAACGTGTTGGCAGTCCATGTGGATGGTCTAGCGTGAATCTATGAAACAAATCCTATTTCTTGGACTGATTTGCATTTGGAGCCCGATTCAGGCTGAGAGTTCCGGTCCAAAATCTAGGACTCATTCGGACTTAAAGCCGGTGGCGGTTGATTCCCTCGTCGTGGATGTTCTTTCCGACGATGTCAGTGACACCTATGTCAGCAAAACGACCTTCTCCGAATCGGAATTATCGAATGTGGTCAAAGCCGGAGCGAAGGTTGTATCCGGGAAAACACTTCTCGTCGCCAATCTCGGGTATGGTCTCCGGTTACGCACCAAAGTGGGCGCGACAGAACACGTGCTCCTTTTTGACACCGGAACCGAGGGGCAGGCCTTCCTGCATAATTCGAAGGCGATGGGGGTTGATCTGGGGGGAGTGGAGGCCATCGCGATCACCCATGGGCATTGGGATCATATGGGAGCTTTACCCCAGGCTATTCCGGCGATTGTGGCCAAACGTGGTCGCGGCAATGTCACGATTCACGTGAATCAGGACATGTTTGTAGAGCGTGGGTTGGAGCTTTCCAGAAAAGAAATTATCCCGGTAGAAGAAGTGATCACCCAAAGCAGCATGGAGGCTTTGGGCGCCAAAGTCGTGAATGACCCTCACGCGAGGGGGCTCTTGGATGAGCATTTTTATTATAGCGGGGAAATTCCGCGGGTTTCCTCGTTTGAAAAAGGGCGTCAAGACCATCTGTGCCGATCTGGCCACAATTCGGCTTGGCATCCAGACCCCCTCCTCATGGACGAGCGAATGGTGGTGGTGAATGTGAAGGAACTTGGCTTGGTCGTTTTCAGCGCCTGTTCCCATGCTGGGATTGTGAACGTGTGCACGGAGGTGAAGAGACTCTTTCCCGACATTCCCATTTATGCGGTCATGGGGGGGCTCCATTTGGGGGGAGTGATGGAAAAGATCATTCCGCAGACCGTTGAGGGGCTAAAGCCGTTTGATATTTCCCACATCATCACCGGGCACTGCACGGGATGGCGGGCTCTTCATGCTTTGGCCAATGCGTATGGGGACCGTGTCAGTCAGTCCGCAATCGGAACAACCTATACTTTCGAAAAGAACTCTTCCCAGGATACTGCTGGAACCGCAAAGGCAAAATAGGGTCGATTAGGTTTTATGCCCGAATTTTTCGGGTGTGAGGTCAAGGTGCGGATTCGAGTCCGGAGGAGTGAAATCAGAACAATCGATTCGAACTACTTATTGATGTGATGGATCGGCTTGCCATTAGTGTCCGAAAGCATTCCAAAAGCACCTAGGCAGTACCCCTTGGTTTCTGCGCCATCGATTCCGCACCGGGTACAGGTAAAGAACTTGCCCGTACCCGAAGCTGGTTTGGATGAGGAACCGTCCTCCGCCTTTGTGGGCTCAGAACCGGAAGAGGATGTGGCAGCGGACCCGGGAGCTGTTGCTCCAGCAGAAGAAGACGTGGCCGAAACCTGGGTTGTTGAAGTAGGACTGCTGATGCCCTGGACGCCAGACTGGTAGTTGTTTGCTGAAACACCGCTAACTCCAGATCCAGACGAGCTTTTAGAAATCCCCCCAACACTCGACTGGTAAGTGCTGCTTCCGATCCCCTGGACTTGGGCTAAAACCAGTGAGGTAAAAAAGATGGAGAGGGTGGTGCCGAAAAGGATGATCGTTGCGGATCTGTGCATAGGATATATTTGGCCATCTTTCTGAGTTGAAACAATCAAATAGGAGGGCTTTGGAAGATTCAATTCGGACTTGTCGGTGGACGGGGTGATGCCTCAAATTGATTCGCATGAAGAAAACCATCCTCCTGCTTGCCAGCCTGGTCGCGGTCAATGTACGGGCCCAGAATCCTCCTCCGCCGCCTCCCCTTGATAACGGAAGCGATTACGACGGTTATCCATATGACGGGTATTATTATGCCGGTGGGTATTACGGATACGGTGGGTACGCAGGGAGGGGCCGGGACTGGAACAATTATTCCGATGGTCGCTACCAAGATCGAGGAAATCACCGGGGCGCTGACCGGGCCCGTGGTGGTGGTCGCCGTTAGTTGATTTCTTCGCGTACGTGAAACTCATTCTCCAAGATTTCTTGGAGGGCAGCCGTTGCTACCGATAGTTCCTTCGCAAGGAGCGTGGATGGTGAGTTGGCGATCGCTACAGCACATCGTTGGGCAAGACCCTGAGAGGGGTTGGTCTCTGTAATCTGTTCGATCATCTCTTTAATTTCTTGAATCTTTTGCCGGGTGGTTTTGATGACATGTCTGGATTGGGTTTCGGAGACTTCGCCTGAGGTGACTCGGCGGATTTGTCGGCATTGAAAGAGCTGGCACCGATGGGGTCGACTCTCGTAGATCATGCACTGGTTATTCTGATGGGCAGAGCACGGTTGACGAAAGGTGGTAACCCCCTTCTTTCTTTTTAGAATCAGGCCTAAAGAGGAGAGAGTACGATGGGAATCGTTGGTTTGAAGGGTAACCGAATGAAAAAGCGTTCCATCACAACACATCCCACAGTCTGCACATAGGGATTTAATAACTTCGGGGGAAATTGGGTTCACCAAGGAAAGCTAAAACAAAAAACCGGCACTGACGATCAAAGGTCAGCACCGGCTGTTTGTTTCGTTCCCCGATTATGCTCGGGTGAATGAAGTTAACTCTTTGCGCAGGCTTTTTTGCAGGCTTCGGAGCCTTCAGCGTTTCCACACTTCGAGCACTTTTTTGCAGAGGAACTGTGGTTGGTATCATCGGAACCGCAGTGACCACAGTGGGCGTATACGGGGGTAAGGTTTAGGGCCAGAAGGGTTAAGGTAAGGATGATGTATTTCATGTAGTCTTCTATACTTTGAGTTTCCAAAGAGTCAAACACCTCTGACCCCATGTAAGATTGTGGGAATGAGGATGCAGGATTGCTATTTCTGAGGTTTGCGGAGTTGATCTCCGATGAAATTTAAAAGGAGTAGCGAACTGGCGAGTGCAAAGGAGGGAAACACGATGCACCACCAGGGAGTATGAATGGGATTTAGTAGAGATGCTCCATCCGCCAAAAGGGTTCCCCAACTGGCGAGCGGAGCCTGCACGCCAAGACCTAGAAAGCTCAAAAAAGATTCCTCAAGAATCACTGCAGGCAGAGCCAGGGTCAAATAGGTCAACACAATCGGCAAAACCTGAGGAAGGATCTGCCGGATGAGAATAGTGGGAGTGGTTTGCCCGATGAGGCGAGAGGAGAGAACAAAGGGGCGTTCCTTGATGCTAAGAACTTGAGACCGAACGATCCGGGCCAGAGTGAGCCATTCCACTAAGCCCAATGCAACGAAAAGTAGAAGAAGGCGGGCATGTGGAGCGAGGAAGGCAAGTGGGGTCGCATCGAGAAAGCCCTTTAGTTTTAGGTCAAAAAGACTGATCAGTACGATCACGAGGACAATGCGGGGGAGGGCGTAGAGTGTATCCACCAAGCGCATCATAGCATTGTCGATGCGACCGCCCAGATAGCCAGCCGTCAGACCATAAGCAACGCCGACAAGGAGGCTGACGGAGGCACCGACGAGGCCCACCAACAGGGAAATTCGCCCTCCGTAAAGGAGCCGGGCAAGCAGATCACGCCCATGAAGGTCCGTTCCAAGCCAGTGAGCGAAACCGGGTGAGGCGAGGCGGGCGGAAGAGACCTCACTTACCCCATACGGACTGATCCATGGACCAACGATGGCCGCGGCACCGATCAGAATAAAAGCGATGAGGAGAATACGAAGTTTCATGAATCGAGGCGGATCCTGGGATCCAAAAGAGCCGTCAACCAGTCGGCTACCAAATTAAAGAAGAGGAGAAATGCGCAGTAGACGACGACAACCCCGGATACCAAAAAGACATCACGGTTGATCACTCCACTGACAAAAAACTGTCCAACTCCCGGAATGGCGAAAGTCTCTTCAATGAGGAGGCTGCCCGTCAGGATGCCCGCAGCGAGGGGGCCGGCATACGAAATCAAAGGTAGGATCGCGGGTCGAAGAGCATGGAGAAGAACAAGCCTGGTTTCAGAAAGGCCCTTTGAACGACCTGTCCGAATGAAATCAGATCCGAGAGTTTCCAAGAGGCCGGATCGGACAAGGCGGGCGCAGACGCCGACGAAGGGAAGAGCCAGGGCAAAGGCGGGTAGAACCAATTGACTGGGTTCTCCCCATCCGGCAGGCGGAAAAAGGTGAAAGTAAAAGGAGAACAAAAGAACGCTGGTAGGTGCGAGAATGAAAGTCGGGATAGAAAGGCTGAGGATGGCTAATCCATTAAGGATGGATCCAGCCCGGTCCTGATTCCGGGCAGCTGACCAGGCTCCCAAGGGGATGCCCAGCCCAATGGAAATAAGAAAAGAAATTGAGCCCAGCAAAATGGATCGAGGAAGGGATTGTCCGATAATTTCGACGACACTTCTGCCTCGGTATTTCAGGGACTCTCCGAGGTCCCCTTTAGTAATTTGTGACAAATAGCAAAAAAGCTGGGTGGGAATGGATCCGGTCAGACGATACTTCGACTCGAGCATTTGCTTTGTGGCAGGATCCAGAGCCCGTTCGGAGGAAAAGGGAGAGCCTGGAGCAAGGCGAATCAGGGTGAAACAGATCACCACAACGGCCACACCGACCGGGATGGAGGATAGAAGACGACGGAAGATAAAAGTTGTCATGCTTCAGGGGGTCCGTTTTGTGATCTCTGAAAATGGGTGTTCATCGATAAGGTTTGGGTAAAGCCCTCCCCACTTGTTTGGATCAAACATAAGGCATCCAACAAAGTGATAAATGGGAATGATGGGAAAGGCTTCCGTTACAAGGAGTGTTTCCGCTTTTTGAAGAAGTTGCAGTCGTCGGGCTGGGTTGGGTTCCGCCTTGGCGTTTGTGAGTAGCAAATCGTATTCGGGGTTGCTCCATCCGGTTCGGTTATTTCCTCGGTCGGTGACAAAGCAGTCGAGAAAAGTGTTGGGGTCGTCGTAATCGCCCACCCAGCTGGAACGGGCAATATCAAAATCCAGAGTGTCGAGGGATCTGAGATAGGTGGCCCATTCTTGGTTGCGAAGTTCGACTTCGACTCCAAGAACTCGTTTCCACTGGGCTTGAATCTCGACGGCGATCTGCTCGTTGAGTTCCGACTTATTGTAAAGAAGAGAAATGCGCGGAAAACCATGGCCATCTGGGAAACCGGCCGATTTCAGTAAACCCCGGGCAGTTTCTGGGTCCGGCGGCAGCCCTTCGGGTGGAAGATAGTCCGCAACGCCTCGCGGGGTGAGGGATTGAGCTACTGGTTCATTCCCTCTTGTGATCCTTTCCGTGATGACTTCTTTGTCGATGGCTAGGGCAAAGGCACGGCGCACCCTCACATCGTTAAATGGGGGTCGGGTGACATTGAAGCGGTAGAAATATGTGGCCAGCAGGGGCCCGGGGTGAAAATCCAATCTTCCCCGGAGTTCCGGGAGGATCAGGGATGGGATCATTCCTTTGTCGAGTAGTACATCGGCTAGACCTGAGGAATAGAGGTTGAATGCCGTACTTGCGCGGTTGACTGCAAGAGCGTCGATCCGGTCAATCTGGACGCGTCCCGGGGTGTGATAGAGGGAGTTCTTTTTGAGGGAAACTCGGTCATTGATTTTCCAATCCAATAACAGGTATGGCCCGTTCCCGACCCAGTTTTCCGGCCGGACCCATCCGTTTTTGAATTTTTCGACCGTGCCCTGATGGACGGGGAGGTAGGTCGTAAAAGCGGTCAGGGCGGGAAAAAACGGAGTTGGATGATCGAGATGGACCACCAAGGTGCGTTCATCCGGTGTTTCGATTCCCACCAAATCCGCGGGACTTTTGCCCGAGTGGTAGCTTTCCGCACCACGGATGAAGTAGAAGATTTCCGAATACGGGGAGGCGGTCGAGGGATGAAGTGCCCGGAGCCAACTCCATCGATAATCCGACGAGGTGAAGGGATCACCATTCGACCAGCGCAGATTGGGGTGGAGGGTAAAGGTATATACTTTTCCGTCCGGACTGGTCGTCCATTTTTCCGCTGTTCCGGGAACCGGCTTACCTCGGGCGTCCCGCCGGAGCAAACCTTCCAAGAGGGCGGAACAAAGGCGCCCTTCGAGTTGACCCGAAACGAGTGCGGGATCAAGGGTTTGTGGCTCGGCCCCATTACAAATAATGAGATCCGCCCTTGGGCGAGCGGTGCATCCCCCCAGAAAGAGGGCGGAAAGTAAAAGGCCGGTGAGGCCGGGGATGCCCCGGCAGAAATTCATCAGGGGTTGGCGGGGGCTGGAGCTGTGGGATTGGTCGCGGCGTTATTGGTGGCGGAGGTCGAAGAAGTCACAGGAACGGGCGCTGGAACGGAATTGGTTGAAACTGTGGAGAGAGGTTTTTTTAGCTCTTCCTGCAGTTTGTTGCTCCCGGATTGGCGATGGCTGTACAGAAGCCCAAGCAGGAGGGTCAGGGTCATGAAGAGGACTCCAAGCCAGATTGTTCCCTTGGTCAAAACGTCGGAAGTTTGCGCTCCAAAAATGGAATCGGTGAAGCTCCCACCAAAGGCGGCGCCCAATCCTTCAGAGCGGGGCTTCTGCATAAGGACAAGCAGGGTCAAAAGAATACAGACGAGGATATTGACCCCCAAAAGAATATAGATGGCTAGGTTAATCATGGTCGGATGCCCGAGCGGGTCGGACAGCTTCGATAATATCAAAAAAGGCCCGCGCGTCGAGACTTGCTCCGCCGACCAAGGCGCCATCGATTTCGGGTTGGGCCATGAGATCGGGAGCGTTTTCCGGTTTCACGCTTCCACCGTAGAGGATGCGAATTCCTGCCCCTTGATCGCCAAAGATCTGAATCAGGAGTTTCCGGATCTTTTCGTGGACTTCATTGGCTTGGGTAGGGGTCGCGACTTTGCCTGTGCCAATGGCCCAGACGGGCTCATAGGCGATGACCAGTTCTTCGTGCTGGTCTAAGGGGAAGCCGCTCAGGGATTCGCGGAGTTGGGATTCGACCACGGGGGTTGTTTGGTTTGCCTCACGTTGGCTCAAAGTTTCGCCCACGCAAACAATCGGGCGTAAATGATAATGGACAGCCGCAATCGCTTTTGCGGCGACCTTTTCATTGGTTTCGTTGTCGAATTGGCGGCGTTCGGAGTGCCCCAGAATCACGTAGCGGACACCGAATTCCCGAAGCATAGGTCCTGAAATCTCCCCTGTATAAGCGCCTTCTTTTGCCTGGTGCATGGTTTGAGCTCCAAGAGCAAGAGTACTGTGGCGCCCAAGGGTTTCATGAGCTGCCGCGAGGGAAGTGAAGGGAGGGCAGACCACCAAGTCGGCATATGCCACACGCTCGACCCTTTTTACAATATCTTGGATGAGTGCCCGGGTGTCGGATGCAGTCCGGTGCATCTTCCAGTTTCCAGCTACAAGGGGACGACGGGGGTTTGTTTTCTTCTTCGTCATGGGCGATCCTGCAGTGCCGCCACTCCCGGGAGGGTTTTTCCTTCAAGGAACTCAAGCGAGGCGCCGCCTCCGGTCGACATGAAGGTAACCTTTTGGCCGACCCCAGCTTTTTTTACGGCCTTCACGGAATCTCCGCCCCCGATGATGGAAACTGCCTTCGGATTCGCGGCGACAGCCTTGGCCATGGCAAAGGTACCTTCGGCACAAGCGGGAATTTCGAAAACCCCCATCGGCCCGTTCCATAGAATCGTCGATGCCGTGGCAATCTCCTTGGCGTAGGTCTCCCGGGCTTTGGGTCCGATATCGACACCTTCCCAGCCGTCGGGAATATCCTCGCCAGGTTGGGTGAATTTTCCGGGCGAAACTTTGCGTCCGGCAAAGTCCAGTTCCTGGACGATGAAAGTGTCCTCAGGCAGGAGAAGTTTGACTCCCCGTTGTTGGGCTTCGGCAAGAATTTCCTTCGCCAGGTCGACTTTATCGGGCTCGCAAAGAGATTTCCCGATTTTGCGTCCTTGGGCGAGGCGGAAAGTGTAGCTCATTCCGCCACCGATGAGGATGGTGTTGGCCTTCTGGAGCAGAGCCTTAAGGACACCGATTTTGTCTCCCACCTTGGCGCCGCCGAGAATTACGAGAAAGGGCCGTTTGGGGTCGGACAATTCACTCCCCAGATAACGCAGTTCTTTCGCCATTAGGAGGCCTGCGGCGGCTTGGGTGGCGAGTCGGGCACAAGCTTCTGTCGAAGCGTGGGCACGGTGAGCAGACCCGAAGGCATCGTTGACGTAGATTTTGGCTGCCCCGAGGAGCTTTTTAGCGAAGTCGGGGCTATTCTTTTCTTCCTCGCCTTGGAACCGGACGTTTTCCAGAAGAAGAATTTCTCCAGCTTTTAGATTCGCCCGTGCTTGGTCCGCTTGGGGCCCGACGCAATCCGAGGCAAAGTGAACCGGGCAATTCAATAATTTTGCGAGATAAGCCGCCACGGGTCGGAGGGAGTATTTCTCTTCTGGTTTGCCTTTAGGCCGACCCAGATGGCTGGCCAAAACAAGGGAAGCGCCCTTTTCGAGTAGGAGCTTCAGCGTGGGTAGTGTTTCCTGAATTCGTGTGTCGTCGGAGATGCGGAGCCCCTCGGGAGAGGGTTCCAGAGGGACATTGAAATCCACCCGGACAAAAACCTGCTGATCCTTGGGTTGGAGATCTTGAACGGTGAGTTTGGCCACGGAATCAGCCTGCAATGTGGCGAAGGAGGTCGACGCAGCGATTGCTATAACCCCATTCGTTGTCGTACCAGCTGACGAGTTTGAAGAAACGCTTGTTCAAACCGATTCCTGAACTGGCATCAAAGATGCTGGAATATTGGCTGTGGATAAAATCGGTCGATACGACTTCGTCTGAAGTGTATTCGAGGATTCCTTTAAGATAGGTCTCCGAAGCTTTTTTCATGGCTTGGCAGATTTCCTCGTAGGAGGTGTCCTTGGTGGTGCGGACGGTAAGGTCAACCACGCTGACGGTCGGGGTGGGGACTCGGAACGACATTCCGGTCAGTTTTCCCTGAACTTCCGGACAGACCAGTCCGACGGCTTTGGCGGCGCCGGTGGTCGACGGGATGATGTTAATCGCGGCGGAGCGGCCGCCTTTCCAGTCCTTGCGGGAAGGTCCGTCGACAGTTTTCTGAGTCGCAGTATAGCTGTGGACGGTGGTCATTAGACCTTCTTCAACTCCAAAGCCTTCCTTGAGGAGGACATGGACGAGGGGGGCCAGACAGTTTGTGGTGCAGGAGGCGTTCGAGATGATGTGGTGTTTTGCGTTGTCATACTTGGTGTGGTTCACGCCCATCACGACGGTGATGTCCTCGCCTTTGGCGGGGGCGGAGATGATGACTTTCTTACAGCCTGCGGTCAGGTGCCCTTTGGCTTTTTCAGCTTCTGTGAAGAGGCCTGTTGATTCGATCACGTAGTCGATGCCTAGATCCTTCCACGGCAGGGCAGTCGGACCTTCCTTGACGGCGAGACATTTGATTTTGTGGCCATCCACGACAAGGACATCGTCTTCAGGGACGGAAGGGGAAGATTTCGCACTTGAGACATCCAGATGAAAACGCCCCTGAGTGGAGTCGTATTTGACGAGATAGGCCAAGTTATCCGCCGGGACGAGATCGTTGATTGCCACCACATCGAATTTTTTTCCGAGGAGCCCTTGTTGGCATAGAGCCCGGAAAACCAGTCGGCCGATTCGGCCGAACCCATTGATCGCGATCTTTTTATTTGCCATAGAGGGTCTGAACTTAGCGAAGGAGAAAGAGAGCGTCAACGTGTGACTGGATGTGCCAAGAAAGAGACGGAGCTTCTGCCGTATTCACGATGCCAAATCTCACAAAGAGGGGTCTGGGGGCTCCATTTGGAGGAAGGATGATGTTCCCAGATGATGCGACCGCCTGGCGCGAGAAGTCGCTCGAGCCCTTGGGTCACCTTCCATCGGGAAAGTTCAGCGCCCGTTTGGTCGTAAGGGGGGTCGAGAAAGATGAGATCGAAGGACGATTCCGTTGCTCGGGGTAGCCAGGATTCGACCGGGGTTTGGAGGATGGGCGAGTCGTAGTCCAGGGCAGAAAGGTTCTGGCGGAGGGCTTCGGCAGTGCGGGAGTCCTGCTCGATAAAGAGTGCGGATTGGGCGCCCCGGCTAAGCGCTTCGATCCCGTAGGCTCCTGTACCGGCAAAGAGATCAAGAACGCGGGCTTCAGGAACGAGGGCACCCAAGGCAGAGAAGACGGCGGCGCGGACGCGGTCCTGAGCGGGGCGAAGACCGGGAAGATTAGGAACAAGGAGTCGTCGGCTTCGGTGGATGCCTGCAGTGATCCGGAGAAAGCCACCCCCTCGGCGAGAATGACACGGGGTCATTTCTTCTCTATCACCTAAAGATGGCTTCTTCCTCACAGAACAAGTTATGCATCATCCTGAACCCCGCCGCCAAGGGGGATCAGGCAAGAAAAACACTTCACCAGATGGTCAAACTGGTGCCTGAAGCCAAAGTCTATCTCACGGAAAGGCCGGGGCATGGCGAAAAATTGGCGCGGGAAGCGGTGGACAAGGGCTATCGAACCATCGTAGCGGCGGGCGGAGATGGAACGGTGAACGAGGTTTTAAACGGCATTGATCCGAAAATATGCACGTTAGGAGTTTTGCCGGTGGGCACGATGAATGTGTTTGCGCTCGAGTTGGGGATCCCTCCGGGTCTTGAGAAGGCGCTGGAAGTGATTCGGGCGGGCAAAAGAAAAAAACTGGATCTGGGTTTGGCCAACCGCCGCCGATTCATCCAGTTGGCCGGGGTGGGGCTGGATGCTGAGACCGTCCGCCGGACGCACCCGGATGCGAAGCGGGCTTGGGGTCCTTGGAGTTATCTTCTGACGGCGGCGCAGTTGATGGTCGCTCCGGCTCCGGTTCTACGGGTGAAGGTTCCCGGAAAAAAAGAAATCCGCGGGGCGATGGTTTTGATCGGCAACGGAAAGCATTACGGAGGGCCTTTTCAGTTTTTTCCCAAAGCGGAAATGGCGGACGGGAAACTCGACGTTTGTGTCTTTCCGAAATCGGGTCCGTTGGATCTTCTTTGGTATCTTCAGGCGGTTTTATTGGGGGGACCGAATTCGCTTCCCGAAGTTGCCTATTTGCAGGTGCCTTCGCTGAAAGTGGAGGCTGAAAAAGCGGTGGCGCTAGAGGTGGATGGGGAATACTGCGGCAAGACACCGGTGGAGTTTCAAATCGTGCCTCAGGGCTTGGAATTGATCATCCCATGAAATCGGCTGCGGAGGTTTTCCGTTTGGAGAAAACGGATGGAAGGGCGAGAGCCGGGGTTGTGAAGACCGAACACGGGGAAGTGCCTACCCCGGTATTCATGCCCGTGGGGACTCAGGCTTCGGTCAAGGGGGTGAGTCCGGATGAATTGATCGAGATGAAAGCCTCCATCATTTTGGGGAATACCTACCATCTGGTCGTACGACCCGGATTGGGAGTAATGAAGGAAATGGGGGGTCTGCATAAGTTTATGCGATGGGATGGGCCTATCTTGACCGACAGTGGTGGATTCCAGGTTTTTAGCCTGGCGAAAATCCGAGAAGTTAAAGAGGAGGGCGTATGGTTTTCCAGTCATGTCGACGGAAAGAGGCTCTTTCTCGGGCCTCGGGAGGCCGTTCAGGCCCAGGTGACCCTCGGATCAGATATCATGATGGCGTTTGATGAGTGTCCGCCCTGGCCTTGTGATCGGGAAGTATTGATCAAGAGCCTCGACCGTACTTTACGTTGGGCAAAGATCTGTCGGGAGGAGCAGAAAGCGACGGGAACCAAAAACCTCCTTTTTGGGATCGGGCAAGGTGGGGATCAGGCGGATTTGCGGAAGCGAAGCATGGAGGGGTTGGTCGAAATCGGATTTGACGGGTACGCGATAGGAGGGGTGAGCGTGGGGGAACCGGAACCCGAAATGATGGCGGCGATTGACGCGAGCGAGCCCTGGATGCCCAAGGATCGGCCCCGCTACGTGATGGGGTTGGGGCATCCTGATCAAATGGTGAGGATGATCGGGAAGGGGGTGGACATGTTTGATTGCGTGCTTCCGACACGGGTGGCCCGGAACGGGACGGCTTGTACTGTGACGGGGCCGGACTCCGTACGAAAGTCCACTTGGACCCGTGATCATGGTCCCATTGTGAATGGTTGTGGCTGTTATACTTGTCAGCGCTTCAGTCGGGCCTATATCCAACATTTGATCAAGGCGGAAGAACTGCTGGGTTTGAGGCTCATATCC
>Ga0214917_10005087_pt1 | contig 14181 bp, 14 predicted proteins | sample LL_1208_BB_MetaG_FD_177983 | JGI IMG/M metagenome (GOLD analysis project Ga0214917, IMG submission 177983) | Freshwater microbial communities from Lake Lanier, Atlanta, Georgia, United States - LL_1208_BB | ecosystem: Environmental > Aquatic > Freshwater > Lake | place: USA: Georgia | collected... | reverse complement strand
GTGCAGCGCAGATGGAATCTTGGGAAACCTGCGCCTGGGACATCCCCGGTGGGAATGGGCCCGGATCTGGCCGGACCTGCGCGCAGAGAGTTTGCCAGACGGAGGGACTCCGTCGGGGCGATGGGCTCAGTGGTGCTCTTCGTGCACCGCCTCGCCGATGTAGTAGGCAGCCAGGGTGGCAAAGATCAACGCCTGGATGGCGCTGGTGAACAGACCCAGGAACATGGCCGGCAGCGGCACCACGAGGGGTACCAGGAAGGCCAGAACGGCAACCACGAGTTCGTCGGCAAGGATGTTGCCGAACAGACGGAAGGAGAGGGAGAGAGGCTTGGTGAAATCCTCGACGATCTTGAACGGGAGCATGATCGGAGTCGGCTCCACGTAGTACTCGAAATACCGCAGACCTTTGCGGCTGAGGCCGGCATAGAAATAGGCCAATGAAACCAACAGAGCAAGGGCCACGGTGGTGTTGATATCGGCGGTCGGAGCACCGAGTTCACCACTGGGAAGTTCGATCAACTTCCAGGGAATCAGGGCACCACCCCAATTGCTCACGAAGATGAACAGAAAGAGCGTTCCGATGAACGGCAGCCAATCCCTGTAAGCCTTTTCGCCGATCTGCTCACGAGCGAGATCACGGATGTAAGACCACAAAAATTCAAGCAGGTTCTGAACACCAGCGGGCTTGAGCTCGAGCTTGCGCGTTCCGATGACGACCAGAGCAAGCAGGGCTCCGATCACAACCCAGGAGCTTAGAAAGACCTGGCCGTGAATGTAGAAATCACCGAAGTGCCAGTAGAACTGCTTTCCGACCTCGAGTTCGGCCAGCGGGAGCAGCGTGGTCAAGGGAACCATTGGAATGGGGTGGTTCAGGGAGCGAGTACCGCCTGCAGCAGCAGGGCGGGTTTGTAGAGCACGAATCCGGCCAGGGCCGGGAGCAGCTCAAGGGCCGGGATGCGGGTACAGGCAACCACCAGAACGGCGGGAACCACGATCTGCATGCGGCTGAGGGACTTGGAGCCGTTGCCCAGACGGGCAACGCTGCGGGCCAGAAGCCTGAGGTACAGAAGACCACAGACCGCTCCGATGGACAGGCTGGCTGCGCTGGAGACACCGAAGATCACCAGGGTGATCCCGGCAGCCACCAGCGAAAGCAGCAGCGTGGCCAGCAACAGTCGGTTCTGCAGGCGTGTGAAGTCATCCAGGGGGCTGGATGGTGCTGCAACGGCGACAGAGCTGTCGGCCTGGCCGGAGTCTGCGGCGATGGTTGCCTGCAAGTGAGCCAGACCTCAAAAGCGGCCGGAATCTATCACGCACCCCCGTGAGCCCAGGCTGCTCAAGCCTTCTCAGGTTCAAGCCTTCTCAGGCAAGAGCAGATGCAGCACCCGTTGACTCAGCAAACCGCGCAAGACGCTGCACCGCATCGCCTGGTCCATCGCCAGGGGTAGTTCAGCCAGGCTGAGGTGAGGATGCTGAGCAAAGGCCAGCGCCAGCGCATGGGCGTCGGGCTCAAGCTGCAGTGGCATCAGATCAGGCCCGAGCAAGGCGGCCGATGGCCAACCCCACAGACAGCGGTTGCGCTCACAGCGCGCCTGCAGCAGGTCGGCATCTGATCTCCGGTCGACAGGCGCCAGGGGGCCCTTGTGCAGAAAGAACTCCAGGTGGCTGATGTCGGGATCAAGAGCCTCCACCAGACGCCAACGCTCCAGCGCCGGAAGGGCCTGGGCCCGCTCGAGCAGTTCGCCCGTGAGCAGCCTGGCCGGATCCCAGACCTCAGGATTGGAGAAACCGGCAAACGTCAGACCGCTGCAGGAGATGAATGCCATCAGGCTGTCGATGCTGTAGCTGCACTCCTGCGGGTGCAGATACATGTCGGCGAAGTTGGCGTCTGCTGCGGTATCCAGGGCCCAGCGTTGCTCGTGGTGGCGCCGCAGACGGTTGGTCTCGGGAAGATTGGCCAACAGCTGCCGTCCGAGCTGCAACCCCTCGGCGCTGTGCCCAGCACCAAGCAAGCCGAGAGCACGCTGGGTGCGCTGGATCTCCCAGCGCCCCCCATCGGCATAGAGGAACAGATGCAGCACGCCCCCCTCGGCGAGCCGCCCGGCAAGGGCGGTCAAACCAGCCTCGGGCCGGTCGAGGTGATGCAGCACACCCACGGAGTTGATGTGGTCAAACGGACCTTCCCCCTCGAGCGCCAGCAGGCTGCGCTGTTCGATGCGGAGCCCGCTGACCTGCTCGGCCGCCAGCGAGCGGTGGCAACGCTCCCGGGCAACGGCCAGGGCACCGGCACTGATGTCGACCGCCAGCAGCTGGGATCCAGGGTTGAGATGGCACAGGTAATCGGTGCTGACCCCGGTGCCGCATCCGGCATCCAGAATTCTCCAGGAGCGGCCACCACCAGGAGCTGTGGACTGCGGCAAGGCCCCATGGACGAAGGCCCGCACGCTGTCGACACACCAGCGCCAGTTGTATCCGGGTGGCGGGCCGTCCTGGAGCGGATCCCCGGGGTAGGGGAAGCGGTCATAGAACGCACTGACCACCGGCGTGGCGGCATCAGCCGGCATCTCAGCATTCATCTCAGACGGCATCGCAGCGGCACAACCGGGGCGAGCTTTTCATGGTGCCCCGCCCCTGGCGCAATGGAGTGCTGCAAACATTTGTTCATGCCGTCCCGGAGAGCCTTGGGGCCAGCCGTAACGTGGCCCAGCCCGGATCGCGCCCGTCCATGACCGTGACCGCCAGCAGCGGCAGCCCCAGGGTCACCCCCCAGCGCTACGACACCCTGCCGCTCTCGAGCGTCCGTCAGGCCGAACAGCAGGACCGCTTCCCTGACCGGGGCGAACTGGACAATCTGATCACCTTCTTCCAGAGCGGTGCGGTGCGGGTTGAGGCCGCACGGCGCCTCTCGGCCAATGCGACGGCCATCGTGGCCAAGGCCGCCAACCGGATCTTCGCCGGCGGCACGCCGCTTTCGTACCTCGATCTGCCTGCGGGGACCCCCCAGCCTGGAGACGCCGTGCCCCTGGCGGCCGACCAGGCCGCCTTTGCCCAGTCGGTGCAGACCTTCACCGGCACAGCGGCAAGTTCGGGCAATTTCATCAGCCGTCTGCTTGAGGGAGCCGGTGGTGACGCCGATGTGCGCGTGGTGCTGCCCACCGGGTTCAGCCCCATCAGCGTGGCGCGGTACGGCAATGACCGCATGCGCAAGTCGCTGCGCGACATGGCCTGGTTCCTGCGCTACGTGGGCTACGCCGTGGTCGCCGGCGATCCCAGCATCCTTGCGGTGAACACCCGCGGCCTGCGGGATGTTCTCGAGAAGGCCTGTTCCCTGGCGGCCACCAATGTGGCTCTGCAGGAAATGCGGGCCGCCTCGGCCGCGCTGTTCAAAGACCAGCCCGAAGCACGACTTCTGGTCATCGACTGCTTCAACGTGCTGCTTCAGGAGCTTGCCGTTCCGACCCCTTCGACCCGCCAGCGGCTCGGCAGCCCCAACAATCAGGGCCTGCAGCTGCCGGCCACCTACGCCCTGGCTGCCGAGGGTCGCCAGCGGTTCAACATGAAACCGGGCATGAGCGGTGCCCAGAAGGCTGAGGTGATTCGCGCGGCCTACCGGCAGGTGTTCGAACGCGACATCGCCAAGGCCTACAGCCAGATGCCCTGCCCTGTGGAAGCGACCCAGGTGCGCCAGGGTGAGATCTCGATGCGCGAATTCATTCGTGCGCTGGGCCGCAGCAAGGAGTACCGGCAACAGTTTTATGCCCGTTTCTCCAACAGCCGGGCCGTGGAGCTGGCGTTCCGCCATTTCCTTGGCCGTGGCATCAGTTCGCGCGAAGAGTTCACTGAGTACTTCGACATCGTTTCGACCCAGGGTCTTCCCGGCCTGGTTGATTGCCTGGTGAACTCCATGGAGTACGCCCGGGTCTTCGGTGAGGAAACCGTTCCTTACCTGCGTGATCTCGGCGAAGAGGCCCAGGAAAGCGCCGGATGGGGTTCCAACCGCAAGCTGTTCCGCTTCAGCGCACCGTTTGAAGGGGCCCCCCAGTACGTCACCCTCTACGCCGCCTACCGCCAGGCCTTCCCCGATCAACACGCCTATGGCGGCGGCAATGATCCCCTGGCACTCAATTACGGCGCGATCTTCCCCTCAGGAACGGCCTCGGTGGCCACCCGACCCGCACCGGCTCCTTACGACAGCCGCCGGATCCTGATCGGCAACGGCATGGCCCAGCCCGGTCAGATGGCCAGCCCCCAGTTCCGTCAGGCCCGCCCCCGCCGCGTCGGGCCCAGGGTCGTACGGCTGCAGCAGATCGCCACCGGTGGGAATTCGGTGCCGCGCCGTGGCGGCCAGCCCAGCATCCGCAATACCGAAGCCAGCACCCAGGGCGTGATCCGCGCTGTCTATGCCCAGATCCTCGGCAATGCCGGCTACGCCGGTGAGCGCAACAAGGTCGAGGAGATCAAACTCGAGAACGGTGATATCAGCCTGCGTGAATTCGTGCGGCAGGTCGCCCGCAGCGACGCCTTCCGGCGCCGGTACTGGAGCGGGCTGTACATCACCAAGGCCATCGAGGTGATGCACCGCCGCATCCTGGGGCGCCCCAGCTTCGGCCGCTGGGAGATCGACGCCTATTTCGACACGGCAGCACGCCGGGGCTTCTACGGCGTCGTTGACGCCATGATCAACAGCCCCGAATACAACGACAGCTTCGGCGAGGACACTGTCCCCTACGAGCGTTTCATCACCGCCAACGATCGCAACGCCCGTCGCGTGCCTGCGCTGCGCACCGCCTTCAACCCGGCGGCCTATGCCCAGCCTGCCGGGACCCGTCCGACCGTGAGTGCCCAGACAGCCCTGCGCACCACCGGCGATGTGACCCGCCGCAACCTGCCCGACCAGCGCCGGGTGGTGGTGGGCGGGTGGAGCGCCGCCATCGCTGGCGGACAGACCATGGAGACGCCCAAGCCTCCACTCGGAGGCCCCGAAAGCATCCGCCAGATGCCCCTGCCCACACGCCGCTGGAGGCCCCAGGGCAGCCCTCAGTGGCGTCCGCTGACTCCCGGCGCAGGCCTCTCGGCCCCCGGCAGCAGCGCTGCCCTTGGACTGGCGCAGGTCACCTGGAGTGCCGCTGTGAGCACCGGGGCTGGCACGGGGCTGGCACGGGAGAGCGGAGCCGCCATGGCTGCCGCGCTGCGGCCTGGTCAACCCCAGGGCTTCGCCCGGCGCCGCAGCATCGGCAAGCCGCTCCTGCTGGCGCCCGATGCCAGTGCCAGTGAGGTGCGTGCCACGGTCGATGCCGCCTACAAGCAACTGTTGAACCGGGTTCCCCTCACCGCCGAACGGCTCTCGGATGCCGAGTCACAGCTGCGCGATGGTCAATTCAGCCTGGCCGACTTTGTGGCCCAGGTCGCCCTTAGCGAATTGTTCCTGCAACGGCTCAATCGCATGGCCCCGCTGCGGGCCGCAGCGGCAGCCCATCTCGCCCTGCTCGGACGGGCTGCCCAGCCGGCAGAGACGAGCCGCTTCCTGGCCACACGGGTGCGGTCGGGACTGCGCCAAGCCATTGAAGGCCTGCTCAGCAGCGACGAGTACAGCCAGTCCTTTGGTCAGAGCACCGTTCCCTACATCAGAGGCATGGCCACCCGCGATGGCATTCCCCTGAGCACCGTCAACCGCACGGCCAACCTCTACCAGGGCAATGCGGGGCTGACCCCCAAACCCCGCGAGGCTCTCTGAGCCTTGCCTGAAGAGCACTTGAGCTGAAACAGCGCAGCCGCTCACTGACAACAATCAGCAACGATCTGCAATCCCTGGAGAGACACTCCAGGGATTTTTGTTGGGGCTATTTCTCCTAACAATTTGCATCAGAATTGTGACACCGACAATCAGCCGAGTCGCCGCCATGAACGCGCCAAGACCGTGAACGTTGTTGCGGCCAGAGACTCGGGGCCATCTGCCAGAGCCCTTGGCGCGCAAGGGCTCTGGCGAACCGGGATGCCGTGAAGAACTGTTACCGACACCCGGGGGGCAGCGAGGCGTTGGCACAGAATGATGCGGCGATCGGGTTCACCGATCAACCCCTTACCCACCGGATACCGGTCTCCGCAAGGCGACCGCTTGTTTCGAGGCAGAACTGCATGAGCATCGTCTCCAACTCGATCATCAACGCGGACGCCGAAGCCCGCTATCTCAGCCCTGGCGAACTTGACCAGATCAAGGCCTTCGTCGCAGCCGGTCAGCGCCGTGTGCGCGTGGCCCAGGTGCTGAGCGAAAGCCGTGAGCGGATCGTCAAGACCGCTGGCGGCGCCCTGTTCCAGAAGCGCCCCGACGTCATCTCCCCCGGCGGCAGCGCCTACGGCGAAGAGATGACAGCGTCCTGCCTGCGCGACATGGACTACTACCTGCGCCTGGTGACCTACGGCCTCGTCGCAGGCGATGTGACCCCGATCGAAGAGATCGGAATCATCGGCGCCAAGGAGATGTACCGCTCGCTGGGCGTTCCTCTCGATGCCATGGCTGAGTCCGTTCGCGAGATGAAGAACGTGGCCATGAGCCTGCTGACCGGTTCTGATGCCGAAGAAGCCGGTTTCTACTTCGACTACGTCGTCGGCGCCCTCTCCTGAGGCTGCTCCCTTTTCTTCCATCAACGCCTAACCAGCAGAACTCATGCAAGACGCCATCACCAACGTCATCAATCAGGCTGACGTCCAGGGCCTGTACCTCGACGGTTCAGCGATGGGCCGCCTGGAGCAGTATTTCGCCAGCGGCGAACTGCGGGTGCGCGCCGCCGCCACCATCAGCGCCAATGCTTCGGCCATCATCAAGGAAGCTGTCGCCAAGTCACTGCTGTACTCGGACATCACCCGTCCGGGCGGCAACATGTACACCACCCGTCGCTACGCAGCCTGCATCCGCGACCTCGACTACTACCTGCGCTACGCCACCTACGCCATGCTGGCTGGTGACACCTCGATTCTCGACGAGCGCGTGTTGAACGGCCTCAAGGAGACCTACAACTCCCTGGGTGTGCCCATCGGCGCGACGGTGCAGTCGATTCAGGCCATGAAGGAAGCCACCGCTTCTCTGGTCGGTCCTGATGCCGGTCGCGAAATGGCCGTTTACTTCGACTACATCTGCTCCGGTCTCGGCAACTGATCGCCGCATTTCCCATTCTGAGGACGATCCATGCGGCTCTTCAAGATCACAGCCTGCATTCCCTGCCCCGAAAAGGTGCGCAGCCAGCGTGAACTGCAGAACACCTACTTCACCAAGTGGGTGCCCTACGACAGCTGGTTTGCCGAACAGCAACGCATCATGAAGCAGGGCGGCAAGATCCTCAAGGTCGAACTGGCCACCGGGCGTCGCCAGCAGAACTGCGGCAATTGATCCAGACACACCGTCTGGAGTCACAGCATGGCCCGGCTTCTGCCGGGCTTTTTTGTGCCCCACCCTCGACATGAACCAGTCCATGGCTCTCAATGGGGACTTCCATGCCCAGTGATCTGCCTCCTGTGGTCGGCAACAGCGCAGCCATTCCTTCCCGTCGCCGGGTTCGCCAGGAGGGCACACAAAACCTCACTGGCAGAGGCCTGGCACTGCCGCTGCCCTGGCATCTCTGGCCTGCCGAGGCCAGGTTGCTGATCGTCATGGTGGCGCTCTGGAGCCTGGTCGGGCTGCTGGTGCTCACCTCCGCGAGCTGGTGGGTGGCCGAGCGGGAGATGGGCGATGCCGCTTACTACCTCAAGCGTCAGTTGATCTGGATGGTGGCCAGCTGGGCCTTGCTCTGGCTGGGTCTGCGCACCAGCCTCAGGCGCTGGCTGCAGTTGGCACCGTCACTGCTGCTGCTGGGGGGCCTGCTGGTGGCGGCGACCCTGGTGATGGGCAGCACCGTCAATGGCGCCAGCCGCTGGCTGGTGCTGGGGCCGATCCAGCTGCAACCGTCTGAACTGATCAAACCGTTCGTGGTGTTGCAGGGTGCGGCCCTGTTTGGGCAGTGGCGCCGTAGCGGGCCTGACCAGAAACTGCTCTGGCTGGGGGTGTTCGGCGCCCTGATTCTGTTGATCCTGAAGCAGCCCAACCTCAGCACCGCGGCCCTGACGGGAATACTGCTGTGGCTGATGGCCCTGGCCAGCGGGATCTCCCTGCCTCTGTTGCTGGGCACGGCAGGCGCCGGCGGGTTGGTGGGAGTCGCCAGCATCCTCAGCAACGACTACCAGCGGGTGCGCGTGACCTCGTTTCTCAACCCCTGGGTCGATGCCCAGGGTGATGGCTACCAGCTGGTTCAGAGCCTGATGGCGATCGGCTCAGGCGGGTTGCTGGGCGAGGGGTTCGGCCTGTCAACCCAGAAACTGCAGTATCTGCCCATTCAGTCGACCGATTTCATCTTTGCGGTGTTTGCTGAGGAGTTCGGCTACATCGGTTCGATCGTGTTGCTGCTGTTCCTGCTGTTGTTCGGCTTCGTGGGACTGCGGGTCGCCCTCGCCTGCCGCAGCAACCAACAGAGGCTGATCGCCATCGGCTGCACAACCCTGCTGGTGGGTCAGTCGATCCTCAACGTCGCCGTGGCCAGCGGTGCCATGCCGACCACCGGCCTGCCGCTGCCCCTGATCAGCTACGGCGGCAACTCACTGATGGCCAGCCTGCTGGTGGCAGGACTGCTGATTCGCAGCAGCCTCGAATCCAGCGGGCTGATCGGGGGCCGACGCCGTCACCCCAAGCCAGCCGGCTAGAGCGATAGGCTGCGCCCACCACCTGCAGAGCCAAACCGGGCAATGGGGAGCATCGGGCCCCAACTGGCTGACTGGGCCCGCTCGGGTGAGCATCTGCTGCAGTCATCCCTCGCGGCACCAGGCCCCCTCACGCTGGGTCTGGTTTTTGTGGCGGGTCTGCTGACCAGCCTGGGTCCCTGCTCGCTGTCGCTGCTGCCCGTGACGCTGGCCTACCTGGCCGGATTCAGCGGCAGCCAGAGGCCGTGGGCCCGCAGTCTCAGTTTTGCAGCGGGCATCCTGCTGGCCCTGGTTCTGCTGGGACTCAGCAGTGCCCTGCTGGGCCGGATCTATGGCCAGGTGCCCGATCTGGTGCCGATGCTGGTGGCCGTGCTGAGCGTGGTCATGGGCCTGTCACTGCTCGGCGTGATCAGGCTGCGACTGCCCGCCGGCCCCGACCCTGAGCGCTGGAGCCGGATTGTGCCTGCAGCGCTGGCCCCCCTGGCCGCAGGCGTGGCCTTCGGCCTGGCAGCCACCCCCTGCACGACCCCGGTGCTGGCCGTACTGCTGGGCTGGATGGCCGAAGCCGGCCATCCCCTGATCGGAGCGCTGTTGTTGACCGCTTTCGGGGCCGGCCAGCTCATGCCCCTGCTCCTGGCCGGCACAGCCGCTGCCAGCCTCCCCAGGCTTCTGAGCCTCAGGGCTGCCGGTCAATGGGTGCCACCCATCAGCGGCGTGTTGTTGCTCGCCAGCGGTGGGCTCACCCTGGCAGCGCGATGGCCATGACCACGGCCGGGACCATGCTGCTGCGGCTCGTGGCCCTGCTGGCCGATCTGCGACTCGCCATCGGCCTGTTGCTGCTGATCGCCATCGCCAGTGGCGTGGGCACGGCGATACCGCAACAGGAACCCGCCACCTTCTATCTCGAGCGTTACGACGCCCACCCCTGGCTGGGTCTGGTCAATGGCAACCGGCTGCTGCAGCTGCAACTCGACCACGTGTATTCGAGCAGCTGGTTTCTGGCCCTGCTCGCCTGGCTGGCCCTGGCCCTGCTGCTGTGCAGCTGGCGCCGCCAATGGCCCGCGCTGCAGGCGGCCCTGCGCTGGGTCGACTACAGCCAGCCGCGCCAGCTCAGCAAGTTGGCGGTGGCAGAGACCCTCAGCCGCACCGCTCCAGACAGCAGTCTCGATGCCCTTGAGGTGTTGCTGCGTCAGGGCGGATGGCAGCTGCAACGGCAGCCCCTGCGGCTGGCCGCTCGGCGCGGTCTGATCGGGCGCGTTGGCCCCCTGTTGGTGCATGCCGGCCTGGTATTGCTGATGCTGGGGGCTGCCTGGGGCAGTCTGGGCGGCCAGCGGGTCGAGCAGTTTCTGGCCCCGGGCCGCAGCCTCGAGCTGCTCGATCGCCAGGGTCACAGCCAGCTGACCCTGGCCCTCGATGGTTTTTCGGTACAGCGGGATCCGGCCGGGCGCCCTGAGCAGTTCAGCTCCCAGCTGCGTCTGCTGGCCGCCGATGCCGAAGCCGACCAACCCCCTGGGGCGACCGTGCTGCGTGAAGGCGAGATCAGCGTCAATCACCCGCTGCGCTTTCGCGGCATGACCCTGTATCAGGCCGACTGGGCCCTGGCTGCGATCACCATCCAACTGGGGCGCAGTCCGATGTTGCAGCTGCCCCTGCAGAGCTTTCCCCAACTGGGTGAACAGATCTGGGGACTGGTGCTGCCGACCCGGCCCGATGGCACCGAACCGGTTCTTCTCACCCTCAGCAACGAGGCCGGCCCGGTCGAGGTGTTCGGCGCAGACGGCAGCTCCATGGGCCAGATCAGCGTGGGCGGTGACGCACTCGAGGTGGCAGGCCTGCCGATCAGGGTGAGCGCGGTCTTGCCTGCCAGCGGCATCCTGCTCAAACGCGATCCCGGCGTGCCTCTTGTCTATGCCGGATTTGCCCTGGCCCTGCTGGGCGGGGGCTTCAGCCTGGTCGCCACCCGCCAGTTGTGGGCGATCGCCGAAGGCACGGGCGACCAGGGCAGGCTGCACGTGGCCGGGCTCTGCAACCGCAACCTCACCGCCTTTGCCGCTGAACTTCCCGAGCTTCTGGCTCGGCTGTGAGTCAGCCTTGAGCGTGGTACCGACCCATGACGTTCAACAGGGCTGACGGATGCCGTGGCTGACACGAACAACCGTGTGCACATTGCCGCGGGGATGAAAATCGGCCTCCAGCTGCATCCAACTGGGATCACAGGCGGCCACCAGATCATCAAGAATCCGGTTGGCCACCTCTTCGTGGGAAATGGAGCGGTCGCGATAGCTGTTGACGTAAAGCTTGATCGCCTTGAGTTCCAACACCCTGGGCCCGGGCTGGTACAGCAAGCGCAGCACCGCAAAATCCGGATAACCCGAGAACGGGCACTTGCAGGTGAACTCGGGCAACTCGATTGAAATCTCGTAAGGCCGTCCCGGCCGAGGGTTGTCGAAGCAGATCAACTCCGCTTCAGCAATGGCACGCTCGCCATAAAGCGGTGTGCGGGTCTGGGACTCTGCGCCTGCTGACACGGATTCACTGACGGGGTCATTGAGCGTAGGCAACGGAGCTGCGCCAGCAGCTGGTGAAGCAGCCTGTGCGACGGCCAGAAAAACCAGTAACAATGACTACACCCTGCCGGATCGGGCTCCGGTGGGATGGATCCGGAAGTCTCCCCCCTCACTGCCTGCGCAGCACCCATGAAAAAAGTCGAGGCCATCATTCGCCCCTTCAAGCTGGAAGACGTCAAGATCGCCCTGGTCAATGCCGGCATCGTTGGCATGACCGTCAGCGAAGTGCGTGGCTTCGGCCGGCAGAAAGGCCAGGTGGAGCGCTACCGGGGCTCGGAGTTCACTGTCGAATTCCTGCAGAAGCTCAAGCTTGAGATCGTCGTTGACGACGACAAGGTCGACACTGTGGTCAGTGCCATTCAGGATGCCGCCCGCACCGGCGAGATCGGTGACGGCAAGATCTTCGTGAGCAGCGTCAACTCCGTGATCCGGATTCGCACCGGCGAAGACGGCAGCGCAGCGATCTGAACCACCCTCCCTGGGCGGGTCAACCGGCTCAGCCGGTCGCCGTGGGTTTCAGGGTGGCCTCCACAACCCGTAGCGGAGCCTCCGCCGGCACCGTGACGCCGTCGTGCAGGCCGGGTCCCCGGCCGAGCCACAGCAGGTATTCATGGTTGCCCGCGGGGCCCGTGATCGGCGAAGCCACCAGACCGCAGGCCTGCAAGCCCAGGTTCGCCCCCGCAGCCATGACCCGGGCCAGGGCCGCAAGGTGAGCCTCGGGATCGCGCACCACGCCTCCCTTGCCCACCCGCTCGCGGCCCACCTCGAACTGGGGCTTCACGAGCACCACCAGATCGATCTGACCCTCCGGGGAGGCCGGCCGCACCAGCGCCAGCAGCGCCGGCATCACCAGCGTCAACGAAATGAACGAAACGTCGGCCACCGCCAGATCGGGCCAGGGATCGGCTGGTCCGTAGAGCCCATCAGGAGTCAGATGGCGCAGGTTGGTGCGCTCCTTGAGCACCACCCGCGGATCGCTGCGCAGGCTCCAGGCGGTCTGGCCATACCCCACATCGACGCCATAGATGCGGCTGGCCCCGGCCTGCAGCAAGCAATCGCTGAAGCCGCCGGTGGAGATGCCGCCATCCAGGCAGACCCGACCGGCCACCGGCAGAGCAAAGGCTTCGAGCGCGGCCACCAGCTTCTCGCCGCCGCGCGACACAAATCGGGGACGCTGCTGCACCTGCAACGGGGTGTCAGGCCGCACATCGGTGCCTGGCTTGTCGAGCACCTGATCGCCGCTGCGCACCAACCCTGCACGGATCAGCTGCTGGGCCTGTTGGCGGCTCTCGACCAGGCCCCGAGCCACAAGCTCCAGATCGAGTCGCTGTTTGCGTGTCATGACCGGGCGGCAACAGAGCTTTGCCTTCCGTCATCGAACCACACAGGAAACGGAACAGATTCGGTGCAAGTTCATCAGGGCACAGAAATCGCCGGAGGATGGGCGCCAACGGTTCAAGACCGCCAGCGCCCATGGCCAGCTCAAGCTCAAGCCCTCGCTCCAGCTCCCCCCGCCACAGCAGCAACCGCAAACCTTCGAGCCCTCGCACCAGCCCCGGCCAACCCAACAACGTGGTCGAGCTACTGCCCCCCGGCAGCTTCGTGAAGCTGGTGAACCAACCCTCTGATCTGCCTCCGTTCCAGTTGATCCACTGCAAGGGAGGGCGATGCTGGGTACGTCAGCAGGCCTGGGGCCAGCTGGTGCAATGGGAAGTGCCGCACCGCCGGCTCACCATCGCCAGCTGACGGGCTGCTGCCTCGTCAGCCCCCGCACATGGCCTCAGGCAGAGTGGTGCCATCTGCGAGCCCGCGGCGGCCTTGATCGAGCGTTACACCCTGCCCGAGATGGGCAACCTCTGGAGCGAAGAAGCCAAGTTCCAGAGCTGGCTGGATGTGGAGATCGCCGCCACCGAAGCCAACTGCGAGCTGGGCAACGTACCGGCCGACGCGGTCGCCACGATCAAGGCCAAGGCCGCCTTCAGCGTGGAGCGCATCCTCGAGATCGAGGCCGAGGTGCGCCACGACGTGATTGCCTTTCTCACCAACGTCAACGAGCACGTCGGTGACGCCGGGCGCTACATCCACGTGGGCATGACCAGCTCGGACGTGCTCGACACGGGCCTGGCGCTGCAGATGAAGGCTTCGGTGCAGGTGCTGCGCACCGAGCTCGACGCACTCGCAGACGCCATCAGGGCGTTAGCCCGCACCCACAAGGCCACGGTGATGATCGGCCGCAGCCACGCCATCCACGGCGAGCCCATCACCTTCGGCTTCAAGCTGGCCGGCTGGCTGGCCGAGGTCGAGCGCAACCGCGAACGGCTCGAGCGGCTCGAGACGGTGGTGAGCGTCGGCCAGATCAGCGGTGCCATGGGCACCTACGCCAACACCGACCCGCGGGTCGAGGCGATCGCCTGCGCCAAGCTGGGCCTGGTTCCCGACACCGCCAGCACCCAGGTGATCGCGCGCGATCGCCATGCCGAATACGTGCAGACCCTGGCCCTGGTGGGGGCCGCGCTTGAGCGGTTCTCGACCGAGATCCGCAACCTGCAGCGCACCGACGTGCTCGAGGTCGAGGAGAACTTCGCCAAGGGTCAGAAGGGCAGCTCGGCCATGCCCCACAAGCGCAACCCGATTCGCAGCGAGCGCATCAGCGGCCTGGCCCGGGTGCTGCGCAGCTACGTGGTGGCGGCCCTCGAGAACTGCGCCCTGTGGCACGAGCGCGACATCAGCCACAGCTCGGTCGAGCGCATGATGCTGCCCGACTGCTCGGTGACGCTGCACTTCATGCTGCGCGAGATGACCGCCGTGGTGCAGGGCCTGGGTGTCTACCCCGAGAACATGGCCCGGAACATGAACGTCTACGGCGGCGTGGTGTTCAGCCAGCGGGTGC
>Ga0214917_10005086_pt1 | contig 14182 bp, 20 predicted proteins | sample LL_1208_BB_MetaG_FD_177983 | JGI IMG/M metagenome (GOLD analysis project Ga0214917, IMG submission 177983) | Freshwater microbial communities from Lake Lanier, Atlanta, Georgia, United States - LL_1208_BB | ecosystem: Environmental > Aquatic > Freshwater > Lake | place: USA: Georgia | collected... | reverse complement strand
ACGACTTAGAATATAATATAGAAAAGATCCTACGTGATGTGGATTTTGTAGGCACCGAAAAGATTATTATAGACATTCCTAATTGGCTACCTGACAATATCATGGGCGATTTAGATGTATTGGTTCAGATGGATGATCGTCTTGAGTTCCATGAAGTAGATCCAGACGATGGCGATGGAGATAGTAATCGTGGCGGTAGTATCATTAGAATAGATCCAGCAACAGGGAGACAACTGAGACTTAAGCCTCCTACTCCTAAGGCACAGGTAGGAGGTAGTTCGCACGATACACCAGTTCAACCTCAGACATTCAAATATACTCTACAACAGACTGACCTAATGCCCAAACTACGTTCAATGGGATTTAAGTTTAGCGGCAATCAAATCGTTCTCAGCAAACAACAACGTGACCAACTGGTTCAAAAATTGGGAGACAAATTCCAAAGCATATTCGGCAAGGCTGAGAAATTTACAGAAGGTGTTGCTGGTCCTAAGAACTGCTGGCCTGGACATCGTAAGGTAGGAACTAAACCAGGCACAGGCAAGAACGCAGGTAAACGTGTTAATGACTGCGAAAAGATTAAAGAAACAGATGTTGATGAAAGTGGTCTTCAGTATTACACAGGTGTTAAGAAACACGGTGAAAAATATATGAAGATGGCTGCGGCAGCAGGTCGTAGGGGTGCCAGCCAGGCTGAATTAGGCAGGCTCAAAGACAGATACAGCAAGGCTTATAAAAAAGAAGATGCCTATATGGAAAGTCTTTGGAATCAACTACAGGAAAAAGCGCCCCCAGGCGACAAGTATGAACGCATGGTCAAACATATCAAGACAGGATATAGTAAAGACGGCAAATTGACAGATGTAGAAAAAAGCAAGGCCTACGGTGCGGCTTGGAAAGCTAAGAATAAGGAAAAAAAGTAAGTGAGCAGGAGCCTCTAGAACCTGCTCAAAATCAAGCACAGGTTCCTGCTAAACAACTCGCTACTAAGCCAAAACTCACACCAAACATGCCATTAGATTACTGGGTAGATAGATTTCAAGATGAAAAAGATCTAGCACGATATCCACAGTTTAAAAATAAAAATCCAGAGAAGCGGCAACAAATGGCATGGGCAGCATATTATGATGCTCACAAACCCAAGGGACAACTATGAGAAAACTTATAACCATTGTTGAAGCAATAGGCAAAGGATGCCCTGTTGCTACTCACGATCTAGACGTTAATCTTAAAAATCGTCAAAAGGCCATAGACGAATATCACTACGGCCCTGCCAATCCAGATGAACCAGAGGATTATTGGACAGAGGCTGCTGCTCGTTGGAAGATTACGGAAAAAACAGCCAAGACTATGCTTTGCGGAAACTGTGCGGCATTCGATGTCAGTGATCAAATGCGTAAGTGCATGATTGACGGTATTAAAGGTGATGAAAAAGAAGCGGACGCTCTGGCCACAATTGAAAAAGCAGATCTAGGTTATTGTAATTTTTTGCATTTTAAATGTGCCGGAACACGCTCATGCACTGCTTGGGTCACAGGCGGTGTTATAGATAATAAAGATAGAACGGAGTAATTATGCCCTATGTTTACAATCTTAACGCACACATTCAACAGATACATAGAAATTACCAACCCAATAGACGACAATTTGTTTACTGAAGAAAATGTTCGTTATTTTGACAATGACGGATTTCAACTCAGTTTACTAGAGCAAGAATACTATAAAGCCAATAAAGTAACTATAACTAATACATTAAATAGAGCAGGAGATAGACCGCCGTGGATGTCTTGCACTCATGATAAGTTTTATCTAGATCATAGTATGATGCCACAACGTTGGTGTTACATAGGCGCTGCCAAAGAGCAACTTGAACTACATAAAAACCGTTTTCCTAGTCTAATAAAATATATCAATCTAAAACCTAAGTGGGGCTTAGACTTTGCCTTAGAATACTACGAGGCAGACGAACCCCTGGAAGTCTTACATATAGAATTTGACTTTAGAAATTATTATTCAGCACTGAGTATGAAACAAGATCTAGAAAAAAAAATTAATAACACCGATTGGGAAGATTTTAAAAATCAACTGATTAAACGACAACACGAGTGGAAGAAACTTCAAGGCTTGGACCAAAACGATTGGAAAGCACAGTTCTGGGGTCTTAAAAAGGCAGAAAAAACCTATAAAGTAATTTGACAAAACACTATAAGTCTAGTATACTAAAAAAAAGGAATTAATATGAGCAAAGCATTTGGCGATCCAGAACGATCAAAAATCAAACAGATTGTAGCAGAAGGTGTTACTGTCATGCAGGAAATACAAGACCTAACAGAAGGTCTAAACGATACTATTAAGGCAGTTGCAGAAGAACTGGAAGTTAAGCCAAGTATTATTAAAAAGGCCATTAGAATTGCAATGAAGGATCAATGGGATCAAGTCTATAGAGAATTTGACGATCTTGAAACTATCGTTGATATCAGCGGTCATGCCAATAGAAGAGACGACGATGTTTAATTGGATAAAAAACATAATTTACAAAATTCGCAGACGTAGGGAAATTAACAAGCGAATTGCTGAATTAAAAAAACGAGATCCTTTTATATATAAATGATTACGTGGGGTATAAGTGCTAACAGTCACGATGCTGCTCTTTCTGTATGGCATGATAAAGAATTAAAATTTGCTGCTCACAGTGAAAGATACAGTAAAATTAAAAACGACGGTGATCTACATGCAGACTTAATCCGTGAAGCAGAATATTATGGTAAACCAGATCTTGTAGTATGGTATGAAAACCCTTTGTTCAAAACCTTTAGACAATTTGTAGCAGGACAAGGATGGAAATGGTCTGAAAATAATATAAAAAGTTATTTAAAGAAATTTAATATAGATTGTTCACTGCATATATCGTCACATCATAACAGCCACGCCGCAGCAGGATATTACACTAGCAATTTTAAAGATGCTACCGTTCTCTGTATTGACAGTATAGGAGAGTTTGAAACACTTACAATTTGGAAAGGTCAAGGATCTAATCTCAACAAATGGTATAGTCAAGGGTACCCTCATAGTGTAGGATTATGGTACAGTGCTATGACACAACGCTGTGGCCTTAAACCCAATGAAGAAGAATATATTCTAATGGGCATGGCCGCATATGGTGACCCCAACCGTCTAAAAGATGATATTCTTAACGATTTTTTCAAAAGCATACGTGCTCCAGGAATAAAATTTAGAGAAAATCTACATAGAGGCTGTAGACATTGGCGGCCTGATCTAAACACAGAACAAGATATTTTTGATATAGCCGCAGGTACACAAGCGGTTTATGAAATTATATTAAAAAATCTAGTAGATTATTGTAGACGTAATTTAAGTAGTCGTAATCTAGTGCTCATGGGTGGATGTGCTCTAAATTGTTCGGCAAATAGCCTCATAACTAAAGACTGGGATCGTGTCTGGATCATGCCCAATCCTGGAGATGCAGGCAGCAGCGTAGGTGCAGTTGCAGCCTACTTTCAACAACATATTAAATGGCCTGGTCCATATTTGGGCACAGATATGGGACAAAAATATCCCATACCTGGATTGATGAAGGAACTACATAAAAATCAAATAGCAGGAGTAGCCACAGGTCGTGCTGAGTTTGGTCCCAGAGCATTAGGACATCGAAGCCTATTGGCTGATCCACGTGGTAATGATATCAAAGATCGTGTCAATGAAATCAAACGCCGTCAAAAGTTTAGACCATTTGCTCCTGCCATATTAGCAGAATACGCACAAGAATATTTTGAAATGCCTGCAAATATTGAGCAAAGTCCCTATATGCAGTTTGTGGCAAAGTGTAGATTTCCTGACCTATATCCTGCTATAATTCATGCTGATGGAACTAGTCGTGTTCAAACAGTGAGTCTGAATGACAGCCCAGGTTTTAGACTGTTATTAGAATCGTGGTATGAAGATACAGGATGCCCTATGTTATTGAACACTAGTCTAAACATCAAGGGACAACCAATGGTAAATGATCACTATGATGCTCGTGCATTTGAAGAAAAATATTGTATAAAAGTTTTAACCTAATAAATAATTTCGAGTAGGGTACGCGAGCCATAAATCGCAATGTTGGTAGTCCAGCCTTAAATGGATAGGAGAAAAAAATGAGTTATGTAGATGCCATCTGGGATCGTGAAAATGATCTCATCAGAGTAGTAGAGCGTGATCCAAAAAAAGGACGCACCTATCAAGAATATGCCGCTAGGTATATCTTTTACTATCCAGATAATAAAGGAAAGTACAAGTCAATTTTTGGTGATAGTCTATCAAGAGTATTAACCAAATCATTTAAAGAATTTCAAAAAGAACAACATATACACAGTAGCCATAAACTTTTTGAAAGCGATATCAATCCTGTTTTTAGAACACTAGAAGAAAATTATTTAGGTAAAGATGAACCTAAATTACATACAGCATTTTTTGACATTGAAGTAGACTTCGATCCAGAGCGTGGTTATGCTAGCCCAGAAGATGCTTTTATGCCAATCACTGCTATTAGTGTTCATCTACAATGGCTAGATACACTAGTAACCCTAGCGATTCCTCCTAAAACACTAACAGCAGAACAGGCCAAACAACAGGTAAAAGATTTTCCTAACACACACATATTTGAATCAGAAGGGGAGATATTAGAAACTTTTCTAGATCTTATTCAAGATGCTGATGTGTTAAGCGGATGGAATTCAGAAGGCTATGATATTCCCTATACTGTAAATCGTGTAACTAAGGTACTAAGCAAAGAGGACACCCGAAGATTTTGCCTATGGGATCAATTTCCTAAAAAGCGAGAATATGAAAAATTTGGAAAAACAGCAGTAACATATGATCTAGTCGGGCGTGTACATTTAGATAGTCTAGAACTATACAGAAAATATACCTATGAAGAACGCCATACCTACAGACTGGATGCCATCGGAGAAATGGAACTCGGCGAACGTAAAACAGTATATGAAGGTACATTGGATCAACTCTACAACAACGATTTCCGCAAGTTCATTGAATACAATAGACAAGACACGGCGCTATTAGATAAACTTGATAAGAAACTTAAATTTATCGATCTTGCTAATAAGATCGCTCACGAAAATACTGTGTTATTACAGACCACGCTGGGTGCCGTAGCAGTCACAGAACAGGCCATTATCAACGAAGCACATCATAGAGGTATGATTGTGCCTAGTCGTGCCAAGCGTGATGAACTAGGAGATACACAGGCAGCAGGTGCTTATGTGGCCTATCCTAAGAAGGGACTACACGATTGGATTGGATCTATAGATATTAATTCTCTCTATCCGTCAGTAATTCGTGCTTTAAACATGGGACCAGAAACTATTTTAGGGCAACTGAGACCTGACCACACAGAAAAATACATATCAGAGCAAATGAATGTACATAAAAAATCATTCGCCGCTGCATGGGAAGGTATTTTTTCTACATTAGAATATGAATCAGTGATGAAACAAGATAGAGCCGCAGAAATTTTAATAGATTGGGAAAACGGCGAAACTTCTATAATGTCAGGAGCAGAAGTTTATAATTTAATATTTGACAGCAATAACCATTGGATGTTGTCTGCGAATGGAACTATCTTTACCTATGATAAAGAAGGAGTCATTCCTGGATTACTAAAACGTTGGTATGCAGAGCGTAAAGAACTACAGGCCAAACTCAAAGCGGCCAAAGAAGCAGAAAACGATATTGAAGAAGAATACTGGGATAAGCGCCAGTTAGTTAAGAAAATTAACTTAAACAGTCTTTATGGTGCTATTCTTAATCCTGGCTGTAGATTTTTTGATAAACGCATTGGCCAAAGTACCACACTTACCGGACGAGCAATTGCTCGTCATATGGCAGGAACAGTGAACGAAATAATCACAGGTGAATTTGATCATGTGGGCAAATCAATAATCTATGGTGACACAGATAGTTGTTATTTCACAGCATTTACAACACTTAAATCAGATATACAGAAAGAACAAATACCTTGGAATAAGGACATTGTGGTTCAACTTTATAATCAGGTAGCGGAAAAGGTAAATGGCACATTTCCTGACTTCATGCTAGATGCATTTCACTGTCCTAAAAGTCGAGGTGAAGTAATCAAAGGTGGACGAGAAATCGTTGCCAGCAAAGGACTATTCATTACCAAAAAACGTTATGCAGTTCTTTATTATGATAAAGAAAATAAACGGTATGATCTAGATGGTAAACCAGGTAAGATCAAGGCTATGGGTTTAGATCTGAAACGTTCAGATACCCCAGAATTTATGCAAGACTTTCTAAGTAAGGTTTTAGAAAAAGTTCTTACAGGTTCTACAGAAAAAGAAATCTTAGACATGATCACAGAGTTTAGAACTGAATTCAAGGCTAGACCAGGTTGGGAAAAAGGCAGTCCTAAACGTGCTAATAATATTACAGAATATGAGGCAAAAGAAAAGAAATCAGGCAAAGCAAATATGCCAGGACATGTTCGTGCTAGTATAAACTGGAATACTCTAAAACGTATGAATGGCGACAAATATTCAATGGGCATTGTTGACGGTATGAAAGTAATTGTCTGTAAACTTAAAAGTAATCCATTAGGATATACATCAGTGGCCTATCCTACCGATGAACTGCGATTGCCTAAATGGTTTCAGGATCTACCATTTGATCACGGTGAAATGGAAACCACTATCATCAATAACAAACTAGATAACCTTATTGGTGTGCTAGAATGGGACTTGGAATCTACTACACAAGATAATACATTTGGTAAATTGTTTTCGTTTGAATGAAAATAATCATTGACATTTACCACAGATCTAAATAAAATAACTAAAAGGAAAAAACTATGAAAGATATATTGCAAGACATTGTAGGACATACACATTCTTTAGGTTTTCTTGACATCGTAAAAATTACAGGTACAGATGAGAAAACACAAATTGATGCTATTGCAGAAAATCGTACAGTAATTATGTTCGGTGAGACTACAAATCCATATCCAGAAATGCTAGGTGTATTTGGCATGTCGCAACTTAACAAACTAAAATATTTGCTAGATTGTCCAGAATACAAAGAGGATGCCAAAATTGAAACAATCATTGCAAATAAAAACAGCACAGATATTCCTGTAGGTATTCACTTTGAAAACAAAGGCGGTGACTTTCAAAATGACTATCGCTTTATGAATACAGAAATTATCAATGAAAAAATTAAATCATTAAAATTTAAAGGTGTTAAGTGGGATGTCGAACTAGCACCATCTATTAGTTCAATACAACGATTTGCTTTTCAGGCCGCTGCAAACAGCGAACATAATACTTTTATTGCCAAGACCGACGGCGATAAATTAGTTTTTACCTTTGGTGATGCTACAAGCCATGCAGGAGAATTTGTATTTTCTTCAGGAATAAGTGGTAAACTCTCTAGAGCGTGGTCCTGGCCCGTTGCACCTGTATTAGCCATTCTTAAGGCAGCAGATGCTAACAATACTCAATTAAGCCTAAGTAATGACGGTGCCTTGCAGGTTATGCTAGACAGTGGATTGGCCACTTACAAATATATCATCCCTGCAATAACCTAATATTGAGTCATAATGAAGAAACCACCAGTTAACCTAACACCACTACAAAAAGACTATGCCGTGTTCCTTCCGGCTATCTCGTCGTTCTACAGTACCTATGTGGCTAAACAACGACTAGAAGAATTCGTTCCAAAAGATCGTATTCCTGCTGGATTTGATCGTGGTATTGAGGGCATGAACTTTCTCAATCCCGAGGAAGGATACTTTACCTATAAGTATGCGCTATATTCAGCAGGACATGCTCAATTAGATTTGCAAAAGAGCCTTGTGCAAGAATCCATGATACAACAGCGTGATCGAAACGCCACAATGATCCTAGGTGACTCAGGTGGTTATCAGATTGGTAAAGGTGTCATTAAATTTGATTGGCAAGACTTTGAAGGACCTAAAGCCAATGCTGTGCGTCAGCAGATTCTTGAATGGTTAGAAGTTACAGCAGATTGGTCAATGATGCTGGACGTTCCTACTTGGGCCTGCGATCATATTCATAGTCCAAAAACCGGACTTAAAACTGTAGAGGACTGCCTAGAAAAAACAAGATTCAACAATGAATACTTTCTAAAGAATCGTCTAGGTCAAACTAAATTCCTAAATGTGCTGCAAGGTTGGGATTGGGAATCTGCCGAAGATTGGTATAACGGAGTAAAAGAGTTTTCAGATCCTGCTGTATGGGGAGATAAGGCCGCAGAAGGTTGGGCCTTTGGTGGTGCCAATATGTGTAAAATGCATATTACACTGAAACGCCTTATGACCATGCGTGAAGATGGATTATTGACTAATAAAAACTGGATTCACTTCTTAGGCACCGCTCAATTAGATTGGAGTTGTTATCTTACCAGTATTCAAAGACAAATCAGGAAACATATTAATGAAGAAATTACCATATCTTTTGACTGCGCCTCACCGTTTATCGCAACAGCGCACGGACTCGTCTACACCAACGCCCAACACACTACGAAACGTTGGAGCGTTATTATGGACAAAGCCCCAGACAACAAAGCACTTGCAGGAAGCGACATCCCATTCGCATTTGAATCAGAAATAGGACGCAGAATGACCATGGGAGATATTTGTCATTATGCTCCCGGAATGTTAAACAAAATAAAGAAAGAAGGTAAAACTTCATGGGATAGTTTTTCATATGCTCTAATGATGGGGCATAATGTTTATTGTCACATTGTTGCTGTTCAACGTGCTCAACAATTAATGGACATTGAAGTTAGTAAATCTAAAGGAAAAGTTGACTGGCGACAATGGCGTAAACTTAATCAAAGAGAAGCAGGCAGTGACGAGTATTCAGAATGGGTTCCTAGAAATGTTTTATATTTCAATAACTTCGTAGAAGATCTGTTTAGTACCAAAACTAAACAAGAAGCATTTGACATGATAGACCAAGCATCTGCTTTCCTAAAATCCTTAGAAGGTGCTAGATTAAGAGGCGGCCATGCTGAAAATAATTTTGGCAATCTTTTTGATATAGATGACGTTACAAGAGCAGACGAAATTGATCTAGAAAATCCCGAAGATGAAAATCTTCGTGACCTTGAAAATCAACTTATAGGAAAATAAACTATGGCTATTTGGAAAATTCAAAACTATCAAAAAAAGAACGCAGTTGAGCGTCAGTATTGGGTTAAAGATGGTGTCACTGTCATAAAGGATGAGGGCTTTCGTTGGGGCTATTGGACCTGTGAAAGTGATGAACGTCCTGATATTGATCTAGACAATCCAGATGGTTATGAACTTATGGGCACAGACTACAACTGGGAATTAGATTCCATGGATGATGGTTCATGGGTAGATTGGGAGTGGCCCGATGACATGGACGAAGAAGAACGAGAACGTATCCAGGCGCTTTGGGAAGAGGACTGGTATGAAGGCATGGAAGGGGATGGTTGGATTAACGATGAGACAGAGCATTGGATCTATGGTCCTATTCTTCTAACCAATGTAGACACTGGGGAAGAATTTAAAGGTGAAGAATGATAGATTACTTTGACGCCTTACGAGAAATGCACCAGGGCAATGTGGTCAAATATGTTGGCACAGTAAATGGCAATGTGATGAGCGATAACGGTGCCAGTTTTTGTATGTGCCGTGGTTGTATCTTTCTTTTTGATGCAGGTGTAATCAAATGGAACAAACTGGGATATATGGTCTACGATCCAGATTACAGATATGAACTCACAGGCGAAACTGTAGATCCAAGAGCATGGAAACCAGAACGGAACAGGGACCGCAAAGAGATTAAATCAAAGTTAGGTTATAGTAGAATAGGAAGGAATAATGTATGAGTAAGATACCAATGTTAGAACGGTTCGCCGCACAGAGTCTTGTTGAACACGAAGGTGAATTGATATTCAGCAAAGAAAAGTTCGCCGAGTTGATTGTCAAGGAATGTGCCGAGGTAAGTCATAGCCTAATAGTATCAGATGGCAAAGAGTTTCCTATGAAGTCTGTAGCATATAGATTGAAACAACATTTCGGAGTTGAAGAATGAACGAACGAATTCGAGAACTTGTTAAACAGGCTGACGGTGTGTTTATTCACAAGTTGATGACTGGTGCTAAACAATATACATTCCTGGAAAAAGATTTGGAAAAGTTCGCCGAGTTGATTGTTAGAGAATGTATCAACAAGATTACAACCTATGATTTGGTGCCTGGACATTCAGCCAAGTGGGAAGATATCTATGATATTCACACCAGGTTGCTACAAGATTTGGGCGAAGAATTGAAAGAACATTTTGGAGTTGAAGAATGACGGATACCAATTTAAACCAATTAATTAAACGAGCAGGTTTTAGCAACACCTTCGAAAGAACTCGTTTAGAAAGACTAATTTGGCTAACTGCTCTTGACCTACAACAATTTGTATCTGAAGAACAATGGCAATCAATAGTTACTCATTTAGCCATACCTGACCAGTTTAATAAAAGAGTTAATAACAATTACCTTACTAAAACTAAATCTGACCAACCTGAAGGATATATGGAATGAAAAATTTAAATCATCTCACAGACGAAGAACTAGAAGATTGTGTAGACGGTACTACTAATATTAACATGATTCGTGATATACTGACCAAACACGGAGTAGTGGATGGAGACGGTTATATCGATCCTGAAATTTTTGCAGATTGGTTCGCTCAAGGTATTCAAGGATATATCGATGCAGAACAAGACTCGGAAGAATGGAGTGAGGCTAACGATACAAACTGGAATTGGGGTTATGACATTGCAGATAACATTAATTCCTATATAAGTGATAATTTTACAAATGGAGAATAAAATGCCACGCAAGAAAAAAGAAAAAACTGAAGTTGTTGAAACAAAGAAAGAAAAAACTAAAAAAAGTACAAAGGCTGAAGTAACTATAGAAAATTCTAAAGGACTTTATAGCACTACAACCATAGATGAAAATGGAAAAATTAATTTTCAAATTGATTGGGAAGCATTAAAAGAACATGTCCAAAATGCCTTGACATCTCAAGAAAAACCAACTAAAATTAAGAAAACTAAAGAAAAGGTAAAATGAAAAGAGATTACGCATCCGGAGAAGAATCATTGCCTATATTCTTCATAGGAAAAGAAATTGAACATACTCCTGCATATGGATTAAAAACTTTATTTGTTGTTGGTCTTCAGCATGTAGATGACATAACCAAACATTTACATGGAGTTGAACATATTTTCTTTGGTGCTAATCACAGTTATAACCCTAGTATTCCAGAAGAACACTATGCTTGGGAAGAAATGATTTATTACTTTTTAAAGAAAGATTATCTTTGTTCTTTAGATATTCCAATCAATCAAGTAGAAGAATTCAACGATGGCGTGTTATGTGAATTCAATAACTTTATTCCACAAATACGTGTACCAATTCCTTACATTAAACTTTGGAATTATAATACAATGCTTAAAATTGATGATAAAGATTTTAAGGCAACTAATCCCGGTGTGTGGTCCCACAGTCTACACACACTAATGGATCGTAGTAAATTCACAGACTGGTCACAATACAAAAACGATGAGGTAATTAAATGATGATTAATAGTAAAGTAGTTAAAACCGCTAATCAATTATCTAATGAAGATAGGCTTTTTAAATTGCTAGAAAGCATTGATTGGAAATTGTGGGAAATGATGAACATGATGAAGGCCCAACATGATGAAGGTAGTAAAACTTCAAAGTCTAAATCACGTAAAACAGTAGAAGAATAATGAATCAAAGAATTAAAATGCACGACACTCGTCCTCACAAAATGATCTGGGTGACCTTTCGTAAAGAAGGTATTCATATGTATCCAGCAGCCGCAACGGATCCTAAACTCAAAACAGGAGATGAATATGATGTCAGTTTCTTAGGAACTCCGCATCGTCACATCTTTCATTTCAAAGTTTATATTCAAGTGTTTCATGATGACCGAGATATTGAGTTCATTCAATTTAAGCGTTGGTTGGAAAAATTGTATCAAGGAACGTTGGAACTAAATTATAAATCTTGCGAGATGATTTCAGAAGATCTCCACGCTGAAATCACAGCACGATATCCTAATCGAGAGATTTGGATCGAAGTAAGTGAAGATGGAGAAAATGGTTCTTTTATCAAATATTAAAATAGGGAATTATATATTATGGCATTGCCAAGTTTTATTACTCGCACCCTTGTTATGAAACCAGAAGTCACCAAAATCTTCAATGATCTAGAAGCATGGCACAATCATTGTAGGTTTGAAATGATTGATTTCAATCCAGCACATCTATACAAATCCAAAGAGTATAGAGATTGGGCAAGAGGTAAAAACAGAACAGATAAAAAATATCCAAAACGGTTTAAGCACAAAGAGGCAAAATGACTGTCTATCTCGTAGACCTAGAAGCAGTCGAAACAAGATTATAATTTTTTTATAATGTATCGTTTCTTAAATGGAGTTATTTGATAATTGGCTGTCCATCTAGCAGACGATACAGAAAAATTATGTTCAGCACACCAATCGGTGATAGACTCGACTATAATAGTATTATTAGTTTCTATATCAGTAATTTGATACTTATTTGATAATTTGAGTTTAATGGCATATAATAGGTCGGAGTTTAGTTCTTGTGTTTTAATATCATTAGAATTAAATTCCGATTTCTCATTAGAGACTTTAACACCTTTTTTGATATTGTCAAGTGCAGGAATTATTCTCAAGTTAGCCGGAGACGCTATTTCTTCACAAGGAATGTTTTGTAAAAAACCATACATTATCGAAATTATGTGATCCAGATGAAAATCTTTTCCCCGGCGAAGATTTAACGGATTTATATCGTGATAATATTTGATAAAGTTTTTATTAGACAAGTCTCTAACTCGTCTTCTATAGGCAATAAAAGCATCAACTTTATCAGGATCTGTGATAATGCCTTTAGAAACTTTAACAGATTTAGCCTGGTCAAACCCACAACAACGACAACCTACTCCATTCCAGAAATCAGACGGAGCAATGAAAAAGTCTCCGTGAATTTTACAGCCTATTTGAACTTTTGTTTTACTATTTTTATAAACAGCATTATCAAGTATATAGCGATCGCCGTGAGTATCTATAGATTTTTGAACAAATTGCTCTTGACTAATCTTATTGTTTCCACTACACTTACTGCATCCGATACCGTTTTTATGATCACTAGGCCACTGAAAAAATGAACCGTGCTTTTTACAAATTATCTCAACTTTATGATTACTGCCTAAATAATCTACTTTACTATAGTCATATGTATTGCCGTGAGATTGAACAAACTGCTCTAACAGTGTCGCTCGGGATATTTTATTTTTATGTGTCATAATACTATTTATACAGAACCAGCAGAAACATACAGGAATGGAAATGAATAAACCTACAATTTGGATCTTCTCGCTTGAGCCGATTCAAACACGATATACCGCACAATGGCACGAACATATTCCAAAACTTCTTAAGAAGAATGTAAGGGATAAGTTTAATGTAGTCCAAATTGATGGTGTTCAAAAGAACAGCCTATTAACACCTGGTGCGTTTCTAAACTTCAGTGATACTAACTATTGGAAAAGTAGCCAACTCTGTGCGTTCTTGGAACAGCACAATCAAGGCAAAACAACCAAAGATGACAAATTTATCTTTACAGATGCTTGGAATCCCACAGTGATACAACTCAAGTATATGTCAGACTTGTTAGGATTTAATTGGAAGATCCATGCTCTTTGGCACGCTGGAAGTTATGACCCTCATGACTTCCTAGGACGTCTTATTGGGGATGCTCCCTGGGTAAGACATGCTGAGAAATCATTCTTTCACGCTATTGACCATAATTACTTTGCCACAAACTTTCATATTGAAATGTTTATGCGTAATCTTCTTAACAATGGCATGGAAACTGAAAATCCATGGTTTGAAGAAGACGTTCATGACGTATTGGCAGGTAAGTTTCCAAAGATAGTTAGGTCAGGTTGGCCCATGGAATATATGGCAGACACGCTCAGTCCATATAAGGGTAAGAGAAAGCGTGACCTAATCTTGTTTCCACATCGTATAGCACCAGAGA
>Ga0214917_10005085_pt1 | contig 14184 bp, 15 predicted proteins | sample LL_1208_BB_MetaG_FD_177983 | JGI IMG/M metagenome (GOLD analysis project Ga0214917, IMG submission 177983) | Freshwater microbial communities from Lake Lanier, Atlanta, Georgia, United States - LL_1208_BB | ecosystem: Environmental > Aquatic > Freshwater > Lake | place: USA: Georgia | collected... | reverse complement strand
ATCTAATACGCGACCACTGCTTACAATTGTTATACATACCCAGCGCTGGAGTGCAATATCTTTTACGTCACACGGTGAATCAATCGTGGACTGATACATTTGAGTAGATGTCTGTCCAGTGAGTAGTGCCTCCAGATTGCTGGTGACAGTTATGTCGGGGCCAGCAGATGATGGAACAGGTGGAGCTGATCCGGGTGCCGGAATTGTGTTATTCGCCACCGTGGCAGCGCGCACCATCAGACCATTTGTCATCGGTGTAAGCACACCGACCAGAGGGGACACTGATGTTGATGCCAGCGGATCAGGATGTAAACTGAATAGATGTTTGGCCTGAGATGCACGGTAATTAAAGTCATCAATATATATCCAGAAACTCAACGTGAAATCACCACCGGTGTGAATTGTGGGTACTTTGCCCTGGAGCTTAACTGGCTGACGACCATCGGCTTCTCCATCCAGAAATGATGTATATGTGGGATCTGCTGCAGGATAGAGATACTGATATATAACATACAGAATGCCTATAACTACCGCCAAAAAGAGCACATTGTTTATTATGCTACTATTTTGCTGAACAAATCCTGAGACCTGGTCCATCTTCTAAAACAGACAGGGCTTTTTACACTCCGCATTAGGCATATGGAAACTCCCATGTTTGGGATGCAGCCGCGGAGGGTTGCGGCGCACCTGCGCAGTTTCCTGATGCACAGAACAACGCAGGTAGCTGGATACCTTCTATAGGTTTGAAAAATCCCGGACCCAGATCCGGACGACCATTTGAATCTGATGTAGATGTATAGTTGGCGGCGATTTCAGAGCTTGTTAGGCGGCGATTCCACAGCTGGATATATGCCACCTGACCTCTGAGACTATGCGGTACTATTGTCAGACTTGCGGCGGTCGATGGAGGAACATTTGCAAGCGTCCACGACTTGGCAAGCGCGCCATTAAGATAAAAATTTGCTGTACGTCCTTCCCAACTGATTACAATCTGTGTCCATTTCTGCATGGGCAAATCAGGCACATGTGTTGTTTCCGGTTTCGGGGCAGTGGAACTAAGTGGTGTCAGTTGTGCCGTAGTGACTAATTCTTGATGGGCTGAATTATAATCCAGACGCCAGGCTCCTGGCCAAATAATCAGCGGACTCAGGCTGCGCGGATCAGGTACGGCATCTATGCGTACATAGAAAGCAACAGTATAGCTGCCACGTGTATTATTTGTCATTGCATCACGATTAATCAAGACAGGAGACTGTGGTTCCCATAATTCCAGGGGACCACGTGTAAAAGCGCGGGGCTGATTTCCCATGTACTGAACTGTTACAATTACAATCAGAATAATCAGCAGAATACCGACCAGAGCCGCTACAAATGGAAGTATATACGGTGAATTTGCAATCCCACCAAACGTTATACTGGATGGCTCCTGTATCAAACCTTTCAAGTAAGCAAATGACATTCCCTAAATTGCGATGGGAAAGTCCTACGCTGTCATTTGTGTGGGTGTCGCAGTGGGACAAGACATCGATATTTCAGGAACATTAGTAGACGGTGTCTGACATACTTGAATATAATCACTTGAACCCAATGGAGCATTCCAGAGTGTTAGAGGACCTACTGTTCCGCGAATAGGATACACACCGTATCTTCCAAACCAGGTGCCAGCTGTTGGGGGGACATATGGACGACCTTTTAACAGAAGCGTATCGTAGAGTTTACAATTTATATATATTTCCAACACTTCTCCGTTGCAAATAAGGCCCATGCTCATCGGCTGATTTAGCGGTACATCAACAAGTGTGGCTGATTCCAGCAGAAGTGTCTGAGAACCGGTACTCTGCGTGTGAATAAATATATGAATATCATTTCTGAAGGGATCTAAAAATACTCCTGGGCACATCAAGCCTGGCAGACCATTTTCCTTATAAGTAGATTCTGCAGAACTGGGTATATCAGATGGCTGCAAACCTGCGTGACCCGATGGTCCAGGGATACTTGCGGAGATGGCTAATGGATTGAGGCCACGATGTAGAATATGGCGATACTTGCCGGGTGTCTGTCGGCTGTCGTTAATTGTGAAATTGAAAGATGCTGACCAGGATGCGGGTAGTAGAATAGGCGAATCTGTCTGTGGAACAATTAGATTCTCACCGGCACCCGCACTTCGCCAGAAAGTTCGCCCAGAGCGTGCTAAAACAGATGGGCCTGATATGGGATTGCCGGGCAAAAATGGAACAAAATAATCAATTACTAAGAGTGTGATAATTATAATAATACCCAACAAAAGTGTATAGATTGTGTATTTAATGACAGGCGATAGCTCTGATGGAAAATACGGTGTGATGCCGCCGATACCGCTGATGCTGCTGCCGAATGTTGACATATCCCTTAAATGCCGCATAGGGATTTATGGATGCAGATGGCCAAATTTGACAGCTATTCTGCTGACCAATACACGGTCATTCAGATGACGTCAGCAGATTATATTCTTGAAATTGTTCCAACTAACTGGGCAGCAATGTGTGATTGTCCTTACAAGACACAGAAACTCGCAGATGGCAACGCCGGCTACGATGTATATTGTAGATCTCTCACTAATGTACCGAACGTTGCAATGGCAAACGGTAAGGGAACACTCATCCCTCTGGGGTTGAAAGCACGTCTGCTAAAAGACAACGAAGAGTGTCACTACTGGCTCTTGCCGCGATCAAGCATTTATAAAACACCGTTGCTCATGGCAAACTCAGTAGGAGTTATTGATAAGACCTACAGAGGTGAATTGATGGCCCCAGTACGCTCTATTGGACCGGCATTTGATGTAGAATCTGGTGAAAGATATTTTCAGATTGTTGCACCTGACATGGGCCGAATTTCTGAAGTGCGAATTGTAGAATCGTTGCCAGAAACAGTACGCGGAACAGGTGGATTTGGTTCAACAGGTTAAATAAGTCGTTCATCTACTGTTTTTTTGCGATGACAATGGGGACAAAGCGCAACCAGATTATCAGGATCATTTGTTCCTCCTTGGAATAATGCCAAACGGTGATCTACTTCGTATGTTTCATCTAAAAGATTTTGGCATGCACCGCAGCGCCATTGCTGGCCGGCCGCTATACGTTTCTTAAGAAGGCCACTAACTTTCCGTCGTTCCGTTGTTTTGTTAGAAGAGTTTGTCTGGTGAGTAAGGAGAGTTTTTGCTAGATCTAAACTGTCGCTGAATTCTTCGGGAGCAGTTCGCGCTTGCCAGTAAAGAAAACCCAATAAAACAATTCCACCTATGATGCGAATCCATCCACTCAGATATTCCGTTGCCCAGCGACCATACAATTCATATAATATCCAGGCCAGCATTAATCCAATAAAAAAAATCTCTATTTCCCACATCTATGGTATTGCATTAATTTCTGGCCAGGATTACTGCGATTATAACAGCAAGTACTATAAAGACTCCAAGCCAGAAATCAGGATCAACAGTAATTAGTTTACAATTGCGGCAGAAATGCTGTCCACCGCATTGGAAACACTTGTCGCTGGCTGTTCGTAGCTCACGTTGAAGATTATAAATCTGACACGAATTAAGTTCAGTTTGAATATAGGATCCACCACGAACATTATTGATTCCGTAGACTAACATGTATTCTTTGACCATTTTATCTTCTTCAAAGGGGCTTACATTGTGGCGAATCTCAACTATTTCAATGGGAGGATGGAGACGGGTCCACAGAGAACCATTACCCGTATAGTGTTTATGAAATCGGTTTGCAATATTGGTTGCTTTGCCAACATAATATTTATTATCTTGGCAAAGAAGGCAATATATATTTGTCTTGGCGGTCATCAGTTACGAACGGTGCGAATGACGATGGTCGCGTCAATTTTACTTGCAAAGAATAGAATGTCATGTCTTTTCAATTCACTGGCTGCATTTAGCTCTGATCCTCCTCAGGAGATTCGGCGCAAGATCTGTGAGTTCTTGGCCACCAATGCAGCTCTTTACGAAGATTTGACTGCAGAGATCGCAATACTATTTGAAACAGGACAGACACTAGCCACCTACGTGCAGCGCATGCGCTCTCCATCAACCTGGGGTGGAGCAATTGAAATTCGAAGTTATGTACTTTTGTGGAAGAAACCTGTAAAAGTCTGGGATATTAGACAACGACGCTGGATTGAATTTCCGTACAACGATTCAATGGAAAATTCAGTTGCCATTTTATGGACGGGCGGGCATTACGAACCTATGCGCTAAAGAAAATGACGTTTGCGACGCAGACTTTCGGTTTTTCTTCTGTTAATTTTTCTGGTTTCGCGCTGTTTTAGAGCGGCACGGCCTTTAATCTTAAGCGCATTTTCTGCATCTTCGACTGTGCCCGTTATATCAGGCAAAGGCAACACCGGTAAGGAGGCACGACGGGCTTTGGCTATTTCACCACGTAAATCAAAATCGATCTGCTGATAGTAATCCCGCGTCTCTTTTTCAATGCATTCTGTAAGTTTCTCACGATAATAACAAACAAAAGATATGCGCTGATAGAGTTCCTGACTTCCCACTACACCGGTAGTTGCATCGCGTGTGCGAATATCGGGCAGAGACTTGTTATATGCAGCGTCTTCTTTCGTTTCAACGATGGGCGCATTACAATGCCATTCATGTACATCCATCGCGACAAAATCACCTGTTCGCAAATTAACACCAACTTTGAAACGTGGAAATAGTGTCTCTGCACCGTGATATCTACCCCATTCAATCACTGTGAGATTACCGAATCCCTCAGAATAATCACCCGCATCTTTGTGAAGCGCAGTGCGAAAATTCATATTCACGGTAAGTGTACTAAAAGCTGTATCAGCGATCTGATACATGGGTTTTTTTGATGCCAGAGAGTGCTGTTTGCGCCAGGCAGACGGCACAAGTGACTTGAATTGCTGATCGATGGCCTCAAGAAACGGTATACCATGAAGATATTGACGTAGACCTCTACGTGTATAACCTGTCATACGGCAAGGTTGTCCCAGAAATGGTGTTCGCTCATAGTTTCCAATAACTCCACTGGCAACGACATTGTTAACACGCATCTTGCTGATTTTTCCATCTTGCATGTATCGCGTAGACCATCCCGTTGTTTCAACTGGTTTTCGCTGTGACCAGTAGACTCCTTTGAGATCAATAGGACCTGCTGCAGCGCCGCGATTTCTTGATGGAATAGCAAGCATGCGAAACGCGTCCCATCCACGCTGGACTGTGCCGGCATCAAAAACGGCCTTGCGTAACTTCAGAAGGAGCTTGCGACGTGGAGCACCTTTGGCAACATCATCAGGATGATTTATGCCCCAGACATCCACATCGCCATTAAAAACAGTTGTATCTGGCTGCACTTCAAAGAATTTACCTTCGTTGGTAGAAAAGTCGGCATCTGACGCCACCGCATGAACTTCCACAACTTTGACCATCTTCGCCCCTTAACACATGCGGAGAAAAGAAGGTATAAAGCACCTCTGGTATGAATAGATAGATGAGTAATCCAATTTATTTGCGCTTTATTCGCAAAACTTGTAGTGGTGTGGCAAGCCCTGACCCGCGTACAGACGATACTCTCAAAATTCTAAAGATGGGTGAAAATAAGGTCAAGACTATTTATACTGAAGTTTTGTATGGTGATCTGACTATTGACTCACAGATTTTAACCTATCAGCAATTGCACGCCTATTTATGCCGTATTTTTTGGCTGGTGAGTATTGATAGTGATCCGTTTGCATCTGTGCAGTTCTGTATACCGGGTCATCCAGTTATTTTGATTGAAACAGGCAAAGTCCAACAGAATAGTCAGATGCTTTTGGAAATACTGGCATCGGTTTATACTGCATGGCCTTTTCGAAGAGTGTCTGATTCAGCGCCTCCCACTGCTCCCACTCCCTCCGTAGCTGCTCCACAGTAATCCGCCCATGATGCCCAGAGCAACCAGAGTGACCACTGTAGTGGAAGCACCACGGGTCCATGCTGAAGTCATGGCCGCTTCCGATAATTCTGCCGTAGGAGCGGCCGGCGGAATCGGTAATCCGCGTTCAGCCATTTCCCGATAGCGTGCAAAGAATTCATCTTTTGTTATGGGCTGTCTGCCCAGACGTTGATTAACTTGATTGTGAGCCATCCATGTCCATTCTGTGAGTGACTTACGATTATCCAACCAGGCATCAACAGGCAGTGCAACCAGAATGTCTTTGAAATGGTCGCGACAAACCGGGCACGGTAGCATGTATTGGAGCGCCATATAGAATTCTTTCGCAGCCCGTTTTTCAGCGTACGTGGGCTCATCGGCATATCCCAGAGCGGCGATGTGCATTGTGGCCCAGAATATAGGTCCCCAGACTTCTGGTGGCAGATGCATACCTTGCTTTTAATTGGTGTTTTGTCTGCGGACGGCTAAACGGTGCCGCGCGATTGCTTGTTTAAGGGGGTTGAATGACATCGACATGTAGTAACTGTGGGCGCACGGGACATTTCTTTAGAGAATGTACTGAACCGATAACTTCTCTGGGTCTGATTGTCTTCAAACGGATCGGAATGGAACATCAGTTTCTGTTAGTTCGCCGTCGTGTAAGTATAGGCTACATTGAACTTCTGAGGGGCAAATATGAGCCGCGTGATCTGACGGGTATTCTCACATTGGTCAATGAGACCACAATGCTGGAAAGAGAAGCTCTGATGATGCGGAGTTTTACGGATCTGTGGCGATCTCTGTGGAATGGATCCATATCGCGACGATATCTGGCGGAATTTGAACAGGCAAAAGCCAAATTCGATGTGCTGAAAAACAGAGGCACTCTGGCCACAATCATAGAATCGGCCAAAACACGCTGGACCGAACCAGAATGGGGATTTCCTAAAGGTCGGCGATCTTCATTAGAAACTGAAATTGCCTGCGCACTGCGTGAGACAGAAGAAGAGACAGGCATTGCACGCAGTTCACTCACAGTTTTAGAAGGTGAATCGCCTTTTTTAGAACAATATGTGGGCAGCAATGGTCTTATATATAGACATAAATATTGGCTGGCGGAAGCGGCCAGTAATCAAGATGTGAGGGTCGATCCTTCTAATGAGGAACAGATGCGTGAGATATCTGCCGTGTCGTGGCTAACTGAAAGTGCTGCATTGGATATTATCCGCCCATATCACAAAGAAAAGTGTGCTGTATTAATAGCCGCTGCGCAACGGCTGGCCGCGAAATTTGGTACAGTCAAAGCAGAGGAATGAGTGAAACTGCTACTGATTATAAGACACTGTATCGTTCTATGACGACACCGCGTCTTATACAAGAGGCATGGCAGAGTACTGTTGATCCCAAGTTGCGAACTATGATTGTCGGCGAATTGACGGCGCGCGAACGTAAGGGAGTAGGTACAGCCGATGGAGTTGCCGCGTGGCCATCAGAAGCCATGGAGACACGTGAAAGAGAAGCGGGTCTATATCCCGACCCTGCTGATCCGCAATTTGCTGCGCGTCTATTTGCTAAACGCGAATTCTGGGAAGCGCGTGCAGTCAGTAGTGGCGTAGCTGAAGGCACTATTGATCCGTGCACATCAACAGCGGCAGAACGTGTATTTGAACTAACACCAGTGCAGAGAATTGTAAGTCGTTTTATGCATCCCTTGACTCCTTACAGAGGATTATTGTTATTCCATGGTGTTGGTGTCGGTAAGACATGTTCTGCAGTCACTATCGCAGAGCAGTTTCTGGAGGCAGCGCCGCAAAAACGGGTTATTGTGCTTGTTCCACAGGCACTCAAAGACAATTTTAAGAAGACCGTATTTAATGCGGGAGCGCTGTCATGGAGTAATGAGGCAGGAGAGTGGAAAACGCGTCAGTGTACGGGTACTTCTTATTTAGAACGATTGGGTCTCATGAATCAACAGGATGAACGTGTAATAGCATATAAGACGGCGGAAGATATACGATCACGCTACACTGTTACAGGATATCAGGCTTTTGCGAACTGGATTCAACGAACAATGGATAAATCACTGCCAGTAGGATTAACAGATAAAGCCGTCAGAACTGCCGCTGAAAATGAGATTCTGCGGAGATTATTTAGTGATCATCTTATTATAATTGATGAAGCGCATAATCTGCGGGATTTAGCTGCAGAGGACAAGGGTGAAATAGCTGGTGAAGAGGCTCCTGGTGAGGATGTTGGAGGTGCGGCGGAGGCTGCGGAGAATCGCGCTGGTAAGGCGTTGAATCCATGGCTGCGGCGGATTGTTTTAAATACAGAGGGATTGCGTCTGGTGTTGATGTCTGCTACTCCAATGTACAACGCGGCGCCCGAAATATGTCTATTGCTGACGTATTTATTGCTGAATGATTCTAAATCCGAAAGTGATGAATTACGTGTGAATGAATTATTCGATAAGAATGGAGTTGTACTACCATCGGCTGCTCATCGTATTGAGGCGGCAGCACGGAGATATGTAAGTTATATGCGTGGTGAAAATCCATTTACATTTCCTCTAAGAATGAAACCGGTTGATGCTCCCGCAGAGCCTGGTACTATGTGGCCTTCTGTTTCTGCAACAAAGCGTGAGGTTGATTTAACACCAGAAGATGTGGCAGCACTGAATGCATTGCCGCTTTATTTTACGACACCGGTGGAAGGATCGCCGGTTGAGCGTCTTCTGAGAGCTGCAACGGCACGGGCACCTGCTGCAGCGGTTGCAGCGGTTGCAGCAGAGGCAGAGTCAGAGTCAGAGGCAGAGTCAGAGGCAGAATCAGAGGCAGAGGCAGAGGCAGTGACTAAGCCAAAAACGGATGTTATGTTGGATCTTCGTATGCAGATGGCCAATATATCTTATCCTAATGAAATGTATGGCTCTGCGGGTTGGGATAATTATTTCAAAGAGACAAAAATAGCAGCCGGCGCTGCAGGAGGCAATCGCATCAGAGTTATGTCTCCGCGACCTCAATCAACTGGCCCCTTTGAGATTGACAGTGTTTTCCGTGGTGAAGGACTGCGTGCACATGCTCCAAAAATTTACAAAGTTGTAGAAAGTATAAAGTCTGCAAAAGGAATCTGTTTTGCTTACAGTAGATATATAAAAGCAGGAGCACTCCCTCTGGCTATTGCACTTGAACGCGCTGGTTTTCAACGTCGTCTGGCCGATGGCAGAATAGCTCCATTATTAACCGGTGTATCCACGGTGGCTCCCATATGTGCATTGTGTGGAGAATCTGCAGACGCAGTTCATGATACTCATCCATTCCGACCGGCTTGCTATGTTTTACTAACATCCGACGATGAATTGTCTCCACGATTTGCGGGCCTCGTTTCTCTTGCTGCAAATTGGCCCGATGATCCAGAATGGGGGCCTGAAGGTGGAATGGTAAAAGCCATAATTGGTTCACAGGTGGCATCAGAGGGTCTAGATCTAAAATGTGTACGTGAGATGCACGTGTTAGATGCGTGGTATCATTTGAATCGAACGGACCAGATTATAGGTCGCGGCATTCGTTATTGTTCGCATTCAGCTCTGCGCGCTGCAGAAAAACGTCAGGGTCTTGCTCCACTGGCTCTCCAAAACTGCCTAATTTATTTACATGCTCTCCGATCGTTGGACTACGAATCGGCAGATATGTATGCATATCGGATTGCGATTCGCAAAGCGCAGGCGGTAGGTAAAGTGCAGCGTCTGTTGAAACGTCATGCGTGGGATTGCAATTTAGAACTGGAGGCTATTACTTTTGTAGGCTTGCCGCCGCGACAGCAGAAAGACGGTCAGGGAATTATGCGGAACAGTCCAGAAACCGACGGCTGGTCACCAAATGATGTGGATTATACATCTTACTGTGATTATGCAGTTTGTGAAGTGCAGTGTGCGCTCAATCCACCGCGTACACCTGAAGAAGGATTAGAACTTGATGAAAGCACTTTCGGTGTAGCCGATGCACGGCGTATAATTTTGGCAAAACAAGATATTGTTCGCGGACTGTTTCAATCATCTGTAATGGTTCCTGAGACACTTGTAAAGGAGATTTTTAGTGATTTACCGTGGGAAATTGCGTCAGAAGCTCTGATTGAACTCATTGATGGTCGCAAATTCAAATTAACGCGTCCCGATGGAGTGTCAGGATTTTTAATTAAAAAAGCGGGATATTTAGTGTTCCAGCCAGAGGCGATGGGATCACAAACGCAGATTCCCATGGCATTGCGCTATGGCAGAGCGTGGCAGCTGCGACGACGATTTGCAGAAGTCGTGGATCCTGTCATGGGACGTATGGGGGAAGCCGCTGCTGTAATGCCTTCTGCACCTTCTGTACCTTCTGTGCCTGCTACAGCTTCTGCGACTGCTGATGTATCTGCTGCAGTTGCTTCTCTGGCTTCTGCATCTGGCGCGGCTGGCGCGGCGGCTGGCGCAGCAGCTGCTCCTGTTTTTGAAAAAACGGGTGCTATAAAGCGTTGGGAAGAATGGGATAAGTATGTATCAACAGGTGCTGCGCCGCCCGATACACTATCTCCATCGTTGCACAAAATGTGGCCATGGATTTTTAAACATTTTGCACCCATACCCCAAACGAAGGACGTAGCGCGGCGTTGGTGGTTTGATCACTTACCAACACCTGAACAGCGTACTTTATTAGAAGAAGCCGCTGCTACAGACACCGACTCTTCTATTGCAAAAACGCTGGCATCCGATATATTCCGTACATCAAGAATCGTCGGCTATAGAATATATAATCCCGAAACTATGCTTACAGAATACATGTGTCGCCGTACCGATGATGTGTCTGGACCATTTACATCCTGTTCATCAGGCATAGTCAGTGTTATTGAAAAGGAACTTAATAAGCAGCTACCCAGTGTTAAGACGGACATGGGACCGCTTTTTGGATTCATGGCCGCTAAAGAAGGACGTCTGGTTTTCAAAACATTAGATACAACAGTTCCTATAAAGCCATCTTCAATCGGAGCCGAATGTGGCAATACTTCGAATTTGTCAGTACATCAACCGCGCGTACGAATCTTGCAGGCCGCAGCCAGAGAATCTGAATTAGCACCTCTGATGTTACCCGATGAAGAAAGTACGTGGGATGCCACCGCTGCCAAGGTTCACCAAAAAGCCGGCATTCCAGAACATTTGAAGGATATTACACATCAGCCGCTATGTCTGTATATGGAGTTTCTCTGTCGACTTTTGGAAGAAAGAAGTATTGGAGGAAGGCGTTGGTTTCTAACGGCCCCAGCGGCGGCAGCTGCGGGACTTAAAGGCAAAGCTGTCAAGCGTTAGACGCCATGCAGACAAAAGGTGAACAGGAAATAAGGAATGTCTGTGGGGGGCAAACAGATGAGTCTTTATAAACCCGTTTTCGTAGAACGACGTGTAACACTATCTCCTGTGGAATACAAAGATGCTGTTGAAGATCTGGATAAGTTTCTCACAAAAAAATTACGAAAAGAGTTTGAAGGCAAATGTTCTCAACATGGATGGATACGACCCGGGTCAACATCCATCGTAGCGCGAAGCATGGGTCAGGCAGAACACGGTCGATTTACAGCTGACTTTATATTCTACTGCAAAGTGCGGGCCCTGTGTCTATCCCCTTACACCAATCAAATTGTAGAAGGACAGATACTAAAAGCTAATAAAATGGGTGCTTATGTTCTTGTAATAAGCGATGGTCGTGTGCAGGATGCTATGCGCATTCTGGTACCACGTGATCTACATCTGGGTAATGCGGAGTTTGAGCAACTCAGCGCTGGTGAAAATGTTCGTGTGCGTGTACTCCGCAGCAGATTTCAGGCGGGTGATGAATTTATTCAGGCGGTTGGCACATATGAAGGACGCAGTGCTGCTACCGTAGAGCAAGAGGGCAAAGAGGCCAAAGAGGCCGTTGTTACGGTAGAAGAATCTGCTTAGAATCCACCCCAGAAACAGATGTCAATTGATTTTTTCATACAAGATTTTGTTAATAGTTGGAAACTTCGTAACTCTGAAGGCGGTAACTGGCGCACATTGGTGTCTGGTGGTAACTACCCGGCTGGAATCGCCAGTTTCCAATCTGGAAATGAGCAACATCTGGCACGCATAACATGTACAACTCTACCTGATAAAGATTGGAGAATCGTGGAACTCTGGATGTCTGCTGCCGATGTGCAAAACGACTTACGACTTGATTGTTTACGTATGACATCGCAACAAACGCACACCGATGTACAGTCACAAATCGCGCCTGCATTTGTACAAATAGAACTAAAAACCCGACATCCTGGAGTTAATAATATGTGTTTTCTTGTTTATCTCAATTCATCCCCCCCTACTAACCCATGGCTCTGCGCGGTACACCAAACATTGTAAGATGTAACCCGACTTTAGATGGCACAAATTTCAGAGGCTGAATACTATCGCCGCAGTGAATTTCTGGATTCCATGAAAACAATGAAACATTCGGCTTTTCTGGAGATTGCCAGAGTTCTTAAAAAAAACAAGGTTGTCGTGAGTGAAAATCGCAGTGGAATATTTTTTGATCTGGCCAAAATACCACAAGAGGTCTTTGATGAACTCGTCAAGCTCCAGAGCTTCATTAACAGAAATAATCAAGAACTCCAAGCACATGAAGATGAAATGGCGCAAGTTCGGCAAAGTCTAAAACAGAGCCACCCTAATTAGTACAAGTATGGGCAAAACTCACGAACGTTCATTGGCGGCATCTGTTTCATGGAATCTACTTTCTGAGGCAATCGGACTAAATCCCGCTGCTGCAACCGTGCTTCCTAACAGTAAATCGGCCTCATCGTCGGTGGTGGCTCTACCTGCAGATGTATCCGTACCATGGTTACCCGCAGGATGGATAGAAGATACAACATGTTCGTTGGGAGATATTGTATCTTTTATATTGTGGATTCGTGATCCCATGTATCGCACGGCCACTGCTTCTGTCCGCCGCACGATGGAAATGGAGGAAGCAGCCGCACTACTTCATGGCATTGATGCAGCCTGGAAGGAGCATAAGAATCGGGGATGGATACGAAAACATCTGGAAGAGGATTTGCGTGAGAGGGCATCTGGGGCTGTCGCTGCACCCGATGCGTGGGAGACTGCACGGGCACTCAAACGCGCAGCTCTATTGGTAGATTATGTATGTATTATGCGCGGAGTACGGATTGCATTATGGTGGCCCGAACTAAAATCAATGACTGTGTTTCCTTTGACAGGTGGCGGCACGGCTAATATTTTTGGAATTAATTGCACTACAGGACACGGGCTTGTGAGTCCTAACGGTGCATCTGGAATTAGCCCCAGTTTTTTACAGCCACTGCTTCTTTCTGAGCGGGTGCATGCAGCTGATATCGTTTGGACTATGCCACAATCCGCGCCTTCAATCGGAGCCACGACAGTGGCTGCAATCACAGAGCAGATTCAGACACTTTTACCGGGAACTACTCCCACAGGCAATAGGTCGTCGCTGTGGTCACGTCTACAGTGGTTGCGATTTACAGCAGATATTGGCAACACCGGCAGTTAAAAATGACCAAACGTAAAGACTCACAACCGTTAGAGAGTAGGATGGACCTACGACGTAGTGATATGGATAATCTTGTGAACCTGGCATCTGTCTGGAAGACAACGCCGGGAGCAGAACTGGAAGCAGCATTGGTAGATTTAGATCTGACAGGTTGGCAAGATGTGATTTCTCACCTCCGGAGTCTGGGTATGCGTGAGGCGCCGCAGCTGACGAAACTCAATATCTGTCTGAGTAATGATCTGCGTATAACTCTGGAAGGCGCCGGTGTCATACAGGCATACTGCCGGGATAATTCGCTGAAAGGCAAACCGTTTACTGCAATGGTCAAAGAGCCCGTAGGTGACACTGCTCCTGTGGCGCTTGGAGGTTATGCAGTGAAGGCCAAACTCAAGAGAGAGATTCCTCTTGCGGCAGACGACAAACGCGTGAAAGAAGTGTTGGGGCGCTGGGATACTCTGGCGAAGCACTTTCGTCTCATTCAGAGATTTGAATTTTCAGCACCGGCTGGTATTCCAGTGCGGTTTGATGTCAGTATTGTACGCGAAAACACGGGTGCAACTGCACGAACATTTCAAGAGTCGCGTGTAGCAATTGCTCCGCCACGTTATGAGGCCGAAGCGGAAATTACAGCGCGCAGAGAGGACATCGCACCCGATATGGTTATCAAACAT
>Ga0214917_10005084_pt1 | contig 14191 bp, 18 predicted proteins | sample LL_1208_BB_MetaG_FD_177983 | JGI IMG/M metagenome (GOLD analysis project Ga0214917, IMG submission 177983) | Freshwater microbial communities from Lake Lanier, Atlanta, Georgia, United States - LL_1208_BB | ecosystem: Environmental > Aquatic > Freshwater > Lake | place: USA: Georgia | collected... | reverse complement strand
AGTGAAAAAGAAGGGCAACAGGCAAAAGTAGATGCCGTCCTGAGTTGGATAGGGACGCTGAGGAGAGAAACCGTGAGAATTGGTTGCAAGATCTGCCAGTGTCCCTAGGCCGAGACCGTCAATTGAAAAACCGATAATTGAGTTTTCGTAGGCGAATGTTGCAAGAAAAGCTTGAATAAATTCACCTGTAATGCGTTCAATAGTTTGATCACCTACCTCAAACTCTGCATAGTCTATGATGGAGGAACCGAGGCAGTTCGCATAGGTGTAGGGAGGGGATACAGAAGGAGGAGTGGGTAATGTAGGTGATATCTGACCAGCTTCCAGTTGCAAGACTTGTGCAGTAGGAAGCCAATGGGGAAGTCTGATCTGTAGAAGAACCGCCTGAAGCAGATCACCCGCCTGGAGAGAAGAGAGCTCAAAAGTCAGACGACCACCGAATTGAGCAGTGCCTTTGTGGGCGAATTCTTGAATAGAAAGTGTGGAAGGATGTTGAGTGATAGGTGCACGATGAAACCAGGAGTTTTGTGTATTGAGTGGAAAAAAATAACCGTCTTGTGAATCTCGTTGTGCCCTATCCAGAACAGTTGTTATATCCCCTCGGGGTCTTGTAGAGGGTGGTAATTGTGAACTCATCTGATTTTCAGTGGAAAATAGGACTTAGGCCAGGATATGATGATCATCCCCTTATTGATCCAGAAGTGTTGAACTGGGTCTGATAAAGAATCTATGTCCACGTTCTAGATGAGTCCCTGATAACCTGCTAAATTTTGCAGGACAATTTATCTCAGATGGTACTTCCATACCAAATTTTGAATTATCATTTTCATCAACAAAGATATATTCATTTTTGAAATAGGGTAGAATATTTTCAAACCCCAGCATATACAATTTCAAATATGACATCGATGTTATTGGGAGTTCAGGATAATCTATCTTGAGATAGAATCCTTCATCTTCATTAGGAAATGGATGGGATGGAAGTACCCAATATAAATCCTGCCATTTTTGTCTGGTAAGAGGATAGGATGCAAGATTAAGTTCCCCAGCATCTTTGCCAAACGTTAAAGTTACTTGCGGACTATGTGGGCCAATCCAAGAAATTCTAAAGTTTGTCCAAGTGATATTTTTTGAATACGGGAACTTGAAATACTTCGTTCCCAAAGAAACAGGGAAGAGATCTTCAGTCAAGTAAATATGAGAATACGATTCTGGCATTACAAGCTCGCTATTTAGCGCAGTCGCAATATGCGTTGGAATTGTTAATGCCATTTTTGTATACCCATTTTATTGAAATTTGATTTCAATTTTTGCGTGTCGGAAAATTTGATGAACTCTTGACAGTAAAAAGTGGCATCCTATTGTGCATAATGCAATGCCTTGGTCTACGAGCAAATCTTGAAGTTAAATTCTTCTTTGCAGATAAAAAGCACTATTTCCACGGTCCGAGGCGATGCAAAAATACCGCTCGCCACGATGATCTTTGCAGAACTTGTCAAAATCGGAATAGAGAAGTTGATCAGTACGACAGCCAATTTGATCACGGTCGCATAGATCAACCTATTCCAAAATGGAGCAAATTATATGGTGGAGTATTGTATAAGATCGGTGAAATAAAATATGGCAAACCTTCCAGTGAAGATTTAATTCAACTGGAATATATGCTCAATCAAGTAAGAAGTCTCGAACAGAGTGCGGATTTTGGTTCTTGGAATTTAAGTGATGGGAAAAAAGAGGAAATGGGTAAGAGCAGAGTCAGGACACCACAGTTGGAAGAACCTATCAAAAAAGGGGTTCCCAAAAAAGAGCTACGATATTTTGAAAAAAGTATTGAAGCCAGAGAAATAGGAGATTGTGAAGTTATACACGTAAAATCTGTACAGATTGATGGGAAACAGTTCTATATAGAAACTGCCTCAAACAAAATCTATGATCTGGATTTTCATTATGTAGGAGTATTCTTTTCACACGAAGGAAAGATCAGGGCCGATTAGACCTCCTCTATATTTCCAGAGCTGAGCTGTTCAGAATCTTTCCTGGATGATTTTGCAGCTGTCATTATATACTTTACATTTTTTCGGATATAGTAAATCAGAAGAAATACAATCATTAGTGCAATGCACAAACTAAATACAATTGAATAAACATATCGTAAATAGGTTACATATTTCAGAAAAGAAACAGATGAGGTATTGAATGGAACAATATCAAGGCCTTCAAGAGGTTCCATCTTTGTTACTTGTTTGTTAATATTATACGTCATCAAATTTTAGTGCAAGTCTTTTTCCACCATTTGCGTGCGGATGCGGAGGCGTGCTTTGCATCACTCACTAGATCTGAATCAGTTGTGAAATGCGTTTTTCCACAGAGCAAAAAGGAGTGGACACGAGCATAACCCCATTGTTGCTGTGTTGCCCCTGGACGATGACCAGTTCTCCAAGCGGCCATTCCACGATTGTACGATTTCTTTATTGCCCATAGAGGAACACCTGTAACTGCCGATTTTTCTTCTAAAGAGTGTGCATCAGGAAAAAGACGATGCCAATCTGCAGTATAATGTGAACGACGCGTTTTGCGTCCTTTATCTGTTTCAAATCCTTTGTAGGCACGGGGATCTTTCCAGTGATAGGAGCCGTATTTCTCAATTTCACGACGGCGTCTTGTGGCCTGTTTTCGTGTTAGGCCCGAGTAGTATTTTGGTGGCCAGAGGGGTTTTATGTCAGACATTCTCTACTTGGAACACGATTTTTGTTCATGTGAAATAGGGTATGAAAAGAAAGTGTACTTATAGGGCAACTCGTAAAGATCGTAAGTATCTTGCCAAATGGCGTCGCGGTGAAAGTATAGGGTTTACAATGCGCTCTTCTTTGAAGGCGAAAGGGTTGATTCCGAGAGCAAATGGCACGAGAAAAGTAAGTGCAAAGTACTGTGGAACTCAGTAGCAAATTTGAAGGCTGATTGGCTAGATAGTCTGTTGCAATCAACCGAGTAATATGGCGGATACCAAAGTTCTTCATACTTTCAATGATGGTTCTAGACTAGTTCGATATTCTGTCCAACAACTTATTTCCCTGCCTGTATGGAAGGGCAATCGTATTCTCGATAGAGATCACGTTGATAATATCAAGAATGCAATGCTGGCGAATAATACACCTGTAAGTGAACTAGATAGTGGATATAGGATTATTGTAATTCGTGAAGAAGGTATGGGTGGCAAGATAGTAGAGGAAAAATATATCATAGACGGCCAGCATAGACGCGCTGTTCTTATTGAAATGCTGAATCTGTGCCAGGATTTTCAAGTTGTTGCTACAGAAAAACGTGTAAATTCTGAAACAGAGGCGATTGAATACTTTAACCGTATCAATACAGTAAAACCAATTCAATTGGATGAAGATCCTAGAATGATCATAAATCGTTATATGAGCGCATTGATGAAAGCAATGGATAGTCGAGGAAAATTGTTCCGATCAATGCGCACTACACGCCCATTTATGGATTGTGAAGATTTGCGAAAGGCTCTTGATCCGTATGTAAATAGTCTGAAGAAAATCCCAGTTGATCAGTTCGTAAAAAAGGTGAAAGAAATCAATGAACGTCTACTTCGGGAAATAGAGATTGAACTGGCTCTTGGGAGTCAACACCGAGTAAAAGATAAAGGTATCAAAGAAAGTGCAATTGCGAAGAAGTTTGCTCTTGCTGTTGATAAGAAAATGAAATGGATCAATGATGCAGTTTAGACGCACAGATCCGTTAGCATCCTGACGCCGCAGCCGCCGAGAGAAAAAAGAGAAATAAAAAACATCTTCTTCCTTTTTAATGGCCACGGCCGATCTCATAAGCAGACGAGGATATCTGCTTCGTGACCTGGTTCGGAATTTCAATCAGAGTCTTGGCGAGACAGGTGCAGAATCTACGGGTAAATTGTTGCATTATACTGCCGATCTGGTAGGAAGTGGTGGATTTGAACTCTGGTCACGACTCTGTTGGGACTATGCTTTTGATCATATTGGTATTGCTTCTCCCAGAATTTTTGTCTATTTGAAACAGAAATTATCAGAATTGAGTGAAAAAGTTGCAAGAGTCCCGTTTGTTACATTTGTGAATTCGCCAGAAATACAGAAGAGTACTGGTGAGGTTGTTCTTATTCTACAGACCTGTCCCAAAAAGGCGAAAGTTCGTCTACCAGTTGTTCCTGCTGAAACGCATTTGAACGATGGGTGGATCATTGCAACGGCCAAATCTACGCCGAGAGCAGTAGTCGGAAAAGTTTGGAATAGTAGTGTTGATCTTCCAACATTATACTCTGCTGCGAATGAATTAGTAAGTGCTATTATAGAAGGAGCTCTTGAAAGAGCTCTTTTTTGGTTACGGTGGATTTTTGAAGAAGATGCCCAGTTGCGAAAGAAATTTGGGGCAGGTTTGACTACGCGTGAAAGAGGACCTGCTTCTCTTGCACCGAAACAGCGAACGCATCCTGGGTTCTTTATTTGTGGACTTCTTGCAGAAGTCTATAAAGAGTTTGCCGAAAAAGGCCAGATGAGAATGCACGAAGAATTTCAAACATTATTGGACATCTACAGATCTCTTGACAAAGGGGTCAGCTCACGAAGAAAACAGGATAGTCTGATTTTGATGGTGCAGATACTTGTTGAGGTGCCTCGGTGGAGAGTTGGTGCAGCCCCTTCTCTTATTAAAGATCCTGTAGTTCTTGCGAGAGCTGTTGGAATGACTGAGATATTTTATAGAGAGATTTTACTTATGCCTGCTCTTGCCAAACCTTTGCCAAATCGCGTTACTGGCGTTTCAAGTCATAGAATACAAAAAAAGAATGTTACAGTTGACAATATTGAAGGACAGTTAGAGAATATAGACAGAGTAATTATGTCATTTTATGACTCTATGGTCTAGTCAGTTCATCATATTGCGCTTTTGTTATCTTTCCTTTCAGAAGTTCCATATAATAATTCCTATAATTACTGAACTGTTGTTCTATTTTACAGGAATAGAGGAAATAATCCAGTTCTTTTGCAAGCTTGTATTCATCCATTGCATCAATCTCTTCATCCGACATCCAGAAATCAAAACTGCCAGTGTTCTCTAGGAATAGATTTCAAAATTCAGATAAAATTGAAGTTTTATCTTTAGCGCGGATACAAGCAGTCTGTAAAAATCAAACCTGTAAAAAAATTGAAGCTTTGAATCTGCCATTAGATCTGCACGCTTAAAAGGCATTAGGTCAAAGAGAAAAGAAGATGTCGACCACACAGATTGCAGAACTCCAAGCTCAGCTGGCCATCTTGATGGCGGCTGCGAAGAACATTCAAGAGAGTCTCGGTGCTCTTACTGGTCTCCCTCCTACAGAGGGTAAGGCCAAGAAGTCACGGAAGGTGAACACCGAGGGCTCTGAGACTTCTCGCTCATCTTCTGCGTGGGCCCTCTGGACTAAGCATTGTCCCACCGCGTATGCGGAAGAGTATGCAGAGTTCAAGGTAGAACTTGAGGCAGAGGCGAGCGCCTCTGGCAATAAGAAGGTCAAGCAGGGCTTATCTCCTAAGTTCGCCAAGAAGATGCGGGATGAGAATAAGGAGGATTACACCTCCTTTGTGGAGAAGTGCGGTGAAGGAAAGACAGATGCAGCTGTTGAGGCAGATGAGCCTTTGGCAGAGCCTGTGGTAGAGCCTGTGTCTGCACCCAAGGCAAAGAAGGTAGCGGTTAAGAAGGCTGTACCTGCACCTGCACCTGCACCTGCTCCTGCACCTGCTCCTACTACTGCACCTGCACCTGCTAAGGCCAAGAAGGTGGTGGTCAAGAAGGCTGCTTCTGCACCTGCAGAGCCTCCTCCCCCGCCTCCGCCTCCTGCAGCCGAAGAGAATTCGTGCATTGATGGTCTTGATGTCTTTGACTACAAGGGCGTCAAGTATCTGCGAGAGCCCAGCCAAAACTTCCTCTGGCTGCGCAATCCCGATGGTTCTCAGGGTGCCTGGGTGGGTCAGTACGATCCGTCAGTTGACATCATTGATCGCTCTGTTGAGGAGCCTTCGTTTGATATGGAGGAGTTCTAAACAAGATTTAGACCATCTAAAACAAAGCAAAAGAAAAAAAGCAAAAAGAAAACTAAATTTTTGTTACGAAAAATTGAAGTGACGAATTAGCAACAGAATAGGTGCAATATCATTTCAGGCAGAATGGCTCTTGATCAACTTCCACAAACTCTTGTCTCTCTTTTCAAGAGTGAATATGATCTTTGTGATCTATTGGATGAATCTCGTGAACCCATTCAGAAGAAAGTTAATTCTCTTTCTTTACGACTATATTACAACTATATTAATGGTATTACTTCCTATCCAGTTTATGATCAAGAACGTTTTCTGCAAAGATTCTCTGAGATAGAAGACCTTGTTTCTGAAGAAAATGATAGTAATCTTACGAATACTCTTAATAAATGGAGAGATAGTGTCTGGGATTATAGGAGTTGGATAATAAATTCGTCCTTGACAGCTGAACAAATTCAAAACTACTGGTCCTTTATTTACGATGAACTTGTTGACGAAGAGGATGAGAGTGACGATGAGAGTGATGATGAGAGTGACGATTAGAACATTTCAAAATGTTTAGTATTCTAAGAATACATAAGCACAAAAAATTGATTTTTAAACATTTGCTTGTTACTTGCAAACAAGAGCAATATTTATAACGAATCTGTTTACCTAACTCTCAAAATTAATTCAAGTGTTCACAGCAATCTATCAATAGTCTGCAGATAGTCATAAACAGCCGTAACAAGTGAATACAAAAAATCTTGTTTTTTGGTGTAGTTTAGAAAGAAATACACTGTATTTTGCTAATAGTCCTCATCCGACTCACTTGCAGACGAATCTGTTTCCTCAACAACATTACCAACAACCCATTCACAATACGTTTGATATGCATTCTTCCATTCTTCGAGCACGCTAATAAGCTCATTGCTATCCTCACACTTTTCCATAAGATCTTTTATCTCATTGAAGAGCGGAATCCAAGCATTCTCAGGAACCATTGCTTCTTCATCTGCTCTGTAGGGTATCTCTTTATACCAAATGACTCTATGAACTGTCCCATATAAGTAGTCCTCATAGCAGAACTGCACAAGTTCATTGAATTTTTCACAGATTTCATCCCGAAGACTATCTTGGTTATAGCGGAAAAGGTGAATAACATTATCGACGTCAGTCTTCCTGGCATCAAGATTCGTTAGATACGTTGGGAGAGCCATTTTAGGGACAGTGTGCGGTAGCTTTCACGGGTCTTAGACCAACGAACATTTCAAAATGTTCGTTTGACGTACGTCCCGTGAACATTTTTACGCTCTATACAGCTGGCGGAGCCAGCTGAAAGTGCCGGTTTAAAATGTTCACGGGTCTAATGTAATTATTTCAATTTTTTTTTGGATGAAAGTGACGATTAGACCAATGAAATGTTTAGTATTCTAAGAATACAAAAGCCAATAAAGAATTTTTGGGCTTTTACAAAAATTGAATTTGGAATTTTATTCGTTTATAAGTAACCTCTGGATCTTTAAATAGCAAATGGCGAAGACTTATCAAGACTTCCTCATTGCAGTATTGAAGAAACATTTTACAAATGAAGAAGGATACAAACATCTGAGTAGCAATCCAAAGATAACGTGGGATATTATCAAGGCAAATCCTGATAAACAGTGGGATTGGTTCGTTATTAATAAACATCCAAATATAAATTGGGAAATAATTAAGGCCAATCCTGATATATTTTGGGATTGGTTCTACATTAGTCAAAATCCAAACATCACTTGGAAGATAATTGAGGCTAATCCTGATAAACCGTGGGATTGGTTCTACATTTGTCGAAATCCAAACATCACTTGGAAGATAATTGAGGCTAATCCTGATAAACCGTGGGATTGGTTGTACATTAGTCGAAATCCAAACATCACCTGGGAAATTATCAAAGCAAATCCTGATAAACCTTGGGATTGGCACGGTATTAGTGAAAATCCAAACATCACTTGGAAGATAATTGAGGCTAATCCTGATAAACCGTGGGATTGGTTCTACATTAGTCGAAATCCAAACATCACCTGGGAAATTATCAAAGCAAATCCTGATAAACCTTGGTGTTGGTTGTACATTAGTCGAAATCCAAACATCACCTGGGAAATTATCAAAGCAAATCCTGATAAACCTTGGGATTGGTGGTCTATTAGTCAAAATCCAAATATCAATTGGAAGATAATTGAGACCAATCCTGATAAACCGTGGAATTGGGCGGCTATCTTAAGAGGATATAATGAAAGAGTTGTCATAACAGAGGTAATGAAACGAAATGGAGCAAAACGTGTTCTTGATGTTTGTAAGGAACATATAATGAAGTGTGCTTGGAATCCTGAAACAGCGAATGGAGCGTATCTAATTCTACAAGAGTTGGAAGAATAATTCAAGATATGTAACAAGTTCGTTTGCGTTAGACAGATAACCAAAAAAACAATTTTTTTTGCATTAATGAGCAGTAAAAAAAATTGACAGCCTTTTAGTTCATAGGATAAAGTATACACAGCATCAAGAAAAAACATTTGCTCTTTTGTCCTTCATTACAGGAGTTCGTTGGTCCAAAAATGACTTCTGTTCTTTCTTGTTTTGCAGATTCTTCAAAATGGGAGCGCTGTGCAGGATTTGCCATTCGCCGTGCCGTTGATGCACGATATTCAGAACATCTTCTCAGTGGTCTCACAATTGAAGAAATAATTGATATAGAAGTTGAAAACAGCCTGCTCAAGAGTTCAGCAATAACACCTGCTATACAATCTAACCACATCTATCCGCCAGATATAACTACATCAACCGATTCCTTTGATGATTCCTCTAAGGATTCATCAGAAGAATCTTTCACGATACACGAAGATTTATATGACTTGTCTGAACACTGCGGGACACGTAAGAACAGGAAAAAAGGCTCCAGAGCGCGCCACGTGTCCAAGTTTGAGCCAAAAGTCTCCAAGCGCAAGCAAAGACTCCTTGCTTCTGTTGAAAAGAGCGACAGTGGCAGCACACTACCAGTCACAGTTCGCAATGAACAGCGTGCATATAATGAATGGGAGAATAATCTTGAACAATTGATTAGTGACATATGGTATGATCTTCGCTGGGGACGTGTTCGATATTCCTGGAAGAATATTGATGCAATCATTGCACGTGTAGAACTTTTGTTCACAGTTGATCAATCGTATGAGAAGATGGTAAATGTGTGGAAAAAGTGCAAGGATAAGATTCTTGCAGATTACATACCTATTCATACTGATAATCTGCGCTACTTCAATTGTTCATTTTATGAACTGGAAGATGACTGGAGTTACGGAGCGCGTATGGACATTATGTTGTACTATTAGACCAATGAACATTGAAAATGGTCATTAGTCGTTGGTCTAATGTTCGCGGGTCTAAGCTGGCGGAGCCAGCTGAAAGTGTAAAAATGTAACAAATTTGAACAAACATTACCAGTTTTTATAACTAAAATGGACAAAATAGCAGAGAATCTAATTTATGATATTTGGTACACACTGTCTGAAAGACTATTTGAACAAATCGCTAAAGAGTGCAATCTATCAACAGAACAACGAGATGCTCTTTGGCACGTTCTAATGCGCCCCAATGACTACACTCTACAAATCACTAATTAAAAAAAAGTTTAATCTTTTCACGAATCACGCTGCGACAAATGTAACAGTTCATATTCAATTTCCGCGCACAAGACGCACAGAAAGTGTGCCCACAAGGTACGACGGCCGAGGCAACAGGCTCATTTAGACATATACCACACGTTGGCTCATGAGAACTTGGACTGGAAACAGACTGCTGTAAGGAGATTATTTCCTTATAAAGAATCCATTTTTTATATGTTGCTATCAGCTCTTTATATATATCTTCTATTTTTGATGCCTGAAACACTTCTTGAATATAATTACCAAACGCATCCAATAAAGGAGGCAATTGGCTGTTACTTGATAGGGAAGTTATGAGAGGTAAACGCTGCTGGAGTTTATCTAAAATATCTGTCTTTTGTGAAAGAAGCCCTTCCAGACGCAAAATTTCTTCACCTAGCATTCTGTATTGCGAAAAACACCAGCGAAGTTGACTTGTCAGAGATGAGATATTCGTTCCTCCAGCTTGCGTCAGACCTTGTTCTATCTCAACTATTGCATTATTCATTGATATGTCAACATTTATATCACGTGAAATAGAAATGTGATTTCTTTGAAGACTTGGAATATCGTGGCCATATCTGCGAAATATAGTTTCTGCTATGCCATTCGGATGTGGAGTACGATCAGGCCTTTGTAAAAAGGCGAACAGTTCATTATTTCTTTTCGTAATAATTTCTTTTAATTTTTTTCTATTAATCTGGTGAATTGTTTGGTAGACCGATGATTCTGCTGTTGTTCTTATTTCCTGCGTATGTCTAGTCATAATATTTTGCACAACGGAGGCATAGGGCCCTGAGCCAATAGACGTGTCAAGAGTAAATTGTAACGGAGTTAGCTCATCGTCGTCATTCAGATCGGCCGACGCGTAAAATTCGGCGGCTGACATCTACAAATTCATAGATTAGTTTTTATGGGATTTATCACAGGCGGGGCGGCCGTGGCAACTAAATTTCATCAATGTTAATATCATCATCAGGTGCCTGAACACCTGTGCGCCTGTTTACGTGCCTATTTTGGATTTGCTCATTATCTATTGAATCTTCCTCATCTGTCTCTGTATCACCCTGTTCTTCTGTTTTATCTGGTTCGAGCATTTCTATCTCAAAGCCTTCGTCGGATGCACTATTTTGCTGCGCACTTTCTATGTGATTTAGTAGAAGAGCATTGAAATCTGGTAGTTTCTTCAGTTTGGAATAGTGTTTGGGGTCGTATTTTGCTATAATATCGCCACGCTCTGAACCATCCAGTTTTTTATCTTCTTCATATTCGCGCAAACTGATCAGAACAATGTCACCTGTGTGCAGCCAAACACGCTTCCTAAGAGCACCTCGTATATGACAAATTCTGGTAAAATTATCGTTACAAAAAACCTGAATATTTAGACCACCGAGATTTTTGATAACTCTTCCATATAGTTGATCTGGAAGACGATCAATAAATTTGGCAACATTTTCATCGCCACCGTGTTTTGTTTTCTTGTAGGCTTTTCCTCCTGTAAGATTTGGCATTTTTAGCCGACCGACGACCTACTGTAAGATGTTATAGATATTTTAGGCTACTCGAGATCACCATCGCCTCTTTCCTCACGCTCTAAAAACTCCTCAGGAGTTCCAACAAAAAGAGGTGCAACCACTACTGTGATTTTAGGGACATAGGGTATTCCTTGGATAGTAGCACTAGTGGGGGTATCTGAAACTCCGCCGCGCTGTCTTCTACGAACTGTTTTCCGCACCCTGTTTCTTTTTTGCCTTTTGGTTCCCTGCTTTCGTTTCATCCTACTACTTTGAAACAAATTGAATTCGGGTATGATTGTCTTTTGCCCATTCTGCCAGTTTCTCTCGGATCTCTGCTTTTGACTTGCACGCAATACCACGATTTTTCAGCCAGGTACGAATAAATTCGTCAGAATTCAGTAATGTAGTAATAGACTGCTCTTGTTCGGCTAATAAAGATTCTGGTAGAGGAGTTTTTGTTGTTATGTTCAATGCTTTAATTAGTGAAGGTGGTACAAGTTGCTCAACATATTGAGGCATTGTTGATGATTTTGGAGGAGGTGCAGGGCAATCTGCAAGAATGTGACCGTACGATGCACAAGAGCTGCAATATAGTGCATTCGCCAATCGGCATTTATGTGGAGGATGAGGTCTCGGAAATTCTTGCGGTAAAGTGCGACACAGATCGCACATTTTTAGATTGGGTGCAATACTTGAAATTTGTTATTCAATTTTATTGGGCTAAATATTCGTAGTTGTAAGTAGATGTCGGCTGAAGATATTCACTTTTTTATGCATTTGCGGAATCAAATCAAACTTTATCACTGGCAAACTAGAGTGTATGCGAGACATATTGCAACAGATAAAGCGGTGGAAGATTTGGATAAACTCATTGATCAATACGTGGAGGTTTATATTGGAAAGTACGGTAGACCGAAAGTTAATACTGTAACTGGAAGAATTCATCTTGTCAATATGAGTGAAGCAGGTGCTACACGGTTTGTTCGTGCATCTTTAAGATATTTGGATACTGTGCTGATCAAACACTTGAAAGAGAATGATACAGATTTGATTAATATTCGAGATGAACTTAAGAGTAATTTGAACCAATTGCTGTATTTATTTACCCTCCATTAGGGCGGATTTGGAAATTGGTTAAAAGGGGGGAAGGGGAGATAGAAAATATCTTGTAAGAAATGACCTGGTTTTACATTGTATAGTTTATTTATTATTGCAATACCTGCATTATAATCTGCTAGTTCTTTGTAGTTAATAAAAGTGTAGGATTTAGCTGGATTTGTTGCAGTTTGTTGAAAGGATTGGTTGGAATTATACGTGTAAACTTTTTGAAAGACTGCAATCTGACGATCGTATTCTTGCATTTGTTGATAGGAAAACCATTTACCAGTGGTTGATTCAAAACGATTGTTAAATGGATCTGGAAGAAGACCACTTGAGTCTATTGAGACTATTGTTGAAATTGTGTCAAATGTTTGGACAACGCAGGGATCGTAACGATGTGCAAAAATACCTGTAAGAGTAAAAAAGGTCGGTGGGGGTGTTTGCGATGGCATCTATTAGACCCGTGAACATTTTTAATCGGTACTTTTAGCTGGCGCAGTCAGCTGTATCGAGCGTAAAAATGTTCACGAGACGTACGGCAAACGAACATTTTGAAATGTTCGTTGGTCTAATCTAAAGTTAATTTCCTATCATTAAATACGGGGTATGTGAGATGGTAACCGCAATGAAGTTTTTTGTTGGGATATCGTACATTGTAACATCTGTACTTGGTTTTGGTAACTATGGCGGCGATAATAGCACAAATACTGGGTTGGTTTTACCGAAAACGGATCCAGTGTGCCCTACTGGTGTGAATTTTGCTATACAGGGTATTTGTAATTCTACAGATATTTTGGCCGAGAGTATACAATATAATTGTGTATATTCTCCCAAAATGGATACATTGACACCTGGATATTATTTGAGTGCTGATATATATACGTGTGTGTGTGATGGCGATTATTGTGTCAACCTGGATATTTTATATGAGAAACCTATTAAATGGAAATTAAACGAAGGTGAACATATTGTAGGTTCAATTTCAAATGAAGATACGAATTGGGTCGCCAATATAGTTTGTCCTAATGGGGGCGGTGTTTCTATTATAAAACATAGTGCTATAAATGGTATGTATATATCCAGATCTCATTGTTTATCTGCTAGAAATTTACAGGCTTCTGAAACTGCAACAAGTACATCATCAATTGGACCAACGATATCTAGAACACAAACAGCATCAAGAACTGGTTCTACAACTGGGTCAAGAACTGGTTCTGTAACGGGGTCAAGAACTGGTTCTACATCAGCATCCAGAACTGGTTCTACAACAGTATCAAGAACTGGCTCTACAACAGTTTCATCTGTTCCTTCATTTTCTTTAACAGCATCAAGAACTGGTTCTACAACTGCATCAAGATCTAGTTCTGCAACTGGGTCAAGAACTGTCTCTACAACAGTTTCATCTGTTCCTTCACTTTCTTTAACAGCATCAAGAACTGGTTCTACAACTGCATCAAGATCTAGTTCTGCAACAGTGTCAAGAACTGGCTCTACAACAGTTTCATCTGTTCCTTCACTTTCTGTAACAGTGACAAGAACTGGTTCTACAACTGCATCAAAATCTAGTTCTACAACAGTATCAAGAACTGGTTCAGCAACAGCATCAAGAACTGGTTCTACAACAGTTTCATCTGTTCCTTCACTTTCTGTAACAGCATCAAGAACTGGTTCTACAACTGCATCAAGATCTAGTTCTGTAACTGGGTCAAGAACTGGCTCAGCAACAGTGTCAAGAACTGGCTCTACAACAGTATCAAGAACTGGTTCAGCAACAGTGTCAAGAACTGGCTCTACAACAGTTTCATCTGTTCCCTCACTTTCTGTAACAGCATCAAGAACTGGTTCTACAACTGCATCA
>Ga0214917_10005083_pt1 | contig 14193 bp, 9 predicted proteins | sample LL_1208_BB_MetaG_FD_177983 | JGI IMG/M metagenome (GOLD analysis project Ga0214917, IMG submission 177983) | Freshwater microbial communities from Lake Lanier, Atlanta, Georgia, United States - LL_1208_BB | ecosystem: Environmental > Aquatic > Freshwater > Lake | place: USA: Georgia | collected... | reverse complement strand
ACAGGTCTGATATCCATGCGGAATCAATATTTTTGCGTAAATTTCGGATTTCTGAAAAATAATGCTAAAGTAATGTGGGTCAAAGTTATAGCATTTGTCGTTCTCTTGTTCTTTAGCTTGTCTTCATTCATGCCGGAAGCTGATCCTGTTCCTTATGATGAAGAGGGTATTATTTCCCGTTTATCAACGATGAATAATGAAGTAATCAAAGCAAGGTATGATATAGCCGTAAAAAGTTACTTAAAAACTTATACAGTAAGAGGAAGGCGAGGCGCTGAAAGAATGTTGGGAAAACAATTATTGTATTTTCCAATGTTTGAGGCTTATCTTGAAGAAGCAGGTTTACCAAAAGATTTAAAATATTTGGCTGTCGTAGAATCAGCGCTAGAACCGAGGGCACTTTCTCATGCCGGTGCCGTTGGTCTTTGGCAATTTATGGCTCCAACAGGTCGGTTTTATGGTTTGCGGGTTGATAACTATGTAGATGAAAGGTGTGATCCCATAGCATCAACCAAAGCGGCCGTGAAATACCTTAAAGATTTATATAATCAGTTTGGATCTTGGGAATTGGCTATAGCTGCTTACAATAGTGGTAGTGGAAGAGTAATAAGGGCAGTTAAAAGAGGAAGGAGCACTGATTATTGGGAAATCAGGAATTATCTTCCCAAGGAGACAGCTAATTATGTTCCAGGTTTTATTGCAGCAAATTACCTTTCTACTTTTGCCGAAGAACATGGCCTTGAGCCCGCACTACCTCCTTTAGATTTGCAATTGACCCAAGAATTTAAAATATATAATGGTATTAGTTTTGAAACAATTGCTAAATTGACTGGTTTATCCATTGAAACCATTGAGATATTAAATCCTTCCTTTAGAAAAAATATCATTCCTGTTTCAGAAAATGGATTTAAGCTTTATCTTCCCAGAAGAGTTGGCAGTTTAATGAATAAGTGGTTAAATTCTACATTGCCTGATTCCGAAAAATTGGCTTCCATTGCTTCCAACCCTATATTTATGGAAATCCCTAAAGAGACAATGAATGCAGCCTATAATAAAACAGTTTATTACACGCATTATGGCGAAACTCTGGAAGATTTATCTGCTATATTTAAATGTGAGATTTCTCAGTTAAAAGCGTGGAATAAATTAAAAAATTCTAAACTTGATTATTGTCAGCCCATATTGGTCTATCATCCTAATGACATTGTTATTCAACAGGATAGGCCAGGAGGGCCTCTGGTTAGGGAATTAACCAATTTAGAAGTGCCAGATCAACTGGGAGCATCAAATTTATCAGCCAGATTTAGGACTGAAGAAGCAAATATTAAAGAGGAAGAATTTATTCTTTACAAGGTTCAAAGACCACAATCCTTATTTGAAATAGCAATGAAACTGGATGGAGTTACTTTTTCAGATTTGCTGCTTTGGAATGAATTTGAAAAAAACTTAATTCTACGACCGGGTAGAGTTATAAAAGTAAAGAAAACAAAATAAAAAATCACACAATAGAGAGAAACCTTATTGTGTGATTTTAGAAGCGACTAAAAATGAGCGCTTTTCGAGCGATATATTCCCAATTAAGCAAATAAAAGATTATTTATGATCTTCTAAACGCGCACGTTCTGCTTCTTTGGTACCCTCTTTTAGTTCAGTTTCTAATGTTGAGCGGGCAGAATTAAATTCGCGTATACCTTTTCCAATACCACGCATCAACTCAGGAATTTTCTTGCCACCGAAAAGAAGAAGTACGGCACCAAAAATGAGAACAACTTCCCAAGGACCTTGACCGAAAATAAAAAGATGAAGATTCATTTGATTAGTTTTAGAAATTCAAATGTACAAATTAATAAATAAAAGTGCAATTATACTCTAAGGTTATTTGTCAATAAATGAAAGTCGGAAATTTTTTATCTGGCCTTCCACTTTTTCACAAATTTCTGTTGCATTTAATTGACTGGCGGAAAACCCAGATAAAACAGTCCAGTTTAATTTTTGAAATGATTTCAAAGGAAAAAGACCTTTTGGATTCATCGTTGCATTTCCACTAATGGCAATAGGTACAATCCAGGAATCAGGGATTTTTTTAATCAAAGCTGAAATGCCTCCTGCCATAAAAGGTAATAAATCTTCGGTACGTGACCTGGTACCTTCGGGAAAAATAAGAACAGATTGTTTTTTTTCAACCACTTGTTCTGCCATTCTGATGATTTCTTTGATAGCCTGTTTTCCATCTTTTCTGTCAATTAATGCTGCTCCACTTTTTTGAAGATTATATGAAATGCTGGGAATACCTTTTCCTAATGATAGTTTTGAAACAAAAACTGGCTTATATTTTCTTAGAAACCAAATCAATGAAGGGATATCATGCATACTTTGATGATTGGCAACAAAAATTATTCTTTTATCTGTTGGAGGATATTCTATAAAATTGAAAGATATTCTTGAAAATATAAAGAAAAGAGTCCCGACTAGAAAGAAGTTTAATACCTCCACCACTTTCCTCTGTGCCTTTTCCCCAAAGGTTTGATAAGCAATCCATTGTATTGGTTGAAAAATAACTAAAAGGATAAAGAAGGATCCCATGCATAAAGCACTTAATAAGAAATCAACAGTTTTTTTCATTTTTCACATAAATATTTAAGTATGAACGTCGCGAAATTATTAAATACTCATAAAAGTTGTACATTTGTACAAATCAAAATTCAAAAAACACCAATAATTTATTTCATGCAACTATCTCCTAATCGCATCGAAGTGATGCAATTCCTGGCAAAGAATATGGATGATATCATTGATTCATATCTCACACCTGTCGATAAAATTTGGCAACCAACAGATTTTTTGCCTGATTCCAATGGAGAAAACTTTTTTGAAGACCTAAAAATCTTAAGGGAAACAGCAAAAGAATTACCCTATGACTATCTAGTTGTTTTAATTGGAGATTGTATAACTGAAGAGGCACTTCCTACTTATGAATCATGGTTAATGAGTGTTGATGGGGTAAATCAAGGAGAAAAAGAAGGTTGGAGTCGCTGGATCAGGGCATGGACGGCTGAAGAAAACAGACATGGTGATTTATTGAATAAATATCTTTATTTGTCAGGCAGGATAAATATGAGAGCCATGGAAGTTTCTACACAGTATTTGATTCAGGATGGTTTTGATATTGGTACTGGAACAGATCCTTACCGTAATTTCATTTATACCTCATTTCAAGAGCTTGCCACTAATGTTTCTCACAGAAGAACAGCTACCCTGGCAAAAGATTATGGCAACAAACTGCTTTCTAAAATGTGTGGAGTTATCGCAGCAGATGAATTGAGACATGCAAGAGCTTATAAATCATTTGTTTCCAGGATTCTGGCTGTGGATCCATCAGAGATGTTGGTAGCTTTGGAGGATATGATGAGGAAAAAAATCGTAATGCCTGCTCTCTTTTTAAGAGAAACGGGCATTAAAATAGGAGAAACTTTCAGTCATTTCTCTGACGCCGCTCAAAGAATTGGTGTTTATACTACTCAAGACTATATTGATATTATGGAGGGCTTACTGGAGGAGTGGAAAATCGGTGATGTAACTAATCTTAATGCCTCGGGTGAAAAAGCAAGAGATTATGTCATGGCTTTACCCGCAAGATTGAAGAAAATAGCAGAAAGAATTAAAGTACCTAATCTGCCTTACGAATTTAGCTGGATTGGTATAAACGGATAAAAAATAAAAAGCCCGGAATTTTTCCGGGCTTTTATATTCAACTATGGTACAATTATAAAAAAAACAATATTTAATATTTTAATTACCTCTGTTCCAAGGCATTCCCGGAGGTCTCATTTCATTGTTCTGTTGATTGTTTACAGGTGTTGCCATGGCACTAAGCCTGTAGTTGAAACGTAACATAAAGTATTGTTGTAATACGATTGTTTGTGCATCTTCTATATATAGCTCCGTAACATTTCTTTGAATACTTACATTTTGCTTAAGTAAATCAAAAACAACCAAGGATAATTCACCTTTGTTTTGCTTTAAGAACTTCTTACCAATGCTACCATTCCATAGCCAATAGTTTTGGTTAAAACCTGCACCAAGCCCCTTAAACGACTGATTAACAATGGAGCTTCTTAATGTCCAGTTACCTGGAAGTATCAAATTAAACCGTCCTTCGAATTGTTGATTCAGGAAAATACTATTTAATGAACTATTTAGAGAACTGATAGCCTGATTCCAGTTTGTCCTGGACGAAAGAGTAAAATCAATCTTCTCAGAAATATTTGAAGTTATGGAAAGTCCAAATCCTAAAGTAGTCGTTTCAGAGGTGTTTATTTGTTTGTTGACCATACCAGGTTGTTCCTGGTAACTTGCATTTAAGCTTAAATTTGCATTGGAGCGAATCATTTTCAAGGGAAAACCATACGTTGCAAATGAACGAATATTCCAGTTACCATTTAAGTTTACAGGGATTACAAGTTGTCCTCCTCTTGGGAATAATACGCCTCCATTCAAGTAACTATCTGCCGTTGCGATAAGGGTACTATTGGTAATTTGATTGCGATTGATGTTTCCACTGATATAAGTAAATAATATCGTCGATTTTGCTGGATTGGTAGCGGAGTAACGAAGGCTTATATTATACCCAGTGCTTTGTAAAAGATCTGGATTTCCAGTTCTTAACCTTAAAGGAGAACTGTTATCAACCACTTCTTGTAATTGACTAATCGAAGGTGCATTGGTGTAGGCACGACCAAAAAGTCTTATACTTTTTTGCTTCGTAAAGTCATATTTGAAAAAAGCGAAGGGCAGAATATTGAAATAATTTCTTTGAATACTTGCCTGTAAAGGATATGTTTGAGAGGCATCCTGATTTACCCATTGAGCATTTGTATTTAAATTAAACTGCATTTTTTCATTGCCACCACGAATTCCCAAACCAGCCCTTTGCGTTAAAAACTCACTTCCAAGTACATTTGATAATGCCGAATTCAAATCAGAATAAGTATTATTTACTGGATCAAGATTAAAATTCTTTTTATCAGAATCATCTATTTGTCTGGATATATTGTAGGACAATTGTAGTCCAGATTTTTTACTTATGGGTTCATTGTAATTCAAGTTTGCGCTTATCGTAGAACCTTTTGATAATAATCTGTTCTCCTGATCTATGGTATCGGATCTTAGAAAAGTTCCAAAGCTGTTGTTTAAAGCATATAAACTGCTTTCCCCTTCTTGATTCCTAATGGAATTATTTAGTTCTGCCGAAAAGGAGCGACCGGCTTTCTCAAAGCGGTGCCGCCATAAAACCTGATTTGAAAAATTTAAAGCACCGAGTAAGGTAGTAAAATCAGTTTTACTATTATTTAATTTCAGTAGTTGTGTATTGTTTTCTGCTGTAATCAGTTGAACACCATTTCCATCCTGCATAGACATTCGGGGCTGGATTATTAAAGAATTCTTTTTATTTATTTCATATTCAATTCTTACATTTAACCTGTGATTCACATTTTCTGATGTTGCTTCGTTATGTTCCTCATAAAACTGAGAGAAATCGCTTCTACTATTAATAAGTTCTCTGTTTAGATTTTGTTCAGAGATGATATTTCCTTGATTAAAGAAATAACTACCTGCGATTTTCATTTTTTTACCCCAGGTATCAGAATAATTCAAACCGAAAGCATTTGTTTTAGCAATACCTTGTTTTTGATCTACTACGAAATCGTTATTTCCGCCGCCCCAGCCGCCACCGCCGCCGCCCCAGCTTCCACCACCTCCTGAACCTCCTCGGCCACCGCCTCCACCCTGGCTAACACCTGAAAGATCTTCACTGGAAAAATTCTGTTCATTAATATTATTGAATTGTCCTAGAAGGGTTAATCTTACATCATCTTTAAACTTGTTTACTGCACCTCCAGCCTGATACCTCTCATCTGTGCCATAGCCTGCAAATAATCGACCGAAAGAACCATTTCTTTTGTCTTGTCTTGTAATTATATTGATGGCTTTGGTGGTTTGGCCACTATTAAATCCAGAAAAGGCGTCCTGGTCACTTTGTTTATCAAAAATCTGAATTTTATCAATGACCTCAGCGGGTAAGTTTTTAAGAGCAGCTGCTGGGTCATTGCCAAAAAAAGGTTTACCATCGACTAAGATTTCTTTAACATCCTCTCCTTGAGCTTGAACCCTTCCGTTTTCCATGACGATACCAGGAACTTTTCTTGTAAGATCTTCTGCAGAAGCGTCAGGATTTGTCTTAAATGAACTGGCATTAAACTGTAAAGTGTCGTTTTTGCTTGTTGCTTGTGCAGCTTGCCCAACTACCTGAACTTGTCCAAGTTCATAGGCAGACTCTACCAGTTTTATATCACCTAAATCGAGGCCACGTCTGGTAATTTGAAGTAGTTTTTGGAAATCAGTAAATCCAAGATAACTAATTTTTAAATTGTAATCACCTGGTTTTAAATTATTTATAATAAATTTGCCCTTGTCGTCCGTAAGGTTGTCCAATTCAACACCCCCTGCAACAGGGACCAGAATAACATGAGCACCTGGAAGGGAAGACCCATCGCCGTTAGATAGTACAGTTCCAGATAAAGTAACATTTTGAGCCACTAAAGAGGCTAAAGAAAAAGAAAAAATGAAAAATAGAAAATGCTTTAACATCAGATAAATTTTTAACAGTTGCTTTGTATGACAAAATCAGGAACAAAATAAAGGTGAATTAAAAGCTAATAAAAATATTTTCAATGAATAGCCATTTTTTATCAACCAATCCCAATGGGAGAAAATAAAGTTTTATTGATAATTAATGGGGTTTTATTGAATAAATAGATATTAAGAATGTACTTTTTGTAATATTGTTCAAATAAAAATATTATTAAATGCCTCGTTTCCAAATATTATTATTTCATGGATTACTTTGGTTAGGAATTTTATTCACACAAACTTTCCTTATTGGAGGAGGTGAAAACATATTTGAAACAATTCCAAAATCAGGCATTATTGTTTTTGGACAAATTTTATTGGTTTATTCCAATTCACAATGGTTGTTTCCTTCTTTTTACCTCAAGAAAAAACATGCTATATATCTGATATTGGGACTAATATTAATTTTGGCAGTAAGTTATGGCGTACAGGAATTAATAGAATATTTTTACCCGAGAGGTCGGTTTAGGGCAATCAGAAAAATAAGTACTCTTACCAGGTATTGGTTTTTTCTAGGTAGAAGTTTTCCCCTGTTTATGGCTTTCCTTTTAAGTACCATTTTTCAGGTTACCCGTTTATTTGCCATAAAAGAAAAAGAATCAGTACAATTGCGCTCTGAAAAACTCGAAACTGAGTTAAAATTTTTAAAAAGCCAGACGAATCCTCATTTTCTGTTCAACGCCTTAAATAACATTTACACCTTGACATTAATTAAATCGGATAAGGCACCAGATTATTTATTGGTACTTTCCGATATGTTGAGATACATGTTATATGAATGTAATGCACCTAAAGTAAGGCTTGAAAAAGAAATTGGTTATATCAGGCATTTTATTTCTTTAAATTTATTAAAAGACAGCGGAGGGTTTAATGTTAACTTCGAATGTGATGAAATTCCTGAGTATTTAGAAATTGCCCCAATGCTTCTAATTCCCCTGGTTGAAAATGCATTCAAACATAGCAAATTTGAAGATAAATCAAATGGCTGGATTAACATTCGGTTAAAGGTCTCGGGTGAATCTTTACAACTTTACGTTCAGAATAGCTTGCCTGGGAAAATCCATTCTACGGATAATACTGGTGGAATTGGTTTAACAAATGTCAGACGTCAGCTTGAATTAATCTATCCCGATCTATTTAATTTGACAATCGACGAGAAAGAGCAAATTTTTTCTGTGGAATTGATTATTCTAAAGTTGTGATATGATGAATTTGCGTTGTCTTATTGTTGATGATGAAGAATTGGGGAGAATGCTCATTGAAAATTATGTTCAAAGGTTAGGCATGAATATAGTCGCTCAGTGTAGAAATCCTTTGGAAGCTATTCAAGTTTTGCAAACGAATGAAATAGATCTTATATTTTTAGATATTCAAATGCCTGAAATGAGTGGTTTACAATTTATTAAATCATTAATTCACAGGCCTTTAATTATTTTGACAACTGCCTATCCTGAACATGCTTTAGAAAGTTATAACCTTGACGTGGTTGATTATTTATTAAAACCCATTCGTTTTGAGCGGTTTACACTAGCCGTAAATAAGGCACTTGAACGGTTTAAGTACAGAAATGAAGGAACGAATGAAAATGAAGGGGTAGATAAAGGTATCCTTTTGGTTAAATCGGAACATCGGATTCATAGATTAAAGCTATCGGAAATTTTGTACATTCAAAGTTTAAGTGAATATGTGTCCTTCCATTTAAACGGAAGCCGTATTTTGTCACTGGGCGCTTTGAAGTCATTAGAGAATGAATTACCCCCCTCTCAGTTTATAAGAGTTCATAAATCATTTATCGTAGCTATTGATAAGATAGATTTTTTAGATGGTAACACCCTTCAGGTTGGCAAAGAAAAAATTCCTGTTGGACCTAGTTATAAAGATCAGTTGATGAGTCATTTTAATAAATGAAATTAGAAATTTCCTGAATCAACTTTAGAAATAAATTTTAAAAAATAATCCCAGTCTAAAGCATTCACCTCGTGTTTTCCATTTCGGATGTAATAATTTACAAAATTTCCAATGGGTATTTCAGCATCTGGCATGTTTTCTTCAGAAATTCCATTTTTGCCATAAAGCTGATAGGCAAATCCAGCTTCTTTAGCTGAGAGAAATTCTCCTTTTGGATCAGCCCATTTATCATCTATCGCACTGGTCACAAAAAGAGGTCTTGGCGCAATTAAACTTAGCAAAATGTGCTGATCCATAGGTAAAGTTGATTCATTTCCTGCATATTTTGCAAAATCAGGTAAAAACCAATGGGGGAATCGATTGGTTATGGGTTCAATACCCTCCCCAAAATTTCTTCTAAGCAAGGCTGCACCTCCTTCACCAGACTGTATGGCGATGACTGCGTCGAAGCGATTATCATTAGCGGCCGCCCAAAGACTTGCTTTACCCATTCTGGAATGGCCGTGAAGGATTATTTTTGAATCGCTGAGCTCTGGTAATGCTTTCATAACATCCAACATTTTACTTAATCCCCAGGCCCAGGCACTTATGGCAGTCCATTCCTCTGGTTTTAGATTTAAATCATTGGCAAGAACAGTGCGCACTCCTTTTTTAAAACCTTCGGGAAAATCTTCTTCAAAATCGGCGCAAGACACAGAAAAAGTAGCATATCCAGCCTTGATAACTTTCTCTATTTGCCAGGTTTCTTTTTGAGTTCCTACAGCTTTTTCAGTAGCTAAATGATTGTTAAAGAAAGGGTTCTCGTTGCAAATAACATATTTGGAAGAAATTGGAATTTCAGCATCATCAAAAACGGTATTAATACCGCAAAAATTTAGACCCAGCAAGGCAACTTTGACTGGTTTTCCATGGGGAATGAATCCAATGAGATGAACTTTTACCTTACTTGCCAGTGAAACTTCCCATATCTTCATTTCCGCATGACCATTAAGGACAGGTTTTTGAACGATTAATTTGGAAGAAACACTTAAATTTTTTGATGGGAAGATGCCGTACATCTTCGATGCATAAATCTGTAGCCATTTAACTTTTGCTTCTTCCCATTCTGATACTTTGGTTATTTTTTTTCCCGTAATATCACCTAAATCTGGCAAAGTATAATGATTTACCTTGGTTTCATCATAATTTGGCACGAAAGTGCTTTGAGAAGTTGCTTCTGTAATCATAAAAATTAGGAGGAATAGTTGGGGTAATTTAGCCACGACAAGTGTTTTTTTCAAGATTAATTATTACATTGAAACAAGCTACAAAAAATTTCCGTTTTCTAAAAGGGAAATTTCATAAAAAGTAGCTTTTATAAGCTATATTCGCACGTTTAAGTAAACTAATTTTAATGAAAAAGAAAGGTCTTCTGGTAATATCTCTTTTTGCAGGTATTTTGTTAATAGCTTCATTTTTACCCAAACCTAATCAAAATGAGAGCAAGGAAGCTGTCTTAGTAAAGACAGTCCTAAATTATATTGAGCAATTACATTTTCGTCCAAAATCTTTAGACGACAAGTTATCAGAACAATTATTTAATTATTATCTGGAAAGTATAGATGGCGGGAAAAGATTCTTAACCAAGGAGGACTTAGCCTTACTGGAAATTCATCGGTTCGGTCTGGATAACCAGGCAATGGAAGGTAATTTTACCTTTTTTGATTTATCTATCGATTTATTAAATAAATCTTTACTTAAGACACAAGGTTTTTACAGAGAATTACTCTCAAAACCATTTAATTTAAATGCGGATGCCACTTTTGAAACAGATAGTGAAAAAAGACCATTTCCAGCAAATGATACTGAATTAAAAGAAGTCTGGAGAAAACTGCTGGTTTACGAAATTATTTCCAGAGTAAATGAGAAATTGGAAATTCAAGGAAAGGGAAGTGCGGAGATAAAAGCAAAAAGCACAGAAGAACTAGAAAAAGAGGCACGAGAAGCAGTTTTAAAGTTATATGATGAATGGTATGAAAGACTTTTTAAAACGAAAAGGTCTGATAGGTTAAGTATATACATTAATAGTCTAACCCATTTATATGATCCACACTCTGATTATTTTGAGCCTATTGAGAAACAAAATTTTGATATCAGGTTTACAGGAAAATTAGAAGGGATTGGTGCAACACTGCAAACAGTAGGTGATTATACTAAAGTTGCAACCATTGTAGTAGGGGGTCCTGCCTGGAAGACAAAAGAAATTTTTGAAAATGATATTATCCTTAAGGTAGCTCAGGAAGGAGCGGAATTTAAAGATATTTCTGGCATGGTTATCAACGACGTTGTACAACAAATCAGAGGAAAAAAAGGAACAAAGGTTAAACTGCTCGTTAAGAAAGTAGATGGAACAATAAAGGAAATTGAAATTGTCAGGGATATCATTGAGTTGGAAGAGGGGTTTGCCAAGTCACTGCTGCTAAAAAATGATCAGTCTCCAAATGAGAAATTTGGTTATATCTACTTACCCAGATTTTATGCTGATTTTGAAGATCCAAAGGGTCGCTTTTGTGCTCCTGATGTGGAAAAGGAGATTGAAAAATTAAAAGCAGAAAATGTAAATGGTATCATCCTGGATCTTAGAAACAATGGTGGCGGATCTCTCAGTGATGTAGTTAAAATGACCGGTTTCTTTATTCCTTCTGGTCCGGTGGTTCAGGTAAAGTCAAAAGAAGCTAAAGCAGATGTCTTACGGGACCCTGATTCAAGAACACAGTATGATGGTGCATTAATTGTCATGGTCAATAATATGAGTGCTTCTGCCTCAGAAATTATCGCTGCAGCTTTGCAGGATTATGGGAGAGCTATTATCGTAGGTACTAAATCAACTTACGGCAAAGGTACCGTTCAGCGATTTTTCGATTTAGATATGGGTTTAAGAGGGTATGAAGTTTTCAAACCACTGGGAGAGGTAAAAATCACAACGCAAAAATTTTACAGAATTAATGGAGGTTCTACTCAATTAAAAGGGGTGACTCCTGATATTATTTTACCTGATCAATATCATTATCTGGAAATTGGAGAAAGGGAAGAAGATTATGCAATGGAATGGACAGAAATTGCTCCTGTTGGCTATGAAATTCAAAAATCAAGACTTCAGCAACTGGATTTTTTAAGAAAAAAGAGTGAAGACAGAATCAAAGCAGATCCATCTTTTCAAATGATTCTTAAAAATGCAGGACGCATTAAAAAACAAAGAGATCAGTCCGTAATGCCTTTAGGATTAAATGCCTACAGACAATTGCTGAAAAATCAGGAAAAGGAAGCACAGGAATTTAGAGATGCATTCAAAAATTATCAGATAAGAGGAGTTGAAAATTTAGCCTCCGATTTAGCTGAAATAAATTCCGATTCTTCAAAAATAACAAGGAATATAGCTTTTAAGGAATCTGTAGGTAAGGATATCTATTTACGGGAATCTATTTCAATCCTGCATGATTTTATCCGTTTAAAAAAATAAAAACCCTGTGAATTATCTTTCCTTAGAGAATATTACAAAAACATACGGTGAAAAAGTATTGTTTGATAACCTTACTTTGCAGGTAACCAAGGGTCAAAAAATCGCTTTGATTGCCAAGAATGGAACTGGAAAATCTACTTTACTGCGTGTCGTTGGAGGTAAAGAGGGCGTAGAAGGAGAGAATGCTAAAGTTTGGATGCACAAGGGGATTCGTTCTTCATTTTTAGAACAGGAACCTGAATTTTTACAAGGGCAAAACCTGATTGAGGCAATTTTAGATAGCCCTGATCCTCAATTAAGGGCAGTCCAAAAATATCGACTGGCTTTGCTCCATCCAAATGATGAATTATCATTACAAAATGCGCTCCAAGATCTGGATACTTTAAAGGCCTGGGACATGGAAGCTAAAGTCCAGGAAATTCTGTTTCGCCTCAATCTGACTGACTTCGAAAAACCTGTGAATCTACTCTCTGGAGGACAAAAAAAAAGGGTAGCTCTGGCGCGTATTCTTCTTAGTGAACCTGAATTTATTATTTTGGACGAACCTACCAACCACTTAGATTTAGATATGGTGGAATGGCTGGAGGAATACCTTAAAAAGGGAAACCTAACCCTATTGATGGTTACGCATGACAGATATTTTTTAGAACGCGTCTGTAACCAAATTATTGAATTAGACGGAGGGAAACTTTATAAGTATAGTGGAAATTATGCCGATTATCTGGAGAAAAAGGCCTTAAGAATTGAAACGGAAGGAGCTGAATGGGAGAAAAATAAAAAATTACTTCAAAGAGAATTAGCCTGGGTAAACAGGAGTCCACAAGCCAGAACCACAAAAGCTAAATCGAGGGTTGATGCATTTTTTGACTTAAAAGATAAAGTGGGCAAAGCTAAAGTCGAAACAGAAATGCAAATTGACCTTAAGGGGCAAAGAATGGGTAAAAAGGTGCTTGAACTTCATAACGTAAGTAAAGCATTTGACAAAAAGGTTATTCTTGATGGATTTTCCTACAAATTTAAACCCATGGAACGGGTTGGAATTGTAGGACCTAACGGAGTAGGTAAAACAACTTTTATTAATCTTATTACTGGAGCAATCCGTCCTGATTCAGGTAAAGTGGTCTTAGGTGAAAATACCGTTTTTGGTTATTATACCCAAGATGGTATTCAATTGATGGAAGATAAAAGAGTCCTTGATGTTATTCAGGATATTGCAGAATATATTCCACTCGAGAAGGGATTGAAATTGTCGGCAACCCAGCTTTTAGAACGCTTTTTGTTTACCCGAAAACAGCAACAAGTTTATGTGAGTCAATTAAGCGGGGGTGAAAAAAGACGATTATACCTTCTTTCCATATTAATGAAAAATCCAAATTTTCTCATTCTGGATGAACCTACCAATGATCTTGATATTCTTACCCTAAATGTTTTGGAAGACTTCTTAATGGAATTTCCTGGCTGTGTAATTATGGTAAGTCATGATAGATATTTTATGGATAAAATAGTAGATCACCTCTTTGTTTTGGAAGGACAAGGCAAATGCATCGACTTTAATGGGGACTACTCTGAATATAGAATTATAGCTAAAGAAAAACTTCAAGCATCGAAAAGAGAGGAAAAGGCAGTCGCTCACCAATCGAAAGAAATAGTTCAAAAACCGTCAACCATAACTTTTGAACAAAGAAAAGAAATTAACAGGGTTGAAAAAGAGCTTTCAAAGCTGGAAGAAAAAAAGAAGCAAATAACCAATTCATTTGACGACCCACATCTAACCCCTGAAAAAATTCAGATACTTTCTAAAGAGTTGAATGAAATTTCTGACCTTATTGAAGAAAAGGAACTCAAGTGGTTAGCTTTAAATGAGTAAGCTATAAATGCCATTTCACACTAGATGAATTCATATATAACTAACTGATTATATATATATATATATATTCGAAAAAAAAGCAAAAAATAGTTTGTAATTTTTTTTATTATTTATAAATTCGTATTTAAGATATTTATGAAAAATATAAATTAAGAACTTATAACTGGGAGTAATATTTAGCACTCAAGGCATTGTGGTCTTGGGTGTTTTTTTTTAATTAATTTATTTT
>Ga0214917_10005081_pt1 | contig 14197 bp, 14 predicted proteins | sample LL_1208_BB_MetaG_FD_177983 | JGI IMG/M metagenome (GOLD analysis project Ga0214917, IMG submission 177983) | Freshwater microbial communities from Lake Lanier, Atlanta, Georgia, United States - LL_1208_BB | ecosystem: Environmental > Aquatic > Freshwater > Lake | place: USA: Georgia | collected... | reverse complement strand
CGCCAACTGCAACTCCTGCCTCATTCATCCGCTTAGTTAACTTATCTGCCCCATGTTTTGTTCTAACAAAGAAAATACTCTTTCCTTTTCTAGCTGCAATCTGTGAGGTAATTAAATCTTTATGTGAATGCTCCATAATCAACACATGATGAGTCATATTCCCAGCAGTTGACTTCTCATTAGCAAGTGAGTGGGTAACAGGATTTTTTAAGTACTTCTTAACTAGTGAGTCAACATCCTTGTCCAATGTGGCACTAAATAGCATTCGCTGACCTCCAGGCTTAGTTAAATCTAAGATCCGTTTAACATCTGGCAAAAATCCCATATCTGCCATCTGATCTGCCTCATCTAAAACTGTTATTTCAATATCATCTAACTTAATATGCTTTTTTTGAATTAAATCAATCAATCTGCCAGGGGTTGCCACCACAATTGGCACGCCACGCTTTAAGGCTTGAATCTGTTTTGAGTAAGAAAGTCCACCTGCAACAACCTGTGAATTTAAATTAACTGATCGTGATAATGGCGCAATAACATCACTGATCTGCTTTGCAAGCTCTCTAGTTGGAGATAAAACCAAAGCAAGCGGTCTCATAGAGGTAGCGGTTCTGCCAGCAAGTCTGGTCATCAATGCCAAACCAAAGGCAAGAGTTTTACCAGAGCCAGTCTGGCCTCGACCTAAAATATCTTTACCGGCGATTGCATCAGGCAATGTTGCTTTTTGAATTGGAAAAGGTTTTTCAATTCCAGAGGTATGTAATACCTTGGTAAGCGCAGCGTTAACACCTAGATCTTTAAATGACATATATCAACCTATCAAGAAGATTTGCATATTACGAGTATAATCTTAGACAATACTCGTAACGCAATTTTATATTTATTTTTAAGGTAATAGATTACTTAAGTGTACCTCATATATTTTCTACGATTTACCTTCGATCCATACTTCGTACATTTTAGGCAAAACTATGGCTTTCTAGCTGATTTATTTAGATTTTAAATTTAAATTTAACTACTAATAACTAACTTGAACATAAGATTTAATCCAAAATTTCACCCGCTAAATAAAATTTAAGAATAAATTTGAAACGCTAATTTAAAAAGATTCAATCTTGAATTACTTGTAAACTGTTTACAATTCCTAAATATAAACTTTTAAAATTGCCCGAACAAATCTACAATAATTTGAATTACGTATCTTTTTTTGGCAGTATTTTGCCCATTGACCTTCCACTTAAATTAATATTTAAATAGTTGCTGAATTCTCTGTATAAATCTAAATAAGTAAAATCCAACGAAAACTCGTCTAAACTAAAAGTAGAGCTTTCGGGCCAACTACCTGCAAAATGAAGGAAATTAACTCTCATTAAAGTTGATTGAATACACTCCTTATAAAGAGATTTATTCTTAAAACCATCTATAAACAGAAATGGGTAGTGATTTGCTGCTTCAAAGGCCCATATCGCTTGAAACTCGTAATTCAAAAAGCTAGCAAGATTAGATGAAAGTACGTGGTAATTTAAGTGAGTTTGGTCGCCCCCGTCCGTTATTGATTCAACATGTTTGTCATACAAATAAAACCAATCTTCCATCTGCTTAGCTAATTCTTGTGGATTGAATAATAATAATCCAGCACAAAATTCATCACCTTGCGTAGGCAAATTTTGGTATTCGTACAAGCTCTTTAAATTAGCAAAAAGTGATGAGTCAAGTGGATATTTTGAGTCTATATATTTATTTCTTAGCAAAGCTAGTCTTCTTAAGGTAAGTTCATAGTTAAAAGGCAAATTATTCCTTAAAGAGACTACAGAAATTTTATTGCTTACAGAATAATTAAAAATATTTGGTGCAAAAGGATTTATAATTATATCTGTGTCTAGATAGCACACGGATTTTATCGGATAACCGGATTCTAATAATACTGAACCAATTATCAATTTTTGCCAAGTCGGTTTTTTCCACTTTGGATGAGATTCATCTATCAAATGATCATGAAATAGAATTATTCCAAGATCGTACTTTTCTGCATATTTTTCCCAAGTGCCAAGTGCATTTTTTTGGAAACGAGCCTCATACAGTTCGCCTACGGCAATTGTGACTAAATAGTTACCAGTTTTGGTTGGCCTAATAACTTTAAATGAATTAAGATTCAACATACTTCAAAATTTAACTTATCATTTGGTTAAGCTGTTGTTTTAATCCATACTCAAGATTTGTTTCTATTTTCAACCCAAATATCTCTTTCAGTTTATTACAATCGCTTTTAGTATGTACTTGATCTCCAGGCGGCGATGCCACAAATTTGATTTGAGCCTTTTTACCAACAACTAATTCGCAGGTTGAAACAATCTCATTGACTGAATATGTTTTACTTCCTGAGACATCAAAACTAATATTTTGAGGTCCTTTTTCCATGGTCAAATTTATAACTTTGACTGCATCCTGTATATAAGTAAGTGCACGTGATTGCAAACCATTCCCATAAATATTTATGGGTTTACCTAAAATAATCCCTTGTAAAAATTTGTGCACACCCATATCTGGTCGTTGGTACGGGCCATAGATTGAAAAAAAACGGAGAATGGAATAATTTACTCTGAAATTTTCGCGGTAGGTTCTTATAAGTTGTTCCGACGCAAGTTTTGTAATACCGTATGGATTATCAGGATTAGGGACTGAATCCTTATCTGGTAGTGCCAATTTTCCATAGACAGAAGAAGTTGAAGCTTGAATAAAATGTGTATTTTGATTTGCACAAAATCTGCTTAGTAATGCACTTACTGTTAAAAAATTACTTTCTGTATAGTCATTTATATATTGCCAACTCAGTTGTTGCCCTGGAAGTGCTGCCAAATTAATTATGCAATCAAAATTTTTAAAAGTTTGCGTATTTGGCAATGAAATAACGTCGATGTTGAAACATTTTACTGTCTTGTATTTTGAAATATGTTCAAAATTTGCTTTTTTTATTTTTCTTGAGTAAAGTAAATTGTTAAAGTTGTCTACAGCAATTATCTTGACTTTTTGAGAAGAAATTTCATCTATTAAATTTCTGCCAACAAACCCTGCAGCTCCTGTTACTAGAATTTTCATCGGCTTTTTTCCTTAGATAAAATATAGCGTTTAGAATATTTGCTTGGTGGGTCAACCTGAAATGAAAAATGTAAATTTTTTATGTCTGAATTATTTTCACTAATTTTGCCAAATGTGTTATTCTCATGCAATGCCCCACCACCATGTGAATTTTTAAAAAACATACGCCCACCTATCAAGTCGTGATGGTCCGTTTGATGTCTTAAGATTAAGATTCGCAAAGCACCTATAAGCTGCAAGTACACGAAATCATTTACTCAGTATATCACCTTCATGGATTTCAACTCTATACAATACAGTCTTGAAAATCATTAATTGTGTATCACTCCGATTCATTTATTTTCCAACCATCTCTGATGGACCAATTAAAAGGGATGATTTGATTTGGATCATCCAACAATTTGAACCATGGTTTCGGTGCAATTACGCGGGCGCCTCTGTTTACTGTTAGGAATGCACCCCACCAGCCAAATGTAGAATTCGAAAGTACATACCCATGCCCATATCTCATCAACTGCAAAGTGGCTGCGGCATCATTTAAATCTAAATCAATAATTCGAATTGAAACTGCCAAGTAGCTTGGAATATATGGTTTAACTTTATCGGGTTCATTTGAAAATATCCATATCTTATCATACAGATTAGTGCTCCATAAGCTTTTAATTGATTCGTGATAATACTCTTTACTTATAAGTCCAAATGATTTTTGACCTAGGTAATCTCCTAATCGGATGTGCACAATTAATGGCCTCTCAATCTTAGAAAGTTCACAATAGTAGTCAAATTTAGAATTTTTTTTAACTAGCTGAACATCTTCAAAAAAGGTTTGGTTAATTGGATCAGACGGCCAAACATAAGATTGGAAATAACCGATTAAATATGAGTTTGGATTTTTTATTATTAATTTTTCATCAAATCCTAAGTTTGATGAAGTAACAATAGTCATTCCCTCCAAATAAATTTTTGACAAAAATAATTTTGCTACATGATCAATAAAGGAATAAATCCTTCGAGTTTTGTCATTCTTCTCTGGCCGATAATTAACTCTAATAATCAAGTTTATCAATTTTTGTTCTATGTAATTCTTTTTTTGCTTCGGTAGGATATTCAATTTTTTACCGAAGCTAAATTTAGACAAAAAATCTTTATTTTTACTAAATTTACTCATATCAATCAAATATTTTCTACCCTCAAACAACACATTAGCTGCTGCTAATTGAAACAGTTGATTCCCAAGTCCCCCATGAATATACAGAATTGGCAATTCTGCATTTGCTATTTTTTTTGTTATCAATTTATAACACCGAAACTTTTAGTGGGATTTGGAATAGTAATTTTGTACATAAAATTTTTTCGAAGAAATTCATTTTAAAAAAAATACTTATAAATAATTTGGCTGCAGATGCTTTATTATTTATTGTGTCAAGTTTTAAGCTGCTATAAAATTGATTAATCAATAAACCAAAGACAATTTTTTGGTTTCTTTGACTGGAAACAAAGTTTTCGCTCATAAATTTGATAACGAGAAATATTCTAGCGTCATTTTTCAACAATACAGTGGTTTGTAAGGGATCATTTACAAAATAGTTATATATTATTTGTTCAGTTGTGGAGATTTTATCGATTTTTTGGAGGATAGAAAAAAGGAAGCAAACATCCTCTCCAAGTTTTATACTCGGAAATCTTGTATTTTTTAAAATTTCACTGGTAAAAATCCACCGCCAAATTCCTGGATTTTTAATTAAGTCTAGAGTATTACCGTTGCCAAAGCGAGTAGAATGATTTTTAGTCTCTCGCATTTTATTAGAGGAGCAAGAAATTTTTGCAAAATTTCCATATCCGACTAAGTTGCCTTCTTTTTTAGTTTTTTCCACCAAATCTATATATTGCTTTACTTCTGGTCTATCATCACTGTCCCAAAATCCTATCCATTTTGACTCCGCCAACTCTAGACCGGCATTACGTGCCTCCCCAGCCGAACCATAAATTCCTTCAATTAATTTTGTCTGATCACTATTTTTAAGAATTACTTTCAACTCGCGCCCAGTTACATCATCAGCTACGTCATGAACAACTATTAATTGAATTGAAAGATTGCTTATATCGGAAACCATTTTTTTAAAATTATTTAAACGACCATGCATTTTTGTGACTGGCACGATTATTGATAATTCGTATTTTCTTTTATCAGTCATGAGACTCATTCAATGCATAAAGCTTTCGTACAACTAAACAAGACCAACGCTAGCTAATTTCTCTCTGAATGATTCATGAGTATACCAAAGTGCGTTTTTGTCACTTGAATATCTAAAATTTTCAGCTACTGGTATACCAGAATTCCTATATGACTCGGATTTAATTAAGTTAGGGGAAAGGATCACATACGACTTTTCGAATTCGAGAGTATGAAGTGAATCATCTTCTGTAATCATAATTTCATGTATCTTTTCGCCTGGTCGTATTCCTGTAATATTAATTTTTGCTTCTGGCGCAACAACCATAGCAGCATCGATCACTTTAAAGCTTGGAATTTTCGGTATAAAAATTTCTCCCCCTTGCATAGTTTTGATACTGTTAAAAACAAAGTCAACTCCATCATCTAATGAGAGCCAAAATCGCGTCATTTTTTCATTAGTAACAGTGATAGTTCCTGTCTTAGCTTGTTGTAAAAATAAAGGTATAACGCTGCCCCGTGATCCAAGAATATTGCCATAGCGAACTACAGAAAAAATCGGAAAGTTATTTTGAGTTAAATTATTTCCAGCAATAATTAATTTGTCAGAGCATAATTTTGTAGCTCCATATAAATTGGCTGGATTAGAAGCTTTATCGGTACTTAAAGCAATAACTGAACTTATTTCATTTTCAATTGCCACTCGAACTATATTTTCGGCTCCTAAAATATTAGTTTTTATTGCTTCAATAGGATTTTGCTCGGCTGCAGTAATTTGCTTCATAGCAGCTGCATGAATTATTACATCAACATCAGTTGACACTTCTAAAAGGCGCTTATAGTCTCTTACGTCGCCCAAAACAAAATTAACTTTCTGGTTGTCTAGATTGATTTGCATTTCAAATTGTTTAAGCTCATCCCGACTAAAAACTATTATGGATTTAACATCTTTTTCTTTTAATATTTTTTTCACAAACGACTGACCAAAAGAGCCTGTTCCGCCGGTTATCATTACTGTTTTACCTTTTAAAGTTTGCATTAATAAAACTACCAATCTACTTTTTTTGGGACCGACTATTGAGATAATCGATTCTCACTTGGTCAATCATACTATCCAATGAGGTCGTTTTTCGCTGTAAAATAGCGCACAGTTTTCCGTTATCCAGCGACATGTAACTTGGACGCCTCACCCTACCTTCGACTTCACGGCTTACTGAAGGTTTAATTAAATTCGCTTTAAAATTAAATATTTTCGCAACTAAACTAATAAAATCATATTTTGAAATAGATCTGTCACTAGAAACATTCACTATGCCACTAATTTTTAATTCCTGTAGTGCAAAAATGCAATGAATCAATTCAAAGATTGAAATAGGCGAAAACTCGATGTCTGTAAATCCATTAATTATGAAATTTTTTTCTAGGTTATCGACAATCCAATTAAAAAATGTATCATTTCGTAACTTTGAGTATCCGAAAAAATTAGTGCGCAAAATTAAAGCTGATGAATTCAAAGCTTGGATGGAATTTTCGCCCTGCATCTTAGTTTTTCCGTATTTATTAATTCCAAATAAAGTATCGTCCTCTTTCCGAGGTGTCCTTAAAGGTGAATCGTAGTGATCTGTGCTGATGTGAATTAAATATATTCCAAGTTCGGCACAAATCCTTGCTAGTGCTTGAGGTAATAAATGATTTAATTCATCTGCAAGTTTTGGATTTAACTCACATTGATCTACATCAGTTAAAGCTATGCAATTAATCACAACTTTGGGCCGCACCAGGTATAATAAGTTACTTAAAGCGACTGGATCCACAGCATTTATTCTGTGCCAGCTAACTTGACCAACCTTAAAAGGTTTTGCCTCGTGAAAAGTTGCAGAAATATTGTGAGATTTTGCTAATTCATTTACAAATTCTGACCCTAGTAAAGCGGTGCCTCCTAACACCAGAAAGTCCGTTTCAATGCAACTAAATCTATTAAATTCGTTTTTATCAAATGCTCTATCCACGAGGAAAGGGTAAACTACATTCATGAATAACAAAAATTCAATAATAGAAAGTGAAGAAATTCTTTTGCCGGCTTATGGAATATTGGTGGCAACAAAAGACAGGCCACGGCAGATCGAGATATTTCTTGAATCTGTATGTAAACAATCATTTTTACCAGCAGAAGTAGTCATAGTGTCTGCAGGAATCGAAATAAATGAAACAATAGACAATTTTAATAAAAAATTAAATATAAAGCATGTGCATTCAGCACTTAGCGGACAAATCATTCAAAAGAAAATAGGGCTTAAATACTTTTCTGAAAACCTAGAATGGATAGCTTTTTTTGATGACGATATTATTTTGTTTCCTGATTCTATTGCTAATATATTTACAGATATATCCTGCCTATCAATAAATAATAATATTGCTGGAATGGGGTTTGCTTGTAATCCCAATAGTACACCGGTTCGCAAATTAAGATATATATTTCTGAAAAAAATTTTTTTTAGCTCAGATAGAAATTTAGGGAAAGTAAATAAAAGCGGCTACAACGCAAGTTATATGGATAGCCGAAAAATTATTGAAACTCAATGGTTAAATGGCATTTCAATTTGGAGAGCAGATTTAGCTAGAAAATATGAAGTGCCGTTTGACAAAATTCCCCATGCTATTTGTGAAGATCTATTTTTTTCTTATAATAATCTTAAATATGGAAAACTTTTTTTTAGCCCTTCGAGTCAGTTTACATTCCAAAAATATCCGAAACAATATTTTCAATTAAACACTTTTGTGCTTCATACTTATATTCAATTATTTTTTGTTTTAACAAACAAAGATCTGTCAGTTTGGGCTTTTTATTGGAAGTTTTTAGGTTCCTCTATAAACGCCCTCGTTAACACCATGTTAAGAATATTCAAATTTCCAAGAGATTTACTGGTGGTGCCTAAGCTTTTTTTTGACATTACTTCACTTGTATTTACCAAAAAAAAAGCCTCATACATTTTAAGATCTAGAATCAATAAAAAATTAATGATTTAATAAATTTAACTTCAAAGGCTCAAAGTATAATTTAAATACTTCTTTGTAATCTCTAAACTGTTGCTCAGTTATTTCTACATAATTGTTGTATATTTCTGAAATTTTTTTATTAAAGTCCAATATATCTGCTAATTGCAAATGAGGCAAATCTTCATTATTAATAGGGTCCAAATCTGAATTCGAGTTTTTTGCATAATGTATAGGTATTACCCCACACCTCAAGCCTTCAAGTCCTACAGATGAACTTTGGTACACACAATGAGTTGCCCTTTGTAAATCATTTTTTAGTGATTCACATGATAGAAATAAATTACGAGTTTGGAATGCTACTTTTTTAAATAAGTTAATACTATAATTACTTGAAGCAGGATGAGCCCGCACAATAAATGTCGTAGCAGGATTTTGCCTGGCAGAATAAGATGCCAGATTAATAAATTCAATAAGAGATTCTCTCGAACCTTCGGCGGCAAATAATATAGTGACATCTTTTTTAACCTTAAAAGCCGGTTCTTTAGTTCCATATTTTCTAGAGCCCATTACAGTAATTGAACTAAAATTAAATTTAGAGCGGCTTATAATATCATTTTTAAATTTCGAACCAGTAACCAATATTTTTACATTTCCGTGTAATTTGTAAAAATTTCTAAAAAAAGAATTTTGTGCGGGAACTACGGGCGCAAACTGGTACACGTAGATATCAATCCTCGGGAATTTAGACTTTAATTTATTGGCTACGTAAGTTTCATAGCTATGACCTTCATAAGTTAATATTATTTTATTTACATCAGTTTGTTCAATTAAAAGTTCAATGTTTTTAGCTAATATCATTTGTGAAATAGATTCTAAACTTAGTTGCTGAACAGCAAGCTCTAACATAAATATTTTTCTGCCTTTATCATTTTCGCCTTTTGTGAGTAAATAATTCATGATTTCTTTAAAATTATGAAAGTTAATTTTATACAATTGAAATAATAGTTTTGTATTAACAGTCTTTGGCAAAATATATTTTTCACAGTTAATTTTTTGTGGGTCGGTTTTTAGATTTAAGTATGGTGGATTACGTCTGCCGTGATTTATATGTAGGATAAGATTTGGTCTCTTATTTTCATTTATTTGTTCTCCCATCATTCCGAAATATAGATCTTCTTTTGAAGTTAATTCTTGCCCTGTATAATGGGATAAAAATATTATTCCAGTTTTAGCAAATTTTTTGAAAGAAAATTGTTGCCAATAATATAGATGATAGAAATGATGTGTGATAAGAATTAATAAATTAATTAAAATGCGAGGTATAAATGTTAAAATATGGCTGTAATACTTTTCTTTAGTAACTTTTTTAATGATTTTTTGTTTTTTGTTTAAGATTTCGGGGATAGGTTTACCTATACTAAGTAACGGAGAGAGTGCCACTTCTGATTCAATGAATATGTCAAATATTTTGTTGCAAATGTCAATAAAAGCTGTATATTGTGAATAAGAATTATCTTTAAGTTTCATAGTTAAGAATTTTTGATAAGATTTGATTTTGTTCTTTATCGTTTTTCAGCTTTTTCTGAACCTTTGAAAGATCCGAAGCTGTGTTAACCGATTCCAAAGATTTATCAACTATTAGAGAGTTTATAGTTATTCCCATTTCAAGTAGGCGCAATTGTTCAATTAGTTCAGTTTTCTCCAGGAGTTGACTAGTTTGCTCGGCTACTTGGGCTAGTGTGCTTGATTTAAATAGAAACATGCCAAGTACTTTATATATTAGCTCTACCTGTGTCTCATTATTTGAGGTTAGTGGAGACTTTCGGAAAAGTGCAATGACTTGCTTGTTCATACCAATTAGACATTTAACAATATTATTGTCTTTCAAGTCTGATTCTTTTTCTAACCTTGAAATTAAATTAATTACTTTCAACTTTGGTTCGTTTATAGATTCACGTATTAATTGATTGATGTGTCGTGGAAGAACCAGTATTTCATCGCCTTGAAGAATTAAATAGAATTTCGATTTTAACTGTTCGGCGGCTTCCGAACACCGGCTGGTGCCATTTAGATGTTTTCTATAGGTTTGTAGTGTTTTGCCACCATATCTTGAGATAGTTTTCAATATCATTTTGTCATTTGACACTACATACACGTCCGCTCCGAATTCATTTAATTCAGCCCGTCGTCGAACATGCTCAATTATTGGTAAGCCATTTACTTCGAGTAGTAATTTGTTAGGTAGCCTTTGTGAATTTAACCTTGCCGGGATTAGAATCGTAACTTCATTTATTTTTTGCATCGTATTTATAAATTATGACGATTTAAAAGTCCCACAACATTCCCAAATTCATTTAGCACAGGAAGATCCCATATACGACTTTCGTCCATCAGTGCGATTGCATTGCTTATTGTGTCCTTTTCCTTTATACTTTTTGGAGATCTAGTTCCAAACTCAATGGCAGAGCTTATGAGTAAGGCTGGTAATGGATTTTGTTTATTGAGAATAATTCTTCTTAAATCGCCGTCAGTTAAAATACCGACAAACTGATTTTTCTTATTAACAAAACAAGCAACTCCGAGTGAATATTTGCTCATGCTATCCAGCGCAGACTTCAAGCTCACATTTTCGTCTAGTACTGGAAAGCTATTAATTTTGATCATTTTCGAACTGACCATTTCGTTAGTAGACATTATCAACCCCATATTTTTCAAGTAATTCTAGTCGGAAATTGTGAATGTCTCGGGCTTGGCCCAACACATGCTTTAGGTGAGCAATATTTAAAACTGTGTTCGGGTCAGACATTGCGTTTGGAGGATCATTGTGTATCTCTGCAAATATTGCATCGATTCCTGCTGCTGCTGCTGCCCGAGTTAGCGGAGGTATAAATTCACGCTCGCCACCTGAAATTTCTCCCATAGATGTTGGCATCTGAATTGAATGGGTTATGTCATAACATACTGGATAACCAGTTTTTGCCATTATTGCAAAAGATTTCATGTCATTTACAAGCATGTTGTATCCAAAAAAAGTTCCGCGATCTGTCAATAATATCTGGGTTCCACCAGCTGCTTCAATTTTTTTTACCGAGTTTTTCATGTTCCATGGGCTCATGAATTGTCCTTTTTTTAAGTGTATGGGTCTTCCAGTTTTTGCTGCAGCACGGAGTATTGAGGTTTGTCGACATAAATATGCTGGAACCTGCACAAGGTCACAAACCTCCCCAGTTGCTGCAGCCCAGGCTGGATCAGAGAAATCTGAGGTAACCGGTATGCCAAACTCATTTCTTACCTGAGATAAAATCTCTAACCCTTGGTCGATACCAACACCATGGAAGCTATCTGGTGACGATCTACAGTCTTTATCAAAACATGATTTGTATACCCAATCAACATCAAGTTCTTTACAAATTTTTGAAATTTGATCTGCCATCATCAATGCGTGATCTCTGTTCTCTATTGCACACGGACCACCTATAAGAACTAATTTTCCATTTCCGCCGATTTTAACCCGTTTTACTTTACCGTAACCTATTTCGATAATTTTTGATGTCATGCGTTAAACCTACAATCAGTTCTAGTTAGTTAATGAACCAAGTATATAGAGTAGTTCGATACTTTTGAGTAGTTTAACCTCAGATTTCCTTTGAAACAAATAGCTATCTAGGGAAATTTAAAAATATACGCTGAAAAAGATATGCTTCCGGCATGCAAAGTGTAAAAATTCATAAGAAAATAAAAATATTTTGGGATATAGACGGTACATTGTTGCAGACGCATGGAGCTGCGGCTCTTCCTTTTGCTAATGCCGTGTCTAAATTCGCGGGTCAGGAAGTTAAAATTGAACGAAAAAAATTAAGTGGTTTTACCGATTACGAAATCGCCCAATATTTACTAAAATCAATCAATATAGAAACTCCATTTAGTAAGATTACGCAAATTTTAAATGAGTATTCTCTTTTACTACCTAGATCTTTGCGAGAGAGTAAAACACAGGTAATTGGCGAGATTAAGAAAACTTTAATAACGTTACATGAGTATCCAAATATTGAACTCGCAATTGGAACGGGGAATTGTTTAAATGGAGCATTAATTAAATTGAGACATGTAGATCTATTGAAATATTTTGACAAAAGTAATTTGTTTTGTTCCACAGAAAAGGATTGGAATAGGAACTCAGTTATTAGGAATGCAAAAACTTCTCTTGCTGAGAATCAAGTTGGTATCGTGATTGGTGATAGCCCCCGCGATATTCTGTCTGCCAAGAATTCAGATCTACGTGTAATGGCTGCTGCTACAGGAGCGCATTCCTCTACTGAACTACTAGACATGAATCCTGATTATCTGCTTGAAAATAAGTGGACTTGCGATGAACTATTCAAAGGCTTAAATAGAATACTTCAGAATTGAACTGTAAATTTAAATTAAAATGCTTATTCAATAATTATTGAATGATCTTTCAAGCCAATTTCAACTTTTACAATGCCTTTTTCTCCTTCATTTAACTCAGGTTTTATCCACTCAATTTTAATATCGGTTAATCCAGAGTTAATTTCATTTTTAAACCAAGAATTCGCTAACGCTTCGTCGTCGGCAATAACAATTTTGGTAATTTTTGCAACGGAGTTACCATCTTTTGACGGGTGTTTATCTGTTAACCATTCAATAAAAAATGGTAACTCGCCAGAACCTATAATGTCTTTTACGCCAATTTGTTTCCACTTAAGCTCACTACCATCAGGTCTTGTTCTTGATCCGTCTGCGGCTTTTCGCCCAAACTTTTCTTCTATTTTTCCCAAATTACCTGAACTAAATACCCAAGTTAACCAACCGCCACCTGCCTCTGCTTTTTTCTTAACTGCCTGCCCAAAAGGCGTTGCATCTGTTGCTGGATGATCAAGCGGGCAAACAATTTCAATATATTGTCCATTTAGAAGCGGCGCTGTGAAATTTCTTGTGCCAAATTTTGGATGAATTCCGCCATCCACAAATGCGGTTCCAATTTGTGAACCTATTCGATTAACAACATCAGAGATCTGATCGTGGGATGCAACATAGGAAACATGGTCAAGACGCATGAGAGTATTTTGCCTTACCTTTCAGGGTGCTAATTACCATTTTTTTAACGTAATTCACACATCAATGCTTCAATAAGTAATAAAGGTGCTGCATTTTGGGCTAAATTTCGTCGGGTTTTTAAGATGGCTTCAATTTTGCCAAGAGTTTTGGTTGGATTACTCGAAGTAGCCATTAATTTGATTTGCTCAATCAAATCTTGATTGATGAGCGAGTCAGTTGAATTCGATTGCAGTAGTAAAATATCGCGGTATAGCGTTGCAAGGTCAAGAAGAGCTCGATCTAAGTAATCTCTGACCATTCTTGTCGATCTAGATTTCTGTTCTTTTTCTAACTCCTTCATAGCCTTTGATCCACCACTAGCCATTTTGCTGCCGGTAGCACCCCAAGCCTCTTTCAGTTTCGAAATTTCATCTTCATCTTTTTTCTCGGCATCAGCTAATGCTTCAGCTTTGGCTGCATCTACTAAAAGTTGTGCTGCTTTAAATGCTGAGGCGATATTTTTTATCATTAAAGGCAACTTCAAAATATTTACACGGTTCGCTCTTGCGTTAGCATCTGTTGCCAATCTTCTAGCTCGACCAATATGACCGCTAGATGCACGTGCTACAAACTCAGCTGTTTTGGCTTCTACTGCATCTCTTTCAATCAATAAGTTAGTTATTGCTTTGGTAGATGGTGTGCGCAATGACAGGTGTCGACATCTAGACCTGATAGTTGGTAATAAATCAGTTAATGTTGGAGCGCAAAGTAACCAAATGGTTCTTAAACCTGGTTCTTCAATTACTTTCAATAGCGCATTCGCTGCAGAATCAGTTAAGCGATCAGCATCTTCAATTACAACAACACGATAATTTG
>Ga0214917_10005079_pt1 | contig 14199 bp, 13 predicted proteins | sample LL_1208_BB_MetaG_FD_177983 | JGI IMG/M metagenome (GOLD analysis project Ga0214917, IMG submission 177983) | Freshwater microbial communities from Lake Lanier, Atlanta, Georgia, United States - LL_1208_BB | ecosystem: Environmental > Aquatic > Freshwater > Lake | place: USA: Georgia | collected... | reverse complement strand
CAAGCGGGCCGACACGCCAAAGTTCAAAGGCACGCCACCAATCAAAAAACCGGGGGTCAAGCCAGCTTGTTCCAGCACCCAGCTGAGCATGGCGGTGGTGGTGGTCTTGCCGTGGGTGCCGGCGATGGCCAGCACATGGCGGCTTTGTCCCGGGGCATGCAACACATGGTCGCTCAGCCACTGGGGGCCGCTGGTGTAGGGCAAACCGGCTTCCAAAATGGCTTCCATCAACGGGTAGCGGGGTGAGCCATCGGCCAAGCGGGCACGAGACACCACATTGCCAATGACGAACATGTCGGGCTTCAAGGCCAGTTGGTCAGCGCTGTAGCCCTCGATCAGTTCGATACCCAAAGCACGCAGTTGGTCGCTCATCGGGGGGTAGACGCCGCTGTCGCAGCCGGTGACGCGGTGGCCTGCTTCGCGGGCCAAGGCGGCCAAGCCGCCCATGAAGGTGCCGCAGACGCCTAATATATGTATGTGCATGAGGTTCATTGTAAAAGTCTGTGCGGCACAATGCGCCCACCATGAATTCCATCGAAGCTGAAGAAATTGCTGCTACAGCAGCCCGACTCATCGTTGAGGAGGGTTTGGAATATGGCCCTGCCAAACGCCGCGCGGTGAAAGAGCTTGGCTTGCATTCCCGAGCAGCCTTGCCAAACAACGAACTCACAGAACAAGCAGTTCGTGAATACATAGCCATTTTTTGTGCTGACACACAGCCCATGGAGTTGGCTGCTTTGCGTGAACTGGCCTTGAAATGGATGCAGCGCGTACCCGAGTTCCGTCCCCACTTAAGCGGTGCGGTTTGGCGAGGCACCGCTACCCGCTTGTCCGACATCTACATTCAGTTGTTTTGCGACGATGCCAAATCGGCTGAACTTTTGCTGATTGACAAAGGCGTGCGCTACGAGGTGCATGCGGTGAGCGGCTTTAAAGGCGAAACCGTGGACGCCTTGAGCGTGAGGAGCCGCTGTGACGTTCTCAATGAAGAAATAGGTGTGCATTTCATGGTTTATGACTACGACGACTTGCGTGGCGCTTTGTTGCCAGACACCCATGGCCGTCCTTGGCGGGGGGATGCCGAGGCTGTGCGGCGGTTGGTAGACTCGACCCATGGATGATCCTCTGACTGTTACACCAAGGCGTTCATCGCGCCGGTTGCTTTTGGGCACCGCTGCCATGGCCGTGGTGGCTGGCGCTGCCTTTAACTGGGCCAGACTCAAGCCCAAGGCCTTGCCCCCTGAAGCTGCGCAAGCTTTATGGGCGGCTGAGTTTGACCAACCTAACGGCGAAGTTTTGCGTCTCTCCCAATTTCAAGGCAAGCCCTTGGTGCTGAATTTTTGGGCTACTTGGTGCACCCCCTGTGTTGAAGAAATGCCTTTATTGGAGGCCTTCTTTCAAGAAAACCAATCTAAAAGCTGGCAAGTTGTGGGATTGGCTATCGATCAACCCAGTGCCGTCAAGCGTTTTTTGAAACAAAACCCCGTAAACTACCCCATCGGATTTGCAGGTTTGGGCGGCACCGAGCTGGTGAAAACCTTGGGCAACTCTGAAGGTAGTTTGCCTTTTACACTGGTTTTGAATGCCCAAGGTGGACTGATCGTTCAAAAATTAGGAAAACTATCTAGTCAAGAAATGCGCGAATGGGTGTAAATTAAGATGCCTAATGACTTTGCCGTTATCTTTACAATGGCGCAACTTTAACCGCTGTTAAACACAGAAGACTACAAAATTCATGGACTTAAGAAAACTTAAAACATTGATCGACTTGGTCTCTGACTCCAATGTGTCGGAATTGGAAATCACCGAGGCAGAAGGCAAGGTACGCATTGTCAAAGGGCCTGTGGTTGGACCCATGATGGTCGCAGCGCCAGCGCCTGCACCCATGTCCGCCGCGCCCTTGGCTGCTTCGCCTGCCCCAACAGCGCCACCCGCTATGTCCGAAGCCGAGCAAGCAGTCGCTGCCGGTCATGTGGTCAAGTCGCCAATGGTAGGTACTTTTTACGCTTCATCCAGCCCAGAGGCCAAGCCCTTTGTTCAAGTGGGCACTGTGGTGAAAGAGGGTGAAACCATTTGCATCATCGAAGCCATGAAAATTTTGAATGAAATTGAGGCTGATAAAAGCGGCACCATCACCCGCATCTTGGTCGACAACGGCCAAGCCGTGGATTACGGTCAGCCCTTGTTCCATATCGATTGATGCCCGCGCATGTTTAAAAAAATCTTGATCGCCAACCGCGGCGAAATCGCGCTGCGAATTCAGCGTGCGTGCAAAGAGCTGGGTGTGGAAGCGGTGGTGGTGTACTCCGAAGCCGATCGTGAAGCCAAGTATGTGAAGTTGGCCGAAGAGGCGGTGTGCATCGGTCCTGCCTCGTCCACCCTCAGTTACCTGAACATGCCGGCCATCATTTCGGCGGCAGAAGTCACGGATGCAGAGGCCATTCACCCAGGCTATGGCTTTTTAAGTGAAAACGCTGACTTTGCCGAACGGGTTGAAAAAAGTGGCTTTACCTTCATTGGCCCTACGCCTGAGTCCATACGCATGATGGGTGACAAGGTCTCAGCCAAGCAGGCCATGATCAAGGCGGGTGTGCCTTGTGTGCCAGGCTCTGAAGGCGAGTTGCCCGATGACCCCACCCAAATCCGCAGAATTGCCAAAACCATTGGCTACCCCGTGATCATCAAAGCCGCCGGTGGCGGTGGTGGTCGAGGTATGCGGGTGGTGCACAACGAAGCTGCACTTATCCATGCGGTGCAAACCACCAAGGCTGAAGCGGGTGCTGCCTTTGGCAACCCTGCGGTGTACATGGAAAAGTTTTTACAAAATCCCAGGCACATTGAAATCCAAATTCTGGCGGACAACTACAAAAACGCTATTTATTTGGGCGAACGAGACTGCTCCATGCAGCGTCGTCACCAAAAAGTCATTGAAGAAGCGCCAGCACCTGGCATTGCCCGCAAATTGATTGAACGCATTGGCGAGCGTTGTGTGGCGGCCTGCAAAAAAATGGGCTACCGTGGCGCTGGAACGTTTGAGTTTTTGTACGAAAACGGCGAGTTTTATTTCATTGAAATGAACACCCGTGTTCAAGTGGAACACCCTGTCACCGAGTTCATCACCGGCATTGACATTGTTAAAACCCAAATCATGACCGCTGCAGGGCAAAAACTGCCCTACACACAACGCCAAGTGGTGATCAAGGGCCATGCGATGGAGTGCCGTGTCAATGCCGAAGACCCCTTCAAATTCATACCCTCACCTGGGCGCATCACCATGTGGCACCCGCCTGGTGGGCCAGGTGTCAGGGTCGACTCTCACATCTACACCAATTACTTTGTTCCACCCCATTACGACTCGATGATTGGCAAAATCATTGTTCACGGAGATAACCGCGAACACGCTCTAGCGCGTATGCGAACAGCTTTGGGTGAAACGGTGGTGGAAGGCATTCAAACCAATATAGCTTTGCACCGCGAACTCATGATGGACCCAGGCTTTATTGCCGGCGGCACCAATATCCACTATTTGGAAGAGTGGTTGGTCGTGCGAGCGTCTGAAATCTGATGTTCGAGTTGATCCTGCTGTGCGCGCAAGACCAAGTCGAGACCATCAGTGAAGCTCTCTTGGCCTTTGATGCTTTGAGCGTCTCTGTTGAAGATGCTGATGCCCACACCGATCAAGAACAAGCTTTGTTTGGTGAACCTGGCATGCCTGCACCTGCTTCGGGATGGCTGCATTCACGGGTGGTGGCGCTCTTCGCTGAACAAGCTTTGGCTGAGCAAGCCGCTCAGCTATTGAAGATCCAAGATTTTTTTGACCATGCAAACATTGTTCGTATCGCTGAAGTGCCACCCCAAGATTGGGTGCGCTTAACCCAGTCGCAATTTGAACCGGTCGAAATCACCCCTGAGTTGTGGGTGGTTCCCACTTGGCATGAAGCACCTGCCCAAGCAAGCAAGGTGATTCGTTTAGACCCTGGTTTGGCTTTTGGAACTGGCACCCATCCCACCACGCGCATGAGCTTACGTTGGATTGCCCAGCATTTGGAACCTGCAAGTCGCGTACTGGATTACGGTTGTGGGTCGGGTATTTTGGCCATTGGCGCTGCCATGTGTGGTGCGCAAAGCGTGGACGCTGTGGACATCGATACCGACGCAGTGACATCAGCCCAAGCTAACGCAGCTGCCAATCACGTGCTTGTGAATACTGGTTTGCCTGATATGGCCCAAGGGGTTTATGACTTGGTGGTCGCTAATATTTTGGCCGCACCCTTGAAGGTGCTGGCTCCCTTGCTGTGTGGTCATGTACAGCAGGGTGGACACTTGATTTTGGCTGGTATTTTGAGCCGACAGGTTGAAGAGATACAACTCGCTTATGCCCCCTACATCCAACTCCAAGTCGCCGATACACAGGATGGTTGGGTGTTGATGGCGGCCTAAAATCGACATCTATGTCGATAGTCACCCTTTGTCCTCAGTGCAAGACCGCTTTTGCGATTCAAGCTGAGCATTACAGCGCAGCCGATGCATGGGTGCGTTGTGGTCGATGTGCCCATGTGTTTGAGGTCGATCAACATTTGTTTGAAATTGATCCCACACAAGGCGAAACCGAAACCCCAGTCAAAGAGTTACCCGTTGTGGATGCGCCTGTTGCTGCTCCTCCTATGCCTGAGGTTGCTGTGCCTCTAACTCCACCCGCATGGCAACCGGTCAGCCCGCCAAGCGCTGCATTGGCGGTGGTGGTAGCACTCCTGGCATCAGCCGTGTTGCTGGGGCAAGTACTTGTGTTTCAGCGCAATAAATTGGTGGCAATGAACCTCAGTGTGTCGCCATTTTTCAATTCAGTTTGTCAGGCCTTAGGCTGCCGAGTGGATTGGCCCAAAGAGCCCGATAAAGTCGCCATAGACAGCACCAACTTTAAACAACTCGCTGACGATCAATATTCCTTTACCTTATCAGTCAAAAATCAAGCTGCCTATTTTTTGGGTTCGCCCGCGCTTGAACTCACTCTCACCAACGATGAGGAAGGGGATGTGGTTCGCAAAGTGTGGTTGGCAGAAGAGTTAGACCTGCCAACTGTACTCAAGCCGCTGCGTTCTCAAACAGTGGAAATGGTTTTTTCTGTGGAAGAGCCGTTGGCTGGCAAAATTAGCGGTTACCGTGCCTTACTTTTTTACCCTTAACAAACATAGGATTTTTCATGGCAGCACTGATTTGCGGTTCTTTGGCTTTTGACACCATCATGCATTTTGAAGGACGCTTCAAAGAGCAAATTCTTGCTGAGCAGCTTCACATATTGAATGTATCTTTTCTGGTGCCCCGTTTGCAGCGCGATTTTGGTGGGTGTGCTGGAAATATCGCTTACAGCATGAAACTTTTGGGGGCCGAGCCTTTGCCCATGGCCACATTAGGAAACGACGGTGCCAGCTACCTACAACGCTTACACGACCTTGGCATTTCAACCACACACATCAAGACGATTGAGGACACCTACACAGCCCAAGCCATGATCATGACCGATTTGGATAACAACCAAATCACCGCCTTCCACCCTGGCGCCATGATGCAAGCCCATGCTTTGCATGTGGAGAAGCATCCGGATATACGTCTGGGCATCATCTCACCCGACGGGCGTGACGCGATGCTTTCACATGCGCAGCAGATGGCCGATGCAGGTATTCCTTTTGTCTTTGATCCCGGTCAAGGCTTGCCCATGTTCGATGGTCAAGAGCTGCGCCATTTCATTGAGTTGGCAACATGGGTCACAGTGAATGACTATGAAGGAAAAATGCTGAGTGACCGCACGGGTTGGAGTTCGGCCGAGATCTCTTCGCATTTGAAAGGCTTGATCGTGACCTTGGGCGCTCAGGGTTGTGAGGTTTGGCAGCAAGGCCATAAACAGATGGTGGATCCAGTGAAAGCCCAAGCTGTGGTCGATCCCACAGGATGCGGCGATGCATGGCGCGGCGCTTTGCTGTTCGGTTTAGAGCAAGGATGGGATTTGCTCAAGTGCGCCGAGCTAGGCAACCGAATGGGCGCTATCAAAATAGCCAGTCGCGGCCCTCAAAATTACCAGCTGACATAAAAAAACCCGGTGCATGCACCGGGTTGGGAGTGGGCGAAAGTCCCAAACTGAATCAGTTAGGGCTTTGACGCTGTCGGAAAAGGCCAAGCAGCTTGTGGGTTCAGCGTGGTTTGTGCCACATGTTGCACTGCTGAAGGCTTAGCTACGTGCGCAGCTGGTTTTGAGGCGGCTACTTTCTTAGCGATTGGTTTTTTTTTTGCAGCAACCTTTTTAGCAGGTGCTTTTTTCGCTACAGGCTTCTTAGCAGGTGCTTTTTTAGCGACTGGTTTTTTCTTCGCTACAGGCTTCTTAGCAGGTGCCTTTTTGGCAACCGGCTTTTTCTTAGCTGCTGGTTTTTTAGCAGGTGCTTTTTTAGCGACTGGTTTTTTCTTCGCTACAGGTTTCTTAGCAGCCACTTTTTTAGCGGCTGGTTTCTTAGCAACAGCTTTTTTTGCTGCTGGCTTCTTCTTTGCTGCTGGTTTTTTTGCAGCGGTTTTTTTTGCAGTTGCCATTAGATACTCCTAGATCAAGTTTTCAGATCGTTGGTTCAAAACACTTGGCCCTTTTTCAAAGCCAAGAGATTCATGGAACTGGACAGGTGTCCAATTCCATGAACAGGGTAAGTCCAAACACAGCTGAATTGTTGTAAGTCAGTCAGTGTTTGAACAAAGAGCTTATGCATGATGTCAATCAATCCCAAGACAGCGCGCCGCCGGTTTGGTACTCAATCACGCGTGTTTCAAAGAAATTGCGTTCCTTTTTCAAATCAATCATTTCACTCATCCAAGGAAATGGATTCTCTTCATTAGGGTACAAAGTCTCAAGGCCAATTTGGGTTGCTCTGCGATTGGCAATATAGCGCAAATAGCCTTTGAACATGGATGCGTTCATGCCCAGCACGCCACGAGGCATGGTGTCTTCTGCGTATCGGTACTCAAGTTCAACAGCTTGGTGAAACAGATCAATGATCTCTGCCTTGAACTCACTGGTCCACAAATGCGGATTTTCAAGTTTGATTTGGTTGATCAGATCGATACCGAAGTTGCAATGCATAGATTCATCGCGCAAGATGTACTGGTATTGTTCGGCAGCTCCCGTCATTTTATTTTGGCGACCTAAGGCCAAAATTTGGGTAAAGCCAACATAAAAGAACAGGCCTTCCATCAAACACGCGAACACAATAAGGGACTTGAGCAGGGTCTGGTCGGTCTCTGGGGTGCCCGTATGAAAATGGGGATCCATGATGGCAGCGATAAAGGGAATCAAGAACTCGTCTTTATTGCGAATGGATGGCACTTCGTTGTAAGCATTGAAGATTTCGCTTTCATCCAACCCCAAAGACTCCACAATGTACTGGTAGGCGTGGGTGTGAATAGCCTCCTCAAAGGCTTGCCGTAGCAAAAACTGCCTGCACTCGGGCGCGGTGATGTGACGGTAGGTACCCAGCACAATATTATTGGCCGCCAGTGAGTCTGCGGTCACAAAAAAACCTAAATTGCGCTTGATGATCCGTCGCTCATCTTCAGTCAGGCCATTGGGGTCTTTCCACAAGGCGATGTCGCGAGTCATATTGACCTCTTGCGGCATCCAGTGGTTGGCACAGGTGGCGAGGTATTTCTCCCACGCCCATTTGTACTTAAAGGGGACCAACTGGTTAACGTCGGTTTGACCATTGATGATGCGCTTGTCAGCAGCATTCACACGTCTAGTGTCGGCCGTTTGGGCAGGCGCAGAAGAAGCAGTGGATGGAGCGGTTGAAACAACGGCTCCATCGTCAAGAACCCGAGTAGTGGGGGTAGGCGAGGCAACCGCAGGAGGCGGAGAAACATTTCCTTGTAAAGGAACGGGCGACAGTGGCAGTACTTCTTCTTCCCAGGTCAACATAGTGGTGTGTCCATCATTCTGATTATCAATGGAGAAATGAGAAATTCACAGAATTCATTCACATTCCTCGCGGGCTTTGTTGTTGATTTGCGTCGACGCACACGGTTGTGAGCGCTTGGCAAACAGCATATGTTGTTATTGACAGGCCTCACAGGTGGGGTCCTCAATACCGCACACCTTGATGTCAGTTGCAGGTGCTTGCGATTGAACTTGTGCACGAGCACTTGCTGCAGCAATTTCCATGGCGCTTAGACCCGAGCCAGAGCCAGAGGCCACGGCGTTGTGCGAACCGGATTGGACCGTGGACTTTTCAACCTGTGTGGCGCTGGTGGTGCGCAAATAGTAGGTGGTTTTGAGACCACGCAACCATGCAAGTTTGTAGGTTTCGTCAAGTTTTTTACCTGATGCGCCGGCCATATAGATATTGAGGGATTGCGCTTGGTCTATCCATTTTTGACGACGTGCGGCAGCCTCGACCAGCCACTGTGTTTCCACTTCGAAGGCGGTTGCATACAAATCTTTGAGGTCTTGGGGAACACGGTCAATGGGCCGCAAAGAGCCGTCAAAGTGTTTGAGATCCATGACCATCACATCGTCCCACAGGCCAAGGCGTTTGAGATCCTTCACCAAATAAGCGTTGATGATCGTGAACTCGCCTGACAGATTGGATTTGACAGACAAGTTACCAAAGCAAGGTTCAATGGAAGCGTCAACGCCTACGATATTGGAGATGGTGGCCGTCGGCGCAATCGCGACACAGTTGGAGTTGCGCATACCGTCAGTCTTGATTTTTTGACGCAAGGCTTCCCAGTCCAAGGTGGTGGTGCGATCCGCTTCAATATAACCACCGCGGGCCTTTTCAAGCAGGTCCAGGGTGTCCAACGGGAGAATGCCTTGATCCCACAAGGACCCTTGGTAGGTGGAGTAACGACCACGCTCTTTGGCAAGCTCTGTGGACGCCCAGTAAGCGTAATAGCAAACAGCTTCCATGGAGCGATCGGCGAATTCAACCGCCGCTTTGGACGCATAAGGCACACGCATTTCATACAGACTGTCTTGAAAAGCCATGATGCCCATGCCAACAGGACGGTGTTTGAAGTTGGAGTCGCGGGCTTTTTTGACGGCGTAGTAGTTGATGTCGATCACGTTATCGAGCATACGCATGGCAGTATTGACTGTGCGCTTGAGTTTGTCGTGGTCTAGTTCTGGTCCATTTGCGCCTTGTTTAAGGTGTTGAATAAGGTTGACCGAGCCCAAGTTGCAAACAGCAGTTTCTGTGTCGCTGGTATTGAGGGTGATTTCTGTACACAGGTTGGAGGAATGCACCACGCCGACATGTTGCTGTGGTGAGCGCACATTGCAGGCGTCTTTAAAAGTAATCCAAGGATGGCCTGTTTCAAACAGCATGGTCAGCATCTTGCGCCACAGATCGGCAGCTTGCAAAGTCTTGGTTGGCTGAATCAGGCCTTGCTTGGCTTGTGTTTCATAGTTGGTGTATGCCTTCTCAAACTCACTGCCGAATTTATCGTGCAAGTCTGGTGTGGTTGAAGGAGAGAACAATGTCCACTCGCCTTTTTCCATCACGCGGCGCATGAACAGGTCGGGGATCCAGTTGGCGGTGTTCATATCGTGCGTTCGGCGGCGATCGTCGCCGGTGTTTTTGCGCAGCTCGAGGAACTCTTCGATGTCCAGATGCCAAGTTTCCAAATAAGTACAGACCGCGCCTTTGCGCTTACCACCTTGGTTGACGGCCACTGCCGTGTCGTTGACCACTTTCAGGAAAGGCACAACGCCTTGTGACTCGCCGTTGGTGCCCTTGATGTGAGAACCCAAGGCACGCACACGAGACCAGTCGTTGCCCAAGCCGCCAGCGAATTTGGAGAGCAATGCGTTTTCTTTGATGGACTCGTAAATGCCGTCTAAATCATCAGGTACGGTAGTCAGGTAGCAGCTAGACAGCTGTGGACGCAAAGTACCGCTGTTGAAAAGAGTGGGTGTGCTGGACATGAAATCAAAAGAGGACAGCACTTCATAAAATTCAATTGCACGTTCTTCGCGGTTGACCTCACCCAAGGACAGGCCCATGGCGACGCGCATGAAAAAAGACTGAGGTAATTCGATGCGCTGCTTGCGTACATGCAGGAAATAGCGGTCATACAGGGTTTGCAGGCCTAAGTAGTCGAACTGAAGATCGCGCTCAGCTTTAAGCGCCTTGGCTAAGCGAGCCAAATCAAATTGCAGCAGACGGGCATCTAGGAGTTCATTGTCGACACCTTTTTTGATGCAGCTGGCGAAGTTGTCTACATAGTTTTGGGCCATTTCGGCTTGGGTAACTTCCTTGCCCCAGACTTCTTTGGCAATGGAATACATCAACAAGCGGGCTGTGGCGTAGGTGTAATCGGGTTCTTTTTCGATCAGCGTACGCGCCGCAAGCACTGACGCTTTGTGTACCTCTTCCATGGGAATGCCGTCGTAGAGGTTTCGCATGGTTTCATTGAGGATGGGTTTAGCTTGAATGTCTGCATTCAGACCTGCGCAAGCAGCTTCTACCAATCCACGCAGGCGCGCCATGTCGAGCACCATGCGTTTGCCTCCGTCGATCACATGCAACACGGGTTCGGAGGGGTTGGCTGGCTCTTTTTGAGCGGCGCGCTCTTGGGTTCTTCTTTCTCGGTACAAAACATAGGCACGCGCCACTTCGTGGTGACTGCCGCGCATGAGGCCGAGTTCAACTTGGTCTTGTACGTCTTCGATGTGGAAGGTGCCACCGCCTGGACGAGAGCGCATGAGAGCGCGCACAACGGCTTGGGTGAGTTGGTCAACGGTTTCACGTACGCTGGCGGAGGCGGCGCCTTGCGTGCCATGCACGGCCAAGAAAGCCTTCATCATGGCCACAGCAATTTTGGCTGGCTCAAAAGGAACCACTGCGCCATTGCGTCGAATGATTTGGTAGTTGCTTAGGTTGGTCTGAAGCGCAGAGGACTTGTTGGCGTCAGTCAAGTCAGCGGGGTTGACATAGTTGGTGCTGACTGCAGATGAGGAAGCAATTTGCATCTTGATTTAATTCCTGTTGTTCTGAATGCTTTGGTTAACGTATGAAATGTTGCTTGTTTCTGAGAACAAGCAAAAAACAAAATGTGACTACCCCACACTATATATGGGGTCGAAACTCTTTTCAACACACTACGTGTAGTGTTTGCGAAAAAAATGCGAATTCACTAAATTAAGCCAAGCTCTTCGGGAAAGTACGTAGCTTTCAGACCAACACCTTGTTGCAAATAGCGCCAAGAAAAACCCGCTCCCGGGTCTTTTTTCCGTTCTGGGGCGATATGTTCATGCCCTGCAATGAAAGAAATTGGGTATTGAGACAAGAGCATAGGCAAAAGCGAAATTAAACTTTCGTATTGGTATTGACTGAAAGCCTCTCCTTCTAAGCCTTCGAGTTCAATACCGACAGAAAAGTCATTGCAATTGCTGCGTCCTGCGTAGGTTGACACACCGGCATGCCAAGCACGCTGGTCACAACTGACGAACTGAATTAATTCGCCACCACGGCGAATCAAAAAATGCGCAGAAACTTTGACCCTACGCAGTTGTTCGAAATAAGGGTGACTGCCGTGGTCAAGGGTATTGGTGAAAAACTGTTCGATGGCGTCGCCACTGAACTGTCCTGGGGGCAAACTGATGGAGTGCAGCACCAGCAAATCGGTTGAAATACCTGTAGGTCTGGCTTCGAAGTTGGGCGAGGGAACGTGCTTGGCGAACCTGTACCAACCCTTGGACCAACAAGCGGACATATTGGCTAGCCTTCCTTGGCGTTACGGTGCGCTGTGCTGCAGTAAAAACCCAGTGAGCCCTCTAGGGCATCGGATTGGGGCAGATGCAAATCGCAATGCCCACATCGCACCATGTGTTGAGCCTTGTTCGCTTGGCTCGCATCATCCTGCGTGTTGTTGCTGTCACGGCGCTGCATTTTCAGCCACCAAATCACCAAGCCAATGAGGGCAAGCAGTAAGAGATATTTCATAGGACTTTGTGCAACAGCACTTCCAGCACAAAGCGCGACCCGACATAGGCCAGCAGCAACATGGCCGAACCCAAATACAGCAAGCGAATCGCTAAGGGGCCGCGCCACCCCCTGGCTTGACGTCCCCAAATCAGCAGCGAATAGGTAAGCCAAGCCATGATCGATAAAACAGTTTTGTGGTCCCAGCGCAAAGCGTTGTCTGGGCCATACAAACGCTCACCAAACAGAAGACCAGCAAAAAGGGTGGCTGTGAGCAGGAAAAAACCAATATGGACAAAGCGAAATGTGAGCCGCTCAAGGGTCATCAGGGGCAGGCCGGAGGGGTCAGCTTCAGCCAAGCGAATTTGACGCTCTGCTCGGTTCATCAAGCCTGCATGCACCACGGCAGCGGCAAATAAAGCATAGGAGGCCATGCCCAGTGCCCAGTGCAAAGGAAGCCACAACGAAGCCGCCGCATGTAAATCGTGTCCCGGGAAAAACAAAGGCAACAACACCGCCACCAAACCTGCACCTGAAAGCATCCAGCGGGTTTTCATTTGGGGAAACCAATGGTGTTCTAGTGTGTAGACCATCAGCACCAGCCATGCAGTAGCGGACAAAGCGGGGGCGAAACCAAAGCGAGGCGTCGTGTCGGGTTCGGGTATGAGGCTGGCCAAGACGCTCAGGCCATGAAAGAGAGAAATCACCCACAGGTAATTTCGACTTTGTTGGGGAGAAAGCCTGCCGCCTAAGAGCGCGCCCAGCGCATAAGCCAAAGCGGCTACCAAACCCCATACTGTGCTGAAGGTTGATGCGCTGAATACAATCATGCAGACAGTTTAGCGTCTTGCAGCCCTTCAAGGCGCATCCCCCCGATTTCTTTCAGGCATCAACCATGGCAACCGCCCTCAGCGACAAACTCTCCAAGCTGGTCAAACACATCAGCGGCCAAGCCCGTATCACCGAGGCCAATGTCAGCGACATGCTGCGCGAGGTTCGCATGGCGCTGCTAGAGGCCGACGTGGCTTTGCCGGTGGTGCGTGACTTCATCGCCCGGGTGAAAGACAAGGCCTTGGGGCAAGAGGTGTTGAGCTCGCTCACCCCCGGCCAAGTGTTGGTGAGCATTGTTCAAAAGGAATTGGCCGCCACCATGGGTGAGGGCGTGGCGGACCTCGATTTGGCTGCGCAACCGCCTGCTGTGATTTTGATGGCGGGCTTGCAAGGTGCCGGTAAAACCACCACCACCGCCAAATTGGCCAAGCACCTGATCAGCAAACGCAAAAAGAAAGTGCTGACGGTGTCAGCCGACGTTTACCGCCCGGCGGCGATTGAGCAATTGAAAACCGTCACTTCGCAGGCTGGCGCTGAATGGTTTGCCTCAGATGCCAGCCAAAAACCAGCTGACATTGTGTTGGCAGCCTTGGACTACGCGAAAAAACATTATTTCGATGTGTTGCTGGTGGACACCGCTGGTCGCTTGGCGATTGACGAAGCCTTGATGCAAGAGATCAAGGCACTGCACGCAGCGGTCAAGCCTGTTGAAACACTTTTTGTGGTGGACGCCATGATGGGTCAAGACGCGGTCAACACCGCCCGCGCCTTCAAAGATGCTTTGCCACTGACCGGCATTGTGCTGACCAAAACCGATGGCGATTCGCGTGGCGGTGCGGCCTTGTCGGTGCGCCAAATCACCGGTGTACCCATCAAGTTTGCGGGTACCAGCGAAAAAATTGATGGCTTAGAGGCCTTTGACGCCGAACGCCATGCCGGTCGTATTTTGGGCATGGGCGACATCGTCGCTTTGGTTGAGCAGGTGACGGCCAACATCGATATCGACGCCGCTCAAAAAATGGCCGCCAAGATGAAAAGCGGTGACGGTTTCGACCTCAACGATTTTTTAGCGCAAATCCAGCAGATGAAACAAATGGGTGGTTTGTCGAGTTTGATGGACAAATTGCCCAGTCAACTAAGTGCCAAGGCTGCATCGGTTGACTTTGACAAAGCCGAAAAAGACATCTTGAAAAAGCAGGGCATCATCCACAGCATGACCCCCAAAGAGCGGGCCAAACCCGACATCATCAAAGCCACGCGCAAACGCCGCATTGCAGCGGGTGCGGGGGTTCAGGTGCAGGAGGTCAACCGTTTGCTCAACGAGTTTGGCCAAATGCAAGACATGATGAAAAAAATGCGCGGCGGTGGCCTGATGAAGATGATGAAAAAACTCGGCGGCATGAAAGGCCTGCCC
>Ga0214917_10005078_pt1 | contig 14199 bp, 34 predicted proteins | sample LL_1208_BB_MetaG_FD_177983 | JGI IMG/M metagenome (GOLD analysis project Ga0214917, IMG submission 177983) | Freshwater microbial communities from Lake Lanier, Atlanta, Georgia, United States - LL_1208_BB | ecosystem: Environmental > Aquatic > Freshwater > Lake | place: USA: Georgia | collected... | reverse complement strand
GAGTGTTTAAATGAAATAGATTTTGCACCTGGTTTTAGACCAACACATGATTTAACCATAGTTTCAACTGTAACTGGTAGTGATGTAGATGATTTAAAAACTTATATATTAGAATTACATAGAATTTTAACGGCTAATTTTGGTAATGATGTACAGTTTGAAGAAAAATTAAATATGTCTATGTTGTCAAACGGAGATAAAAAAATTGAAACCACATTCACTATTATTGATATAATTGATGATTTAATGTCAAAAACAGTAAGAGAAAATCTACAAGATATACATGAACAATTAACAATGTGGTCAATAAATCAAGATTTAGTAATAGACTTTACTTTCAAGATTAAAAAATAGATAAAAAAACCCCACCGTTAAAAGTGGGGTTATTTGTTTGTTAGTTCTTCTTTGGTTTTGTTGGCCTATCACCATCTTTTGATGGACCATCATGTTTTGGACCTCTTGGACCGCCTGGTGGTGGACCAAAACTTCTCAAAGTCTTACGATCATCATCACTGACCTTGGTGCGTTCTTCCTTGTCCAACTTACCGTCTTTGTTTGCGTCATATTTAGCAATTAATTCAGCACGTTGCTTCTTTTGTTCCTCAGTCAACTTTGGACGGGGAGGACGGCCTTCACCTGGAGGTGGACCTTTTGGACCTTCTTGAGCATTTAGGGTAAATGCTGCGGCTAATACTAATAGATACTTATACATATATTTTCCTTTCGTTTAGTAACCACCATAGATTACATTCTATACATAACACATCACATACCCATAACAAACATCTTTTACACCTCCTTTACAATTTTCTATTGACTTTATAACAACTTATGTTACAGTAACAACATGAGTACAATTTATATCGCCGTTGGATTGCCTGGAAGCGGTAAATCCACATACGCAAAGAACTTTATTAAAGGAAAAGACATTGAATACCTAAGTAGTGATGAATTACGAGCTGTATTTGGTAAAAGTGAAGAAGATCAAACGGTGACCCCACTTGTTTTTGGTCACATCAAAAGAAAGGTTGACGAATTTCTAAAGGATGGTAAAAATGTATTGGTTGATGCAACCAGTGTAAACCGTAGAGAACGATCTGATTACATCAACACCGCAAAGAAATATGGTGCAAAAGTAATTGCTCTTGTTTTCAAGATGGATCGTGCTGGTTTGATTGCACGAAATCAAAAGAGAGGTCAAGAAGGTGGCAGAGTTGTACCTGATTGGGTTATTGATAAGATGTTAACAAAGTATGAAGAACCTTCTACCAGTGAAGGTATTGATGAAATAATTTATGTTTGAAAGACCACTAAAACTTATTCATAATGATGATCACCGTGTGTATTTCACCAGTGATACTCATTTTAACCATGATAAGGCTTTTATTTATGAAGCCCGTGGTTATAAAAACCGTTATGAACACAATGATGATTTGATTGCAAAGATCAATGAAGTGGTGCGTCCAGAAGATACACTGTTTCATCTTGGTGATTTTTGTCTGAATATTACTCCGCCTGAATTTGAATCAATTCTTAGTAGAATTAACTGCAATAACATTGCTTATATTTGGGGCAACCATAATAGTTGTATTCGTAGAGTCTATGAAGATTCGGTAACAACTCAATATGGTAGGGATGTGGAAGTATATCCATATGCAATTGGTAAACTCACTTATCTGGGTTATTACAAGGAAGTGATCGTAAATGGTCATATGATTGTTATACATCATTTTCCCCACCAAATTTGGAATCAAATGCAAAAGAATGCTTGGCAATTGAGTGGACATAGCCACTACACCAATCCAACCACTCAAGTAGAATATCCAGACAATAAAATTCTGGATGTTGGTTGGGATGGTCACGGTAAACCGTTGTCATTTCCAGAGATTCAGAAGATAATGATGAATAAAAATCATATCAAGCATGATAAACATCATTAAAAATACAAATCCTCTCCGTAAAAAGAGAGGATTTTTTGTTGACTTTCTATAAAACCCGTGGTAGATTGAGTTCGTTATGTCAAAACCATACATTCACGCTCAAAGTTCCGTCCGTAAATTCGGCGGTAAGCCAGAAGATTATGAACCTATTCACGCCTTTATGGATTGTAGTAAGGGTGCAATTGCGGATAACCGCCATCGTGCTCTAACACACAATAGTTGGTTTCTTAGTAATATTCTGGAACGAGTAAAATTTGCCAATAGTGCACCAGAAACCAGTGATCATCGTTTTCCTACCATTATCAATAGTGATGGACGTAGTGTGAGTGTGCGTGACATTGGTGAACAACATTGTTTGGAAGACTTTGCTAATAAGTTTATTCCTTCAGCACAAGATTATCTGGCTGAAATGGAGTTCAAGAGTTGGATGCAGAATGGCATTTCACATCCTCCTAGCTTTGTCAAGATTGATGAAGGTCGTAAATCCCGTGCTAAAAATGGTTTGACTTCTAAAACTTTCGGTGGTAGTATCAAAAATGTAATTGGAGACTAATAAAAAACATATGAAAGAATCACTTAAGAAAATTGAAGAGCTAAAGAATCAACTCAACACAGTTAAGTCAGAACTCCAGAATGAGTTTAAGGCTGAACTAAAGAAGATCTTTGTTGATAATCCTACACTGGACAGCATTGAGATGTATCTTAATAACCACGAATTTAACGATGGTGGCGCAACCTCATTCTATATTGGATATGAAGATCTCAAGATTGTAGTAGAAGGTGAAGAAGTTGAACGTGAGTGGGATAATGCAACGAAGGAATATAAACCAAATCCAGTGCTTGAATCACTAATTGAACTTTTTGGTGATGTTCAGTGTATCCATGAAGACCTATATGGTGATGAATATGAACATCTATCTATTACCCGTGAGGACGTTCTAAACTATTAATATATGAGTACATATCGTAGAGCCACATTACAGGATCTAGCCAAACTTGGTTATGTTCCTAATGCACAAAAGTATAGTGAACATATTGCGTTTGCCAAGAAGTATTATCCTCCTGAGGCAACCACAATGGTAATGAGTATTCATAGTGAATATAATGATAGTACCTATGATAATAGTTTTCAGTATATCATTGTTTATGACATGGATGGCAATGAACTTCCTCCATTGAAGAAGACTGCCAAGGAATGTCGTGAACATTGGACTACTGAGTATCTGCCTATTCCAAACACAAGCCACGGTCATTATGGTGCATCTGAATCAGATGAACCTTTGGAAGATGTAGTTATTCCATTGACCTCTGAGGTTCCAGAACTTTATATCAAGGAAAATTAATATATGTTTAGTAATAAAAATATTGTAAAGTATTGCGCAAAATATTTTGTTTTGATGTCGGTGGGTGCTTATGTTTTCAATACATCCGTAATATTCATTAATCAAAAAAGTGACATTGCAAATCTTATCGGGTCCGCACTTTTCGCTGGACTTTTTGTTGGGACGCTGTTAATCTTAAAAAGTGATGTGACCAAGTTGGTCAAAAATATTAGAAAGGAAGAAAATGAGTGAGTATCAATCATTGTTAGCATCTTGTAAGATGGAGTCAGAACATCCATACAATGATGGTTGGAGTCAACTTCATTATAAAAAACAATATGAAGAACTTTTGAATCTTGGTGAAAAGGAATTCACTAAGAATATGTTGGATCGAAAGATCCAAAGTTTGGAAGACAGAATTTCAAAGTTGACAATTGAACTAAATGAGGTAAAATCAAAACTGTCGGATATTAATTGAAACAAAAAATAAATAAAATGAATAAGAAGCTCGTTAGTGTAATCGCTGGTATCGTCGCCATTTCAACTTTCACTGGTTGTGATAGGGTTGAACCTGGCTATGTTGGTATCAAGGTGAACCAGTGGGGTAGCCAGAAGGGAGTCAATGACTTTCCGTTGGTTACTGGTGGTGTGTTCTACAACCCCATCACTGAAGACATCTATAAGTTCCCTACCTTCATGCAGAATGCTGTGTGGACAAAGGCATCTACTCCGGGTAGTCCTGGTGATGACAGTGTGACCTTTAATAGTATTGAAGGCGCTGTGGTAAATGCTGATATTGCTTTGGCATATACCTTTGTGGCGGATAAGGTTCCTCAGATCTTTGTTGAGTTTCGTCAAGATCCAGATGTTATCACCCACGGGTTTATGCGAAATGAAATTAATAACGCATTCAACCGAGTGGCTTCACAAATGAAGGCAAGTGATATCTTTGGTGAGAGGAAACAGTACCTTCTTGATAATGTTAAGAGTAATCTTAACGCACAACTTGGTCCCAAGGGATTCAAGTTTGAATTGATCAGTTTCCATGGTGGTCTTCGTGTTGATCAGAGTGTTCAGGCACGAATCAATGCTGTACTAGAGGCTAGTCAAAAGGCTATTGAAGCTGAAACCAAGGTTCGTCAGAGTAAGGCTGAAGCAGATCAAACCATTGAAAAGGCCCGTGGTGAGAAGGAGAGTAATATTGCCAAGGCAGAGGGTGAGGCTAAGAGTATTGCTCTTAAGGCAGAAGCTCAGGCCAAGGCTAACTTGGTGTTGGCTCAGTCATTGACTCCCGCACTGGTTCAGTATGAAGCTCTTCAGAGGTGGGATGGTAAGTTGCCGGTATATAATGGAGGTGGTGTTGTACCGTTCGTTAACATTGGAAACACCAACCGATAAGTGGTAGGAAAAGTGGAGAAACCCGTCAGAGAAATCTGGCGGGTTTTTTGTTGACTTCGTATAAACCGTATGGTAGATTTAAGGAGTAATTGAAAGGATAAAATGACTACTGATCGTAAATTGGCTAGTGTTGTTAAGATTGTTGACATTCAACCTATTCCGGGTGCTGACGCTATTGTAGTGGCTACCGTTAAGGGTTGGAAGGTTGTGGTAAAAGTTAACGAATATAAGGTGGGTGATTTGGCTGTTTATTATGAGATTGATAGCTTTTTGCCTGTCCGTCCTCAATTTGAATTTCTACGCAAGAGTAGCTTCAAGCGTATGGGTTCTAGTGAGGGATTTCGTCTCAAGACCATTAAGTTGCGTGGACAAATTAGTCAAGGTCTATTGACTCCAATTCCAGAGGGTATTAGTAATCCAAAGGAAGGCGATGATTTGACTGAGGCTCTTGATATTGTCAAGTATGAACCTCCTATTCCCGCTCAATTGGCTGGTAAGATTAAGGGAACTTTCCCTATCTTTATTCCAAAGACCGAGGAAATTCGTATTCAGAACTTTGAGAATGAAGTTGGATTTAGTCCAGTTGGTGAACGGGCTTATGTAACTGAAAAGTTGGATGGTACTAGTTTCACTTGTTACTTCAACAATGGAGTGTTTGGTGTTTGTGGTCGTAATTGGGAATTGTCAGAAACCAATGATAATTCTCTATGGCGTATGGCTAATGTACTTCAATTGAAGGAGAAAATGACTAAACACGGCAAGAATATTGCTTTGCAGGGAGAACTAATTGGTGCTGGTATCAATGGTAATCTGTATGGATTGAGCGAACACAAGTTGTTTTTCTTTACTGGTTATGACATTGATAAGGGTCGCCGTATGTTCTTTGATGAACTTGAGTGGGTATTGTTTGGTTTGGATCTACAAATGGTGCCTGTACTTGAGAAGTATGGATTTGTGATTCCAAATGAAAGTAATATTGTTGACTATATGTTGAAATATGCTGAAGGTAAGAGTGTATTGAACATGGAAGTTGATAGGGAAGGTGTGGTTGTGCGTGGGCTTGAGAGGGAGTTTAGTTTCAAGGCTATTAGCAATACATATCTTCTTGGAAGCAAGGACTAATTAAAAGGGAGGTATGTAACAGTACCTCCCTTATTTTTTATGAAAAAATATAGTATTAAGACAAATGATATTGGTATGTGTATGAGTGTAGGTTGTGATTTTTATCAGACTTGCACCAATAACAGTGTAAATATGTTTTATAAGACTAAACGAAAGTTTGAACCATTTCTTGACGGTACAGTATGTTTGAGTTACAGTAGTGGTAAGAATACAAAGGATTATGCGGACAATTGTTATCCTAATGTATTGAAGAAGATTTATGAGTACCAATCTTAATATTCCAATGAAACTAGAAAAAATCCCGTTAGCTAAGTTTTTAAGTCATTTGACAAATATTTCTCCATTGGAGTATTTGATTGAATTATTGCCTAAATGTACTGAGAATGGTCCTTGGATTGCCGGTGGCAGTTTGCATAGAACCTATCGTAAGTTACCATTAACAAATGCGGATGTAGATATATTCTTTAAGAATAAAGAACAATTTGAAAAGTTTGTAACTGCAATCAGTTTAACCAGTCTTTTTTCTGGTAATACGATTGAATCTACCATATACAGTGAATGGCATTGTACACTTACAATTAAGTATATGGATGTTGATTGGAAGATTCAGTGTGTTACATTCAAGTATTTTGATAATATTGAAGAACTATTTAAGTCATTTGATATCAATGTATGTCGTATTGCTTATGATGGTACCAATGTTATTTATGAAGATGGTATTTTAGATGATATCAAGACTAATAAGTTGAAGTTTAACGAAGGTAGTATCTATTATCCTAGTGTAACTTTAAAGAGGTTGGTTAAGTATGTTAAGATGGGATATGATATTGAAGATGTTGATCTTAAAATGTTGACCCACGCTTTTTATAAGTCTAAAAAGAAAGCAATTGATATTCTTGATCAAGATTTGCTTACAAAAAAGCCAATCCAGACCTATGAAGGATTAAAATAAACAGTTGACTTTTTATAACGGTGCGGTATGATGATCTCAATGAATCGTAAGATTATCTGCCGCACCGTTGACATTGCGATGGCTCTTTGTCCGTTGAATTTGGAACACCGTTGCAGTCACATTGCTTTTCTGATTCGTTCCGGTAAAATCGTTCATATTGGAACAAACAGTTGCAAGAGTCATCCTGAAACCTTGAAGTATGATTATAAGGATCATCAAAAGGTTGGAATTCATGCGGAGTTGAGTGTTTGTATGAAGAGTGGTAAGGAAAATCTCAAGGATTATGAAATGGTTGTGTTGAGGGTTGACCGCAAGGGAAATCTGGCCAATAGTAAGCCGTGTTGTGGTTGTCAGAGCGTGATTAAACAGTTCAATATTGGAGAGGTTTGGTACAGTGATTCCAAGGGTGAAGTGGTGAAAAATTCTTGACTTTGACCGAAATTGTGTTATTCTATTTATAAGATATGAAACTACCTATGTTGTTTGCCCGTACAAATACGGGTGCTATCCAAACTTGGACCATTGAAGTTGATGGTAACAAGTATCGTACCCACTATGGTCAAGTTGACGGAGCAATTCAAATTACTGAATGGACCCTTTGTGAGGGTAAGAATTCAGGTAAAAAGAATGCTACTTCTGCTGAAGATCAAGCTGTAAAAGAAGCTAAGGCAACTTGGAAGAAGAAAAAGGAAAGTGGTTATTTTGAAAATATCAAGGATATTGATGATAGTTCATTTACCGAACCAATGTTGGCCAAGAACTATGATGATTATAAGGATGATTTGAAGTATCCAGTTTATAGTCAACCAAAATTGGATGGTATTCGTTGCGTTGTGAAGAAAGACGGTATGTGGAGTCGTAATGGCAAACCTATTGTTTCAGCTCCTCATGTACTGGTTGCTTTGAAACCATTTTTTGATAGGTTTCCCGATGCAATTCTTGATGGTGAATTGTATGCGGATAAGTTTGCCAATGATTTCAATGCTATTTGTAGTTTGGTAAAAAAGACCAAGCCTACAACTGAAGATTTGACTGAGAGTGCAAAGAATATTCAATATTGGGTATATGACTGGATTGTACAGAAGACTTTTAGTGACCGCAATAGTGACATTACTACTTATATTGTTAATAACAATGTGGTTCGTCGTGTTCCGACTCATCTTGTGGACACGATTACACATTTGAATGAGTTGTATGAAAAGTATATCAATGAAGGATACGAAGGTCAGATGGTTCGTACCGATGGACCTTATGAAAACAAGCGTAGCAAACACCTCCTTAAGCGTAAGGAATTTCAAGATTCTGAATACAAAATTCTTGATATTGTTGAAGGTGTAGGCAACAAGAGTGGTATGGCTGGACATATGGTATTCAAGAATCATAAGGGAATTGAATTTCATAGTAATATTAAGGGTGACCGTGAATATTTGAAGGAACTACTAAAGAACAAGAACAAATATATTGGAAAGAGTGCTACGGTGAAGTATTTTAATCTTACACCTGATGACGAAATTCCTCGTTTTCCATATGTAATTAACATTGACCGTGAAAGTTATGAATAAAACAAAATCAGCTAGAATTGTATTGGACATTGAATGGGAATCCGCAGATGATAGTGATCTACCATCGTTGTGGGATTGGAAACGAATTAAATTGCCTATGGATTTGACCAAGGTAAAGTATGTTGGTATCCAACAATCAAATGGACCGGAAAATGTAACAAATTGGATGGGTAATTAAATTATATGACTAATGTAAAGAAATCAGATATTGTTGACTGGCTTAAAAATATTGTAGAAAAGAAAATGGTTAAGGAACTTAATGTTCCTAATGCTAAAGTTTATCTTAGCTGTGACCGACCACATCCTGATGTAATTCTTGAAACCAAGAATGCTGATGGTGATCTACAGATTGTACGGTTTCTAGTAATATGAATGATAATACACTGTATTATGTGTTGTGTACTATTGGGTTAGTATTAATAATCAGTGGATTTTTTATTTACATTAAAGATGACAACCAATAAGTTTTTCTTAACATTAGCAAGAACTATTGACCACCGTGTAGGTCATACAGATGAATGTAAGCCTGATGTGCCTGTATTACCTGTAAATTATGCTCTTGCTAGTTTTTCCTTGAGATTTATCATTGTTCTGGTAAACTTTATTACATGTGGGTTTATTATAGCAAATATTATTCATCACTGGTAAACATTTATGAACAAACCAAAGTATTATTTAACAGTCAATCTACCACCAAATTTTGATGATGTAGATGCAGAATCAATTAAAACCGATTTAATGGCCTATATTAATAGCAAGAACCAATATGGAGCTATGTATGGTCCCAAGTCACATAAAAAGGGAATTACTATTGATAAAGTAAGTTATAGAACCAATGAAGATTGAAAGTGTAATTGAACGATTGGAAGGATGGGTAAAAGGTCAGAAAATCATTCTGAATGTATCAAGGGAAATTGGAGAACCTTCTATTGCGCATGAAAAGTTGATGGAAGATGTTGAATTTCTTATTAATGAGATAAAGAGAATGCGACAAGAATTAGTTAAAGCCAATAATCATATGGACGAAGACCATATTACCATTCAGAGATATAAAAAGAAACTAAGTAATTATGAAACTTTATAAAAATATTATTAAGTGGACTGGTGTAATTGTTTATGCTGCATTTCTTGCAACTGTTGCGTATGCGGCAACAATGCCTGAACCAATTAAGTTGTATGTAATTTATACATATAAATTTAATGAACGGGTGATTGAAAAGATATATATCAAAAAGGAAAACGCACAAAAGTATTGTGATCTATATAAAGACAGTCACAATTATACATTTGAAGAACTAACTATTTCAGAATGAAGAAACTATTAATTATTGCATTGTTGTCCACTGGATGTACCAGCGGAATGTTGTTGAGGTACAGTTATAATAGAGCATTAGAGACACTACCACCTTGTAGTAAAGTACATACTATTAATAATAAGTATATTACTTACAGTATGGTAGAAATTAGTACCAACAATGTTTATACTGCACATACAAACTATTATAGAGCTTATTATAATTGTGATGGTAAGATTATTAAAACCACACCCAATAACTGATGAAAGAACAAATTGATTCTATTATCAAAAAACATTGTTTAAAAATGCAAGAAGTGGACAATACCAAAAACATTCCAATGGTAGTTAAAGAATTGGATGGTATTGTTTATACTATGTACCGAGAACTATATGGATTGCGTGACATACGAGCAGATAATTATTATTTGAATAGTTTTACCGCAGATAATAAAAAAGGTCATTGTTGTTAATTTATGAAAAAGAAACAAACTCCAGTTTGTCAAAAAGTTGAATTAGACAATTGTTTTGATTGTGGTGTAATTGCTGGCAAACCACACAAGAAAAAGTGTGATATCGAAAGATGTAGTGAATGTGGTGGTCAGAAATTAGGTTGTGATTGTATTAATCATGACAAACAATTTGCTAGATGGACTGGATTTTGGCCAGGGGAATTAGAATGTAAAGCATTGAATATGGATTTGAATACCTTTTATATGACAGGTATGCACAAAATATTCTTTGTTAAACCTTCCTAACTTTGTCAAAGAATTCAGAGTTATAATTGGTGGTCATATAAACTTTTATATCTTTATCTTCTAAATCAAAGAATTTTTTGGCTCTTTTATATAATTTCGTACCAATTCCTCTTCTGCGATACTTTCTTCTTATATAAACCATAAATTCAAACTTAAATTTTAGATGTAAATGAGATTTTCTTTGTTTAATTACTGCCCATCCAATACATTTACCGTTATCTTTAACGATAAATACTCTATTTTTTATCTTATTTCGTATGTCGCAACACTCGACATAAAGTGTGTAGATTGAACCGCTTGTAACAAGTTTGCTACAAGCTTTTTCCTCCTCTAAATTAACTTTCAAAGCATCTTTAGAATAGATTCGGATCATAATTGACCGATGAATAAATATAAAAATAAAACTGTTGACAATCAAACTAAATATTACTATACTGTTAAAAATTAAATTATATGGAAAAAGAACTAACTATTAAAGACAAAGTAAACAATCCCATCATTATCCAACACGATGACCTTAAGTTTGATGGTAAAACGATTACCATTCCAGGCTATTATGTTAACAGCATCTTAGATTATATCAAAGATTATGAAGTTGATGGAATACCACAAGTAGATATTGATGATTATATCTCATTTCGTGATTTTCTTTATGATATTCAAGAACACAAAAATCAAGGAAATTAATTTATGGGAATGTTTGATGACATAGTATGCAAGTATCCACTTCCTTTACCAGAAGATCCAAAGGGCTACTGTAACAACAAGTATCAAACCAAAGATTTTGATAATGCAATGGATTTGTACGAAATTCGTGAAGATGGTACACTTTGGTTGCATTGTGCCGAGTATGAATATACAGACGGTAATCCAAATGCTAAAAGTTTAATTGAAAAATTACCAACCCGTAAGGAAACCAAAGTTTGGTGGCAGCAAATCTTTCCAATAACAGATACAATCAGATTGTATGCATATGATAGTGATACTAATGACACATATGATTATTGGATTGAATATGATGTAACATTTGTAGATGGTAAGGTTACTGGAGCTAAATTGTTAGAATTTACCGCAACTGATAATAGTGAACGCAAAGAACAACACAGAAAGGATGTTGAATATTGGACAAATAGACAAAAATTTGAATATACACTATTTTACAGATTGATTGGTAAACCTTATAATAAATCGATTACTTTTATTTGTAGAACTATTCATAAATCTGCAACATGGATAACTTATAGGATTTGGAATATTGAACGATTTTTAAAAATATGAAAGACACTGATTCAATCTTTTTGATTTGCGATTGTTATGAACATGGACTTCTTGTAGAAAAGTTTAACGATGAAAATGAAGTGTCTTTAAGTCTATTTGAACGAGGTCTTAAAGGTAGAACATTATGTTGGTCAGAAAGACTAAGATGGTGTTGGCAAATACTTAGATATGGAAAACCATGGTCTGATTTCGTCATTCTAAGTGAAGAAAATCAAAAACAACTAAAGGAGTTTTTAAACAAATGAATATAAATGAATTTGAACGCACAAAACCTGTAGTAACTATGCAAAAACTCAACGACTTAATTAAGTTAATTGATGAAGAACGAGTAAAAACCGAAATTTTGTATCGTGACCGAGTGCGTAGTCTTGATGATATTAGTATTCTTCTTAAAGAAACAAAGAAGAGTTTTATGAAAGGTGAATAATGAAATTTAAAAATTTTGAAGGTAAAGAATATGAAGTAATTTATGCAAAACCACATAGTAGATACCGTGCAGAAGGTTTATGTGATAATCCAAATTGTAAACATCCTTCAATTATTGTTGATCCAACACTAAAAACTCGTAGACAACTCAATGTGTTAATTGAAGAAGTATTTCATGCACATTTGTTTGATTTATCAGAAAAGAAAGCCCGTAAATTTGCTGCTAATCTTGGCAAATTAATCTACAATAGATTTTTAAAACAATGAATATTTTATGTAAACTTATAGACTTGATCATCGGATTAATCTTTGGTACTATATTTGCATTAGGACTGATATTAGTCTTATGCATCTTTTTTACGGTACTAATTCCATTTCTATTTTATTTTACAGTAAAAGAAGTAGTTAAACAACTGACAGTAATTAAATAATATGAATAAATCAAATAGTGAAGTGTTTTTAAAGAAAAACATCGTGATGTATGCGAAGAAAATTCGTGATATTCAACAAGAACAAATAAACCCATATATTGAGTTAATCGAAAAAAGTCTCAGTGAACTGTATCCATCATTGGTAGATAGAGACGATGGTGTCCCAAATTGGGCATGTGATATTGTTAGTGCAGATTCAAATACAGAAGTAATGAATACTCTTGATAGAATTGAACACATTCTTGAAGAAGAACACAAAGATAAATGGGTATGTTGTGTTTGTGGAGAAAATACCTATAATGTTGATTGTGAATATCTTGCTGGTGTTGATCATCTATCATGTCTTATGATGGAAGAATTGAAAGAAGAAAGGAAAAATCAAAAAAATGATCATTTACACGAAATTAAAAATCAATTGAGCAATTTGCAGACTTATGTGAGTCAGCTTGAAAAACAACTAGCCAGACTAGAAGAAAATTATGATGAGCCAACAAATTAAAGGTTGACTTTTTCTAAAATTTGGTGTAGTCTTGTCGTCTATGATTAATTGTGGTTGCGGAAATGAAATTCATCCTGAACGAGTTGAATTGGGTTATAAGGTCTGTTTGAATTGTGGCGACAAGGCTGCACTAAAGAATAAAAAATACGGTTATATGCACTTTGGTCATAAAACCGCCGGTAGTATCGTCGTCACATCCAAACAAGCCGTAGACAATTATTTGAAAGTATCAAAGAGAATGAATAAAGGCAGTAATATGGGATATGCTAGCCGTTTGACAACTTCTTTTTAATATTTATATAATATGACATCATCATTCTATAAAACAGTATATCAACGCAAATTTAACGAACTTGCTAAGTGGAAACAGTTGGCAATTGTAGAAGATAGTCAAAGAAATAACTGGAGTGGTCTTTTAACAGACTTTATCAAAAGTGTAATTGAAGAAGCAGAAAAAGAATATCTAAATTCAAAAACCACCGTTTCCAATAATCCAGTTAAGTTTGAAACAGAAACCGAATCCAAAAAAACAATTAAGAAAAAGAGTTGACTTTTTCTAAAAAACTGGTAATCTTATTTCAAGATGAATGTTTTGGATCATTTGAAGTCTTCCACCGTTGACGAAATTAAGAATTATTGCAAGAACACCTGTATTGACGCAGGTGTTGCAATGATGCATGTCAATGGTGACTTTAACCTCAGCACTTTGGTACGAAATGCAAATTTCTTTGGTTTCAAGGAAGCATTTTATGTCGGTGGTAGTAAGCAATGGGATCGTCGTGGTACTGTCGGCACCCATCATTATACCGACTTAAAGCATATTAAGACGGAAGAATCCTTTGTTCAGTATGTAAAAGATAATGGTTATACACTACTCGCAGTGGAAAATAATATTCCCAAGTATGAAGATAAGACAGTTTCCATCTTCAATCAATGGGTATTTACTGGTGTAGATAAGCCAATGTTCGTGTTTGGTGAAGAAAAGTCTGGGTTGAGCGATTATATTCTTGACAACGCTGAAAACATCATCACCATTCCAGATTTTGGAAGTGTTCGTTCACTCAATGTTGGAACTACCAGCGGAATTATTATGGCATTCTACAGAAATATGCTGTAAAAATGCTTGATGTTTTCAAAATCTAGGGTATAGTTATGAATGTAGGGAGGACAAGATTCAATAAGTCCAAACTACACAAAAATCAAAAAAAACATAGAAA
>Ga0214917_10005077_pt1 | contig 14200 bp, 9 predicted proteins | sample LL_1208_BB_MetaG_FD_177983 | JGI IMG/M metagenome (GOLD analysis project Ga0214917, IMG submission 177983) | Freshwater microbial communities from Lake Lanier, Atlanta, Georgia, United States - LL_1208_BB | ecosystem: Environmental > Aquatic > Freshwater > Lake | place: USA: Georgia | collected... | reverse complement strand
CAGCAGGATTTGAAACCCATGTTCATTTAGAAGTCAAAGACATATCATTTGGGTCAGCATTGTCCTCATATTGTGAAATCAATGGATTAAACAACCCCATAAAAATTTATGTAACAGGGATTGCCCCACAAAATTTAGGTGTTTGGTCACGTGGAAATATCGAATTTATTATTGATGGGCCCGCCAACGACCACCTCAATAAAGGAGGGTTAGGAACCGTAAAAATAAAAGGCTCAGCAGGAAATCAAGTTGCCTATGGATCGCGAGGTGGAGTAACGGTTGTAAGAGATGATATTGGGATGAAAGCCGGGATTAGAAATAGTGGTCACACACTAATTGTATTTGGAGATACCGATATTTACCCAGCTTATTTTATGACCAAAGGAACTGTCGTAGTAGGCGGAACACTAGGGCAAGCGCCATTTGTAGGGATGACAGGGGGTCAAGCGTATTTTAGGGCAACTAAAAATCCAGACCTAGTCACAAGAAGCCGTCCACTAACAGGTACAGAAAGAGCTGAGTTAAAAAAACTACTCTCACAAGCTGCAGCTGATGTTGAATATCAAGAAGATATTTCAGATGACTATATTAATGAATTTGTCGTGCATGACCCTTTTTCATTAAATATGACTCTGGAAAAAGACTTGAAAGATGGAACACTAAAAACTGAGTATAAAATCACTCCTGCAGAGCACAAAGTAGGACTTAATTTAACCCGAGAACTAATCAAAAAAAAGAATCAAGATCCACATTTAATTAAATTTAAAGGGAATGCTGGAAACCGATTTGGAGTATCGATTACATCAAATGTAGTATTTGAATTAGATGGAAATGCTTTAGATAGAGCAGGGCAAACATCACAAGGAACACTCATCATCCACGGTAATGTAAAAGACTATGCAGGATTTCATGCATCAGGCAGCATTACAATTCATGGAAATGCCGGATATGGAGCATTTCAATACTTTTCAGGTCCACAGGCAACTGTCACAACCGTTGGAGAAAAAAGCTTTATTGGATTAGGCAAAGACTCTTGTGTTTTTATTACAGGGGCGGTTGATGCTAATCACCTTCGACATGATCACGGCAATGTTTACATTAAAAGATCTCAAAATGCCAACTTTCCTACAGTCGCTTTAGAGCCAGAAAATGGAGATGGCTACAGTCGTGTTATCCCTGAAAAATTAAAAGAACTTTACCCAGCACAAGTTAAACCAGATCATAAAAAGCTTAAAATAAAATCTGGATGGGAAGTAGACGCACAGCGTGTCATAGACAGTATGATCTTACGCGAAGCCGAACCAACAGAGTCAATGGGAGCAACCGCATCTGTCGAATCACTCGACGGCTTTGATCCCAAATATTTGATGGGTTTACCATTTAAGCAAATAGTTGCGCCATCAGTTTCAGTATTAGATACTGGCAGCATTGACCTCAGTGTCACGATTCAAAGTCAAAACGGAAAGGTTAAAAAATTCGACTCGCCCGTAATTACCCAATCCCAATTAGGTGATTTAAAAAGACTTCATCAAAATGGGATTAATTCAGTTTCAATTTCTATGGCATATGGCACATCAACAGAGTATCAATCACGTCTTATAGAAATCGGAAAAGAAGTATTAGAGGCAATTAGCAAAGGAAAATATCCTGCAGACACAATTATTCTAACCCATAATGAAGCTCATCCTAACGAGTCTTTTTTAGACAGCTGGATTGTAGTGGCATACCTCAATAAAATATTGAGAGAACATAAAAAAGCCCATATTCAACTTATTGTCGAAAGTGCAGAATGTATGACCCCTCACCTAATTGCTCTCAATATCGACATGGGAGCGAGTGCAATTTGTCCATATATTGTATTAGACGGTCTAGATTCTCGAGAAGAAAAAAACTATATCACTGCAGTAAACAATTCTTGGTCAGCAATCCTTGCACAAAATGGAGTCCACATTGGCAGCCAAGCAATAGGACGCCATGACTGTAAATCACTAGGCCTAGAAAAATCCACACGAGAATTTTTAGGAATTAGCGGAAAATTCAGCAGATGGTCAATGGCAGATATCAACGAAAGAGCGATAGTAAATACAACAAAAAGTGACTTAGCCGAGCATGGAAGAAGTGAACAAAACCCTCTTCCAAATGGTGTGACAACACTCCACATGACAGCCAAAGAAGCGTTAACCCTTCAAGCGGCAATTAAAGATATTGAAGACACTGTCAGACCAGATGAAAGCACAGAAATCGCACAAAAATTGACCAACCGAAGTGGAGATACTCAAAGCATAAGAGATGCATTCGAAAAGGCCCCCTTAGGGACCCATCATCTTGTTGTTGGCTCAGGAATTGCAGCAATCAAAGCAATAGGGCACTTATTAGAACGGGATACAAACTGCACAATTACTGTCCTAACAGAGTGGATAGACGGCGCAGCTGACACGGAAATCGCTCCTGACCATCCTGCACCTAAAGACAGAGTTAGAAAGCTTAGACAAGATATTCTAAATGATCCAAGAGTCCACTGTTATGTTGGTGCAACATTGCCTAAAGATGATATTTCATTTTGCGAGTCATTTACATCAGTAACCTATGCAACTGGCACAACACCTCGAAAATTTAGCGCCGAACAGGATCCCGATTCCTGTACTATTACAGGCTCTCATTTAAGCAATTGGGCCAATCTACGAGGGTATTCAAGCTGTCCAATAGACCTTCAAAAAACACAAAAAGTAACCATTACCGGCTCTGGCAATGTGGCCTTAGACAATGCTCGTCTATTGGCTGCACCCAAAGCAGACCTACAGGGGTTGGCTAGCAAAATAAACCGTGAAAAGACAGCATGGTTAAAAAATATAGGAACTCCACTTCAAAAGTCAGCAGTAACAGCAATTGACATGCTATGTCAAACCTCAAATCCAATCCATACAAACTTTGATATTGATCCGTTAAGAGAGTTGTCTAGCTATGCCAACATTCATATCGAAGGCCTAGGAAAAATCGAGGACTTGCAACACGAACTCAACATGCTTAAGGACAAATTATCCCCAAAAGAGTTTACTCAAAAACAGGAAAAACTTGCTTTTTTTGCGCAATTCCTTCCGCCAAATACCCCTGCGTCTGACCCAAATAAAGTGACCATTACATTTAAATTTGGACATAAAATTGCAGTAATCAAAAAACAAGAGAATGGTCGCCTTCAAGTAAGCCATGCAACAGGCCAAGAAACCGTTGAAACAGATGTCGTAATTGGGTGCATGGGTGGTATTCCCAATTTCCCATTCACTGAGCTTCAAAAAAAGGATATTGACGAGAATGGCCAACTCTTCGGATTACCCAATGTTCGACTGATCGGCATCGCCCAAACCGGTCGCGGAAAAGTCAATGACACCATCGACGCAACACAAGAGGTAATGGACGACATCCAAAAAGCAAAAAGTGATAAAGATAGAAGTAAATTTTTTGTCCAAGTCCCCGATCCAACCCAATTTATTAAAACCAAGTTCCCAACTGCCCTAAGTTATGCTCAATTTGTCGAACTGGAAAAGAGTATAGAAGCAGGTGTCATACAGCGCCCTGTCAATTTTGGAGACTATTTCGCCGAAGCCAAACACCGCTTTCCGATATCTGATATTAGCGCAAGCAGCATGTCCCCCGCACAAGCCCGTCCTAGCAAAGTAAAACCACCTGTCCAACCAATTGTCGTTACAGTAGTTGATCCAAGCACCCAACAATACCAACACATCACTCTTTCTCCATCAGAAACACTACATACTGCCCTCGAAAGACGGGGCGTCCTTTTTAAAGATCCGGGCACCTGTAATGCAGGGTCTTGTTTGGGCTGCGAAGGCGAAATCGTCGATATCGAAGACTTAGGTACTAAAGATAAAAAACTTGGATGCCAAATAAGTACCAAAGACATCCAACAAGGAGAGTACAATGGGGGAATATTCATACTTTCACACACAACAGAAGCTGGAAGAATTGTAGCCCTCAATACCTCTCCAACTATGGATAGTCCTCTGATGAGTAATGCCAAACGAGATCATGATCTCGCTGTCCAAAAACTAGCAGAAGCTGAAAGAGAAAAAGCAAATCCAAACGAAGACAAATTTTCAGCTTGTGCCATCAATGCCTTTATTTTTGAAAAACCTGTCCATGTCACCAAGTGTCTAGAGACTTTAAGAGAATCAAGCCACCGCGGATCAGGTATTTATTACACTGATCAAAATGGCCAAGTCCAAATGTACAATAGTGACGGAGTAGGCACTTTATTTTCAATCCCTCATGCACTTATAAAAGATGAGCTACCAACACTTCCTGATGAAGGAAATTATGGTGTTGTCGTGCTTAATATCCATGAAGGAGAAATAAGTAAAAAAGAGGAGATTTTAAACCGACTGAGACGCAAAATCGAATCTGAAGAAAATGTCCAGGTATTAGGCATCAGACAAGTTGGCACTGACAATTCCATCATTAACAATGACCCGATGTACAAAGTCAATCTATTCCAACTCATCATTGTCCCCAAAACACCTCTGAGCTCTGAGACAAAATCAGACTTTACAGAAACCGTTAAACGTATCGGCCTAAACCGAGAAGATGACCCTCGATTGGATGTCTTTAGTACTTCCACACAATTTGTTGTGTATAAAGGGATGTTATCCGCAGACGCATTTGCAACGTACTTTACTGACTTCAAAGACCAAAGATATACAACACGCATCGTTGCATCACACAATCGCTTTAGCACCACATCCAAAACAGAGTCCAGAGCAGCACACCCATGGTATCTACTCGTACACAATGGCGAAATAAACTCCGCCAAAAGCTTTAGAGACTACTTAAACGATCATGCAGAAGATATCCTAAAAAAATGCAATATCGTCGTAGATACTAGCGGAAAAGGGGACTCAGGCTTATTAGGGTACTACTTTGAAGTAATGGGGATTTACATGAAAAAACTCTACCCAGAGTTAAAGTTAACTTTAAAAGACCTCTTTTTCATGACAGTTCACCCATATGGCAAAAAAAGTAACTTGCTGACCCTAGCCAAAGATGTATTAAAACTACCCATAGTCGAAGGACCAGCTAACCTAGCCGCAGTGGACGAAGATGGCACCCTCATTACGGGTAAAGACAACCTAGGTCTACGCCCAAGTTGGAAAATCGAAAAAGCAGGTGCCAAAGGGGTTTCATCTGAAGTTGCCCACAATGACGGCACAATGCATCCCTCTAAAACACATGATGTGATGTTATTTAAACCAGACGGGACCGAAGAAATTTACTCAGTTCCAGCCGAATTAGAAAACATGGCAGGTAGATTATTGGAAAAAGCAATGGTTAAATAATGATATGCCCCACCCAACAATCTGGTTAAGTGCAGGAGAAGTGTCAGGCGACATGTATGGGGCTAAATTAGCCCAAGAAATCTTAACTCAGCTGCCTACTGCCAAACTAATCGGAATGGGTGGCCAAAAAATGAAAGAAGCCGGTGTGCATCTCATCCAAGATGTCACATCGGTAAGCACGATTGGGTTTTTAGAACCCCTAAAACATCTCAAAAAATATCTAACAGCCTTTAAAAAAATTAAACACCAGTTACACATCAATCAGCCCGATATCGTCATTGCCATTGATTTTCAAGGATTTAATATAAAAATTCTCGAACATGCCAAAAAAATAGGTCTAAAAACAGCTTATTTTATTTCCCCACAGGAATGGCAATGGGGCAGTGATAATGGCGGAAAAAAAGTCATTCAAGTAACCGATATTTTATTAGCAATTTTTAAACAGGAATACGATTTTTACAAGCGTTTAGGTGGCAATGTTAAATTTATTGGCCATCCATTACTCGACATTGTGTCACCAACTCTCACGCAGCAACAATTCAAAGAGAAATTTAATCTAGATACTCAAAAACAATGGATTGCCATATTTCCAGGATCACGCAAACAAGAAGTAAAACATGTCTATCCCCATTTATTAAAAGCAGCACAGCAACTTTATGCCAAAACCCCAACCCTTCACTTTTTAGTCTCTATTGCAGAAAACAATTTAGCAGACGAAATTATTGCCCCTCTAAAAAAGTCTAAAATTCCCTTTACGATCATCAAAAATCACTCCCATGACATTATTAATAACTGTCTACTATCCTTATGCAGCTGTGGAACTATTACACTAGAACACGCCATCTTGGGTAAACCATGTATTACTGGATATCGACTCAACGCAATATCCTACAAAGTAGCATTCGCAATCGTCGGCAAAAAATGGAAAGAGAAAATTGGCTATATTGCTCTACCCAATATTTACCTACACCAAAATGTAATACCAGAGTTTTTGCAGGATCACTGTACAGCAGAAAATATTTCTAAAGCAGCATTTAGCCTCATTAATGACAAAACAACTTATCAAGAGTGCCAAAATCAACTTAAAAAAGTACAAGAAATGTTAGGGGATAAAGGGGCCACCCAACACGCAGCGACACTGATCTTAGACGCCCTAAAAACGCCCCAAATTTAATCAGTAAAACAGGTGTTGCCAAATACGTGTAGACAAGGCATCATACTACTCAATATGATCGAATCAGTCCTAATAAAACAAGTCCAAATGATTACACCCTTCGGCAAAAAAGAAGGGGATGTTCTCATTAAAAATGGCAAAATACATGCCATGGATTGGAAACTACCCGAACATGCCGAAGTCATTATTAGAGACAGAGGCCTCACTCTCATGCCAGGCGTTATTGATCCTCATGTCCATTTCAGAGAGCCAGGCGCAACATGGAAAGAAACATTAGAAACTGGAAGTAGGGCAGCCGTATCCGGAGGTGTAACAACCTTTTTTGAAATGCCCAATACAAAACCATCTGCCATTTGCAGAAAAACTATAGCCGAAAAGAAAAAAATAGCCAGCCAAACGTCTATGGCAAATTATAACTTTTATATTGGCGCCACAACTGACAATCTCGAAGAACTCAAAGCCATCGAAAATGTACCGGGTATAAAAATTTTTGTAGGGTCTTCCACAGGCTCATTATTAGTAGATCAAGAAGAAGATTTAAGACGCATTTTTACAGAGACCACCGCCCTCATTGCAGTTCATTCAGAAATGGAATCCATTATCCGTGCCAATAAAGACATCTACAAAGACAGCACCAATCCATTAGACCATCCACGTATTAGAAGTGTTGACGCGGCAGTCAAATGCACAAAAATGTTGCTTAATTTATCGCACGAAACACAACGGCGCCTGCACATCCTCCACTTAACGACCGAAGAGGAAATGCAGCTAATCGCTAAAGCAAAAAAAGACACCCCTGTAACAACAGAAGTCTCCCCGCAACATCTCCTCCTTCATGGTCCCGAAGTCTACCTTAAGCTCGGCAATTTCGCCGTCATTAACCCACCTATTCGAGAAAAACGCCATGCCGATGCATTATGGCAAGGCCTTAAAAGCAATGTCATCGATTGCATCGCCACAGACCATGCCCCACACACCATCGAAGAAAAGCAACTCGAATACGGCAAAGCCCCATCAGGCATGCCAGGCATCGAAACATCATTGTCCCTCATGCTCAACCTAGTCGCACAAAAAAAATGTAGCCTAGACGATGTCGTCAAATGGATGTGTGAGACCCCGGCCAAGCTTTTTGGTATCCCCTATAAAGGGGCACTGCAAATTGGGTATGATGCAGACTTAGTTTTAGTCGACCTCAATGCCAAACGCACCATCGAAAATGCAAAACAGCACACAAAATGCAAATGGTCAGCATTTGATGGCTGGGAGGTGCAAGGCGTCCCTATCGCCACAATGGTCGGCGGCAAATTGGCCTACAGAGAAGGGGAGTTTTTTACAGCAACCAAGGGAAGCGAAGTAAAAATCCGAAAACCAAAACCAAAGGCATGACACGCATACGCACCGCTATCGCAGACATCACCAATAAAATCGACCTCTCTAAAGACAATGCCGAAACCGTATTAACCGACATTTTTACAGGCACTGTCGATCAAACCGAGATTACAGATTTATTAGTAGCCCTTTATCAAAAAGGCGAATCCGTCTCCGAAATTGTAGGCTTTGCAACTGCAATGCGAAAAGCGATGATTAAGATCGACCTTCCACACCCCATCATGGACAATTGCGGCACGGGCGGCAGCGGAAAGTCTCGATTTAACATTTCATCAGCGGCGGCAATAGTACTTGCATCAATGGGTATTCCAATGGCCAAGCATGGCAACAGAGGCAGTAAAGGCCCCACAGGCAGCATGGATTTTATCGAAGCCCTAGGCATCCCCATCGACTTAAGCCCCGAAAAAACCAAAGACTATTTCCTAAAACACAATATCTGTTTTTTATTTGCTCGCCACTACCATCCCAACATGAAATGTGTCACCGAAAGCCGCAAAACCATCCCACATCGCACGATATTTAATCTCTTGGGGCCACTCTGTAACCCCGCCACTGTCTCACACCAATTAATCGGTACTCCCAATGTGGACACTGCCAAAAAACTTGCAGAAGCAGCACAGCAATTAGGCACACAAAGCACATGGGTCATCGTCGGTGGCAATGCAACAGACGAGTTATCCCCCAATCACACATCTACAGTATTTAAAGTCACTCCACAATCGATCACAGAGGACAAATTTACGCCTCAGACATTAAATTTAGAAAATACTCCACAGTATACAGGAGAAACAGCCCCACAAAATGCCACTACATTTAAAACGCTAATTGCAACTCGCCAAATCACGCATCCCATTATCATCCATATTGCCCTCAACGTAGCCGCCGCTATATCGATATTTAACGCGACACCACTCAGCACGGCTTACACAAATTGCATCACCCACATCCAAAACGGCACACTCAACCTGGACGACTTTAAGCTACAGTAGCCTAAGCTATTACTCAAGCAACTCCCCGCCCTTAGCCCAGTTATCCCGAGGCACTTCATCAATTACAATATAAGTCGATGCTTCAGGCTTACCTGCAATGCGTTTCATCGTATCAGTCATCTCACTCACAATGGCTTCTTTTTGGTCGCGACTTAATTTTCCGGCAACTTTAACATTGATATATGGCATATTAACTCCCTTTTGACTTCGTTTTGATTAATTCAATGACCGTGGCAACTGTAGGTGAACCGTACCATGAAATTCGGTCTCGAAACACCCATAATATCGCACCATACAAGCCAAGCCCAGCAAGAGAAGGGATAACCCAGTACCCCTCAGACAAAGTCATTAACACAAAAATAATAATTCCCATTGCAAACGCCGAAACTAAATAGACCCCATAATCATTAAAAGGAAGCATATGTCTCTCAAGTTTTTGATAAGCCACGCCATAAGTCAGTGCAAAATCCAACCAACGGCTGATGACAGTGGCAATCGTAGCACCCAACACACCCATATACATGATAAAAATAACATTTAACACAACATTAACCAGTGCTGAAATCAAAGAAATCCAAAAATTTTGATTTTGAGCATCTAAAGCAAGTAAAAGCTGATTAAACAAAGTTGTAATAAAAAAAGGCAAAAGCAACGCCAAAAATGCAATAAATATCGGTACACTTTCTGCAAAAGCAGGCCCATAAAAAAACATAAAAATACGAGGCGCCAATAAGGCTCCAGCCACACTAAACGGAAAGACAATCAAGCCCGATAACGAAAAGCAAATCTTTATTAAACTCAGCAACTGATCTTTATCCTGATGCCATTTAGAAAAAAAGGGGTACAAAACAGAAGCCACTACAAAAGGGATAAGCCCCAAAAACTGAATAAACTTATAAGCTGCCTGATAAATCCCTACGCTTTCAGGGCCAAGCATCCACTTAATCATCACCGTGTCCGTCGTCGAAATAATCGGATAGACAATCGATGTCCCCAGCACCGGCACCCATATTGGAAATAATCGCTTAAGCATGGCACGATCAAAGTAAAAATGAGATGGAAATAGCGACTCGCTCATCACTAACAATACAATTAAGCCTGTCAAAGCTCCCAAAAAATACGCCAATGCCACCAATGGTAGAGAAGGCCACACAAATAAAAACAGTATTCCAAGCCCACTAGTCACAAAATTTTCAACACAAAAGCTAATACTTTCGGTTTTCATATGCAGCCGTGACCGAGTCACTGACACAAAAAACAATCGCATAGTCCACACTAAACAGGATAAGGACGTTAAAATAGCAATCATTTTTAGCTCAGGCGACTGTATAAAAACCGAATATCCAAACAATAGCAATAAGGTCACAATCGACATCACGGTCTTGGCATAAATACTCGTACCAAATAAGCGATCATCATCAACGCCATCGCGCTGGTATTCGCGCACATATACCTGACTAATTCCAACATCCAATAGCAAATAGACCAAGCCAAAAAGAGATAAAAAGTACGAAAAATTACCAAAGGCAGCCGGCCCCAAAGTTCGGGCCATCATAATGACTAAGCCTAATTTAAAAACTTTTGCAAAAACATTGGCTAAAAAAAGCCAAACGGTATTTTTAACGAGTAACTTTCCAAACAAATTCATATTGGACTTCGTCAAAAAGAATAAATTTAATCTCTTTTGGATATGCAGGCACCTTAAACGTTAATAAGCCAGTCACATGATAGGCATCCTTTTGAGACACATTAAATGATTCAGGTAAAAGAGGGGTGTCATCCCCGTCAACATAGATCAAACAAGTTTGCAAAGGGTCTTGTCTCACAAACTCAGGACGCTCATTAGACTCAATGGTTAATTCAATATCCAAATGACCATCATGATAAAAAGAGTGAGGTTTGACAATCAGTCTTACTTCATGAGCAATTAATTCTTTTTTTTGAAAAGGCATTATTACCTTATCAGGAGCAGAAAAAAACAACCATTTAAACACAAAAAACAGTAATGCCGGCAGTAAAACTAGCCAAACAATAATACGCCCAAATTTTATTTCTCTCGCCATTTAATTGAACACCCCATAGACGGATATTGCACACGAGGGATCGTCTGCTTATTACCCAACGCCAACAAAGCAACCTTTAAATCTTGCGACTTTACACTGGTTTCATCTTGCCAATTATCATCGATACGCCCATGATACACTAACGACGTTTTAGCATTTAATAAGTAGATATCAGGCGTACATTGCGCACGATATGCCTTAGCAACCAGTTGAGTATCATCAATTAAATACGGAAACACAATATTACGATTGACTATAAGTTCACCCATTTTATCTACAGAGTCTTCTGGATAATCGGGATGGATATTAGGATTAATCGCCACCGTATTTATACCCAAGCCATGAGCCATTTTTGCCAATCGATTTAACCGATCCCAAACAGCCAAAGCATAAGGGCAATGGTTACACGTAAACACAACCAATAATCCCTTTTCTCCCAACAATCCCATTGTAGTATGAACATCGCCATAAGGATCTTCCAGGCTAAAATCGGGCATGCGAGTTCCCAACTCTAATGGCAATGATTCAATTAATGCCATTTAAGCGTCTCCACGAGACTGTAAGGCAATAGACACCAACTCCTTAACAAACCGTACTTTTTCACGAGGTTTGCCTACAGCTTGTCCTTGTTGTTTTTCATACTCATCAATTTTTTTCCAGTCATTGAACTCAACAATGGTAACGGACTTTAAAAACTTACGAACAGAATCAGAGTTAGGAATAGGGCAGACAGACAACTGAGGCAATTGCTCAATCAAAGTGGCAACAGTTTCAGCGCTATCCCCTTTATTCGTCCCCAAAACACCACTAGGCCCCCGTTTAATCCAACCAGCCACAAATAAACCAGGTACTGGCACCCCTTCACCATCAATCACTTGTCCTTTAACATTGGGCACTACGGCCCTTTTATCATCAAATGGGGCACCAGGTAAAGGACGTCCCTTATACCCCACACTTCTAAACACTAATCCCGCATCCAACACTTGACGATCATCAGTTAAAACCGCACGTTGAGCCCCCGCCTCACCTTCAAGCGTATTAATCCCTAACTCAATTGATTCAAGCCTGTCCTTGCCCATCAGCGACATCGGAGTCCGATAAAACATGACATGAATGCGTTTAGGTTTACCGGTCAAACTCCGAAGAGAAAATTCTTTTAAAACCTCATAATTTTTTTGAGCCTTAGTACTAAGGGCTAATTCAGCTTCACAGGCCTCACTAAGCACCAAGTCTTTCGGATCTACGACAATATCGCAGGCTTCCAACTTACCCAATTCTTCAATTTCAAGCTGAGTAAAAGCGGCTTGAACAGGGCCACGACGACCCACCAAATAAATATCTTCAATCTTGCTTTCAGATAACGCAGACAAAGCATGAGCCGTGATATCAGAAGACGACAATTCCTGAGGGGTTTTGGCCAAAATACGTGTCACATCCACAGCGACATTACCTTGGCCAATAATAACTGCAGTTTTTTGAGACAAGTCAAAAGAATGTGTTTGATAATCAGGATGTCCATTATACCAGCCCACAAATTCGGTGGCGGCATAGCTTCCATTTAACTGTTCACCAGGTATATTTAAGGCTTTATCAGTTTCAGCACCATAGGACAAAATAATGGCATCATAATATTTTTTTAACTCTTCAATGGTAATATCGTGTCCGACAGCCACATTGCCAAAAAAAGTAAAAGCGGGATTACTCGCCACGCGATCATAATAGGCGCTAACGCTTTTCATACGTTGGTGATCTGGCGCAACACCGCCTCTAAGTAATCCATAAGGAGTCGGTAATCGATCAAAGGCATCGACAACAACAGTCAACCCACTCTTAAATAAAGCATCAGCAGCATACATCCCCGAAGGGCCTGCGCCAACAATAGCAACTCGCAATGGTCGTTCTGGTAAACCTAAAGACATAAGAAACAAGATTGTATACCTGTTTTAAAACACTCACAACCCTAAATCCACCTCGATATTTGGGCACTACGCCGAGGAGGAGACAATAAGATTGAGAGCTTGACTAAAACAACAGATCAACAACTAATTTCTACAGCAATTATCGTCATATCATCACTTGCTAGTTGACATTGTTGATCTAGAGCTTTTCCTAAATAGTCAGCTAAGGATTCTTGTTTAGACCATTTGGATAAGATTTCTTCAAATTGTGTGTAATCCAAAATAATTTCAGGATAATCTCCTGATTCTTCATCGTAATCGCCCTCTGCTTCAATTACTAAAAACAAGGGGGTGCCATCCTTTAACTTTCTGTCCATTAAGCCGTCACTAGATACTAAAATAATGTCTTTATCTTTGATAGGAAGGGTGACAGAAGTAAAATCACAGTCTTCGTCCATCCTAAGAGATTCGTTTAAATTTTTTATAGATTGAATTTTACCATCACGGTAAATCATAGCACTTTCAGCTCCCGCACAGGTGACATGGACTAAGTTTTGTCCAGTATCCACTACCGCATATATACCTGCTATCAGCTTGCTTAAGCGTCTTTCCCTGGTCAAGGTTTTATTGAGAACTTTCATAGTGGCACCTGTGTCGGTAAGTAATTTAGGTGATGCGGTTTCAAATAAGTAATCTACGTCTTTAGAGATAATACCCGTCATCATTGCAGCGGGGGCTCCATGCCCTGTAACGTCTAGGATGATAAGTCCACTAATATGGTTAGTAATTTCTGCAATATACCGGTAATCACCAGTAATATGATGAGAAGCACTGCCAAAGGCAGAAATTTTTTGATTAATGGGTTGCGGTACGGTTTCTTGGAAAAGCAGTTGCTGATAGTTGCCCGCTTGCTTTAGGAGTTTTTCTTGTATTTCCTTTTTCTCTCTAATCTCTGCAGCATCAGATGCAATTTTTTGGGACTGTTCTTGAATTTTTTTATTCATTTGCTTAATTCTATTGTAATTTTTTATAAGCCGACTATTTGTATTTAAAAGTTTTCGCTCATAGTCATTTCTAGATTTATCGAAAAGAAAAGAAGATAAAATACTAAATGAAAACCCAGTAAACATTGCAAATGCATGAATTATCTTTGATGAATGATAAGAAAGTTCAACAGAAGGAAACAGAAAATGATAATTTACTGCCTCCAAGAAATTATACTGCCCCCAGTTAAGAAATAGCCTAAACTAAGAGAATCTCTAATCGATAAAACATACCCCTAAAGGCCTTGAATTCAAGGCCTTTAGGGGCGGCAAAAAAGGAGATTTTTTTATGAAAAAAC
>Ga0214917_10005075_pt1 | contig 14202 bp, 16 predicted proteins | sample LL_1208_BB_MetaG_FD_177983 | JGI IMG/M metagenome (GOLD analysis project Ga0214917, IMG submission 177983) | Freshwater microbial communities from Lake Lanier, Atlanta, Georgia, United States - LL_1208_BB | ecosystem: Environmental > Aquatic > Freshwater > Lake | place: USA: Georgia | collected... | reverse complement strand
CCCGACGGAACGATAAAACGCGTGGGAACGAACAGCTGCAGACGGAGTATCCAGAATCACCTGAGTCAGACCGTTGCTTTTCGCAGACTCTACGAACCTTTCGTAGAGAGCTCTAGCAAAGCCGCGATCCCTCCCGCGGTAATCGGCTGCAACAAAAAACTTTTTCATCACGCCAAGATCGTCTTTTAGGCGCATTAAGCCGATGGTGCCAACGATGACCCCCGCGGATGTTTCCGCCACTAGAAATGCACCGCCTCGCTCACCATAGTGGGCGTTGATATCCGTCAAATCATTCTGATCATTGATCGAGAGATTCAGGTGAAATTCGTCGTTCTGGCGCACCTGCAGTTCTTATTTTTTCAGGTGGAGGAGCCTATATTTCGCCCTCGCTCTACCCCTCGAAGCAGACGACACACGAAGTCGTGCCTACCTGGAATTACGTCGCCATTCATATCCACGGACGTCTCAGCTATACCAGTGACGACTTGGAGAAGCGCGCGATCGTGGATCGACTCACCAATAAGATGGAGACGGCTCGTGCCACTCCATGGCGGATGACCGACGCACCGGCTAGTTACATTGACCAAATGCTGCAAGGTGTAGTCGGGCTCGTGTTCGATATAGACACAATCGTCGCCAAAACCAAGGCGAGTCAAAACCGTCTCCCAGAAGATCGTGCCGGCGTCCTCGCGGGACTCGCGGGCAAAGAGGGAACTAGCGAAGCCGCTCGCATCGTCGAGCGCTCGGTTTCGAGCTCGCGTTAGAAGTCGCTGACAGCGCGCTGCTTGGTGTCTGCTCAATCGACTTACTACGGCGCATTCATGACGAAATCTCGCTCCGGTTGTCCAGATATGGTCAAATTCTTTCATGACAGATAAGCGCCCGCCGCTCTTTATTGAAGCTGATGCTGATTTGACGCTTGATCCAGCGGATTGGGAGGAGTTCAGAAAGCTGTGTCATCAAATGGTCGATGACAACATTGATCATCTTAAGGTGCTCCGTGATGAGGCGCCGTGGACGCCTACACCTGCGATTATTGAGGAGCAAATCAGCAACGAACCTTTGCCCGAACAGCCACAAGGCGCTCGTAGCGCGTATGAAGACTTCCTGAAACAGGTTCGCCCATATTCAGTCGGCAATCGTCATCCACGCTTTTGGGGTTGGATGAAGTCGAATGGAACGCCGCTGGCGATGATGTCCGAGATGTTGGCGGCGTCGATGAATGCTCACCTCGCGGGATTCAATCACGCACCGAAACTGGTGGAGCTGCAAGTCATTAAATGGCTTGCCACCGTCATGGGATTCCCTGCGACGAGCAGTGGTATTTTGGCGAGCGGTGGGACCATGGCAAATATCATCGGGCTAGCGGTTGCGCGCCATGCTCAAGCGGGCTTCGATGTCAGAGCGGAGGGTCTTTTCTCTGGTCCGCGAATGACGGTCTATGCCTCGGTCGAGATGCATAGTTGGCTGAAGAAGTGCGTTGAATTACTTGGCTTAGGTCGAGCTTCTATCAGGTCGATTCCCGTCGATAGCGCTTGGCAAGCTGACGTCGCGGCGATGCGGAGACAAATCGAAGAGGATCGTGCAGCGGGGCTACTACCCCTCTGTATCGTAGGGTCGGCAGGGACAATCAACACTGGATCGATTGACGATCTCCAGGGTCTGGCGGATCTCGCTGAAGATCAAGGCTTGTGGTTTCACATCGATGGTGCAATCGGCTCGATGGCGGCGATGTCGCCTAATCTGAAGCCCTTACTTAAGGGAATGGAGCGCGCCGACTCCCTCGCGTTCGATTTGCACAAGTGGGGGTTCTTACCCTACGAGATTGCATGCGTCCTCGTACGCGATGCGGACAAACACCATGCGGCATTTGAAACACCATCGCCATATCTACAGAGCGGCGGACGAGGTGTTCTAGCTGGTGGCTTGGTTTTTGCGAATCGCGGACCAGAGCTATCGAGAAATTTCAAAGCCTTGAAGGCATGGATGGCACTTAAGGCGGAAGGCACTATTAAGATCGGCGCGGTCATCGAACAGAATGTCGCTCAAGCACGACGCTTCGCGATGGAGTTAAGCACTATTCCGGAGTTCGTGATCGAGGCGCCGGTTTCGCTAAACGTCGTTTGCTGGCGCGCAAACCCTCCCGGGTCAACGCCTGAGCAACAAAACGCCCTTAACCGGGAGCTCCTCGTGCACCTTCAGGAAACTGGCGTCGCTATTTGTAGTAGCACAGTGCTGCACGACAGATTCGTCATTCGACTTGCCGTTGCCAATCACCGCAGTCGTTGGGAAGACTACAAGTTGCTCTTGGCTTCACTTCCCGGAGCGCTGCAAAAATCGAAAGCCGCTTCGGGGTTAAGTGTGTAATTGACTGCCAAATAACTATCAGCGCCGAGATCTGGTTCTATCGCGTTCGAGACAGCGGAGAACGGGGCAGTCACCCCGCTTTCGTTACCACTTCACTGAGAACCCTTCCCCTTCACCATCGATTCCGCGCAGTTACCTACCCACACAAGTAGCTTCTAGAAGCCCGGCGTAGGTCGCCTCTTTTTTGTGGGAACTGGTGCGACAACTGGGGCGATTGACGATGCGATTCCACGCTCTACCCGCCCAGTCGGCACAGCGACAGTATCGGTGAGTGGATCGTGGAATCCCGCGAGACACAGCGGATTCCTTCGCGAAGAAATTGGAGCGGGCGATGGGAATCGAACCCACGTTAGTAGCTTGGGAAGCTACAGTTCTACCATTGAACTACGCCCGCACGCTCCGGGAAAATTCTATCAGTCTTTGAAGTACGGCTCGACTACACCCTTGCGGGTGATGGTCAAAGGTTTACCGCGTCGATCGAGAGTCTTGCCGAACGAGGTGCGAATCCAGCCCTCGGAAATACAATATTCCTCGACGTTGTTGTATTCGACCCCGTTGAAGCGAATGCCCACGTTGCGAGCAAGTACTGCTTCGTCGTAATAACGACTCGAGGGATCGACGCTCAGTCGGTCGGGCAACGTCTGTGACGGCAGTGGGTCGATGCGGTTGGTGTCGGTCATGATGGCGCTGATGATATCTCAACAGTCGATCTCGCCGACGACCGTACTGACGCAACGACCACCAATCCAAATATCACCACTAGCGGCGAGCTCCACTTCGACTCGCCCGTCACGGCCAACGCAACGACCCTGCGAGGCGACATAGCGAGTGCCGGACGTCAATTCGCCGTGCTCGCGTCTAAAGACGGCGACCGCGCCATTACCGCTACCACAGACGGGGTCTTCGTCGACGCCCTGCGACGGCGCGAACGAACGTGTTTCGATGTCTGTCACGTCGGCATCGTCGTGCGCAGCGAATACCGTCGCACCGGTTGCGCCGAGACGGCGCTCGAGCGCGGCGAGGCGCGCAAAATCCGGCCGCGCTGCAAGTAAGGCTACGTTAGTAGCAATGCGCGCCACGATCCATTTTGGTCCGACGTCGATGAGTCGCGCAGCGACGGTGAGATCGACCGGCATGCGTAACGCCGTCGCTAATTCTTGGCTAGTCGCAGCGTCTAGCGGCGTCGATCGTGCGAGCGGCAGGCGCAGCCGATAGCCGGACCCCGAGCGTTCGATCGTCACGAGTCCAGCGCCGCATTGCTGAACGAGAGCGTTCTGAACCAGATTTGCTTCGCTGACGATGCCGGCCGCTACGACTGCATGTGCGGTGCCGAGCGTCGGATGTCCCGCGAATGGCAACTCGCTTGCGGGTGTGAAGATGCGCACGCGATGCGTTGCACCGGCGACGTCGGGCGGTAGCACGAACGTCGTCTCGGAAAGGTTGGTCCAGCGTGCGATGCGTTGCATCGCAGCGGAATCGAGCTGTTGCGCATCGAGGACGACGGCAACGGGATTACCCAGCAGTGCTCGGTCGGAGAAAACGTCGACGACACGATAGCGGCGCTTCATATCGGCCCCTTAGAATCAGGTTCTGCAATCCACAGAGAAGTTTACCCATGTTCTTGTCCCGTTTCGTTCGTGTCGCCCTCGTCGTCTCCGGCGCGCTGTCGCTCGCCGGTTGCATCATCGCCGTCGACCGTAAAGCCGAACACCCCAAAGTCGACGCCGAGACTCGAATCGTGCGTCAGGTACGTGTGGAAACCCACGTCAAAGATGACGCCGTGCCCGCGGGTTGTCCGGAAGGCAGTAGCACCGTCACCAACGAAGATCGCACGGTCGACGGTCAACACGTCCGCATGATCTTGTGCACGAAACGTCTCGGTAACGGGGAAGCCGCCACCAGTGCCGCATTGTTGCCGAAACTCGCCGAGGTCCGGCTGCTGTTGTCCAAAGACCCGGCGTTACAGGGCGACGCGCGAACGCGGGTTTTGGCGGCGCTCGACGAGCAGATCGCGCGAGTGGCCGTGCTAAAGTCTTCGCCATGAAGACCAAAAAAGAGATCGTCGACAACTGGCTGCCGCGCTACACCGGAACCGCCCTAGAAAATTTTGGTGAACACGTCCTGCTGACCAACTTCGGCAACTATCTGGATTTGTTCGCCGCGCAGACCGGCGCCGCGATCGTCGGCCGCGATCGGCCAATGCCGAATGCAACCGCCGACGGCATCACGATGATCAACTTCGGCATGGGTAGCGCTAACGCCGCAACCGTGATGGACTTGCTATCCGCGATCGCACCTAAAGCCGTGTTGCTACTCGGCAAGTGCGGTGGATTGAAGCGCAAAAATCAGATCGGTGATCTCGTGCTACCGATCGCCGCGATTCGCGGTGACGGTACGTCGGACGATTACCTGCTGCCCGAAGTGCCGGCGTTGCCCGCCTTCAGTCTGCAGCGTGCGGTATCGACGTCGATTCGCGACCTCGACTGTGACTATTGGACCGGCACCGTCTACACCACCAATCGTCGAGTGTGGGAGCACGACGACGAGTTCAAAGAATATCTACGCGACACGCGCAGTATGGCGATCGACATGGAAACGGCGACGATCTTCGCCGCCGGTTTCGCGAATCATATTCCGGCCGGCGCGCTCTTGTTGGTGAGCGATCAGCCAATGGTGCCGGAAGGCGTGAAAACCGAAGCGTCCGATAAAAAAGTTACGTCGGAATACGTCGAACGCCACATTCGCATCGGGATCGAAGCGCTGCGCCTCATCCGCCGTCACGGCAAGAGCGTGAAGCACTTACGTTTCGACGAGTGATCGGCCCCACTCAGCGGAACGCTTTCGCCCAAAAATTTTTCATGTCTTCCCACGACTCGCGATCGGTGCGTTCGTCATAGGCGAGCGGCAACCCGTATTTTTTCCCCTTTTCGGTCGCTTCCGGATTCGAGAAGCCATGCTTTGCGCCGGGATAGGCGACGAATTCGTAGTCGACCCCGAGTTCTTTCATTTCTTTGTGGAATGCCGCCTGATCTTCGGCAGGCACCATGCCGTCGGCCTCACCGTGACAGATCAGTACGCTCGGCTTGAATTCGCCTTTTTTCGCTTGGTGTGCGCTCGTCAGCGCACCGTGAAAACTCACCACGCCTTTGAGCGGCAAGCCAATACGGCCGGCGTGCAACGCAAGCGCGCCTCCCAAACAATAGCCCATCGCGCCGATGCGATCGGGATCGACGAGCGGATGATTGCGCAATTGTTGGTACGCGGCCTTCAAAACTTCACCAGTCGCCGGCACGTTCGCGAACAGACCACCCATGAGTTTGCCGGCTTCGGCCGGATCGGCTGCTTCTCGACCTTCGCCGTACACGTCGGTGGCGATCGCAACGAAGCCGAGCGCAGCGAGTTCGCGTGCCCGACGACGCAAGTAGTCGTTGAGCCCCCACCATTCGGGCAACACGATGAGACCCGGTCGTTTCTCGCTAGACGAAGGGTCGTAGGCAAGATAGCTCGCGAGATCTTTGCCACCGGCGTGGTAACGAACGACTTCGGTGTGGGCTGCATCGGGCATGGGACGGTCCTACGGTGAATCTGTTCGCGCAACTCTGACGCGTGGGCGCAGGGGGGCGCAAGTCCTCTCTGCCATAATGCGCACATGTCGGACGTTCCGGAAATCGCGCATCAACGGCGTATTCGCAGCTTCGTGCTGCGTGCGGGGCGTATCACCGGCGCGCAAGCACGCGCGCTCGAAACCGAATGGCCGCGCTACGGAATCGACTACTCTGCGACACCGATCGATCTCGCCGCGCGTTTCGATCGCGCGGCGCCCTGCACGCTCGAAATCGGATTCGGTAACGGGGAGAACCTGCTCGCGTACGCCAACGCGCATCCAGAACGAAACTGCCTCGGAATCGAGGTGCATCGAGCGGGTGTCGGGCATTTGCTGTGGTCGGTCGCGGCAGCGGGTCTTGGCAACGTACGCGTTATGTGCCACGACGCTGTCGAAGTGCTGCAGCACTGCGTCGCACCCGACGCTCTCGACGAAGTGTTGATCTTGTTTCCGGATCCTTGGCACAAGAAGCGTCATCACAAGCGCCGACTGGTCCAAGCCGAATTCGTCACGTTACTCGCGACGCGCTTGCGAAGCGGCGGGCGACTGCAACTGGCGACCGATTGGGAGCCTTATGCGGCGCAGATGCTGGAGGTCATCGGAGCAAACCCGCAGTTCACGAACGTCGCGGGGCCCGCAGGATTCGTGCCGCGACCGCAGTGGCGAGCGCTCACACGCTTCGAACGTCGCGGTCAAAGACTCGGGCATGGCGTGTACGATTTGTCTTATCTGCGACGGTGATCAAGTCGCAAAGAACGTCGCGCGTATCCCATCGACCACGAACTGCACGGCGAGTGCACCGAGCACGACGCCGAGCAGACGATTGGCGACGTTGGAGCCGGTCTGACCGATCAAGCGCGTCACGCGCTCGGCGCTCAACATCAAAACGAACGCGATCGCGAGCACAACCCACGCCGCGAGTAACAACACCAAAAACGTGAGCGGCTCCTGCCATGGCGAAACGCGTCCGAAGGCGAGCAAGATCGTCGTCAACGCACCGGGCCCGGCGAGCAGCGGAAACGCCAGTGGAAACACCGAGATGTCGGCGCGACGCCGACTCTCGGCCTGCTCATCCGCGGAGGTGCGCGTACCGGACTCGCGCGCAAACACCATTTCGAGCGCTACCAAAAATAACAACACGCCACCGAATATGCGGAACGACTGGATGCTGATACCCATCGCGTCGAGTAAGGCCGTGCCGGCGACCGCGAACAACACCACAATCAACGCCGAGATGACAGTCGCCTTCACCGCCATGCGTTTTTTGTACGCGGACGTTGCGCCGTCGGTGAGACTCGCGAACTCCGGCAGGATGGAGATCGGACTTACGACGACGAAGAACACCACGAAAAATTTGAGGAATGCTTCGATCATACGGGGGGCGCGATTCTAACGTCCTCGCCGTCCACTCTCACCTGCAATCGGCGTAACGTGCGGCCCGGACAAGGCCCGGCCACACAAATGCCGGTGTCCCTTTCGAATAGCGCGCCATGCGACGAACATTTGATGAACGCGCGATCGGGGGTGAGAAAGTCGTGGTCTTTAAGAGCGAGCGGGTGACCCGCATGGGGACAACGATCGACGTAGGCCTGTACTATTCCCGTCGCATCGCGCAACACCAAACCACGCAACGGCCAATCGCCTGTGCCGATCGCAAAGCCGCATGCGCCGCTCGCATCGAGCTCCCGGACACTGCACACGACGACGTCCGTCGCCTCGTCAGCCATCGTCCCGTTGCTCAAGCGTCGCGATGCGCGCGCGCTGCCACCACACCATCGCGAGTCCCGGCAGTGCCGTGAAAAAGGTCACCACGAAGAACGCCGACCAGCCGATGTGATCGGAGAGGTAGCCCGCGGGTGCGCCGAGCAAGTTGCGAGGTAAGACGGCAATCGCCGACAACAACGCGTATTGGAACGCGCTGAACCTTACGTCGCAGAGCCCCATGATGAAAACCACGAGCGCCGTGTTACCCATCGCGCCGACGAAATTATCGAGAAACACCGCGATGGCCATGACACTAAGATCGTGGCCAACGGCTGCGACGACGCTATAGCCAAGATTCGCGAGCGCTTGCAGCGAGCCGAAGATCAGCAAGGCGCGGACCAAGCCGAGTCGCACCATCAAAAGTCCACCCAGCACCGAACCCGCAAGGTTGGCGACGAGCATCACAGTTTTGGTGACGGCCCCGATTTCGGTCTTGCTGAAACCGACGTCCATCAAAAAAGGTGTGAACAATTTCAGCGCGAATGCATCGCCCACTTTGTAGAGCACCAGCGCGGCGAGCAAGGTCAGCATGCCGGGGTTACCCATCAGCTGCGCGAGTGGATCGCGCACCGCCTCGAGTAAGGTGCGCGGCGGCGGTGCGCGCAACGGTGGCTCGGGTACAAATATAGTTGCGACGACGAGTGCCGCCATGCAGCAGGCCATGACGAGATAAGTCGCTCGCCAACCGACTTGATCGGCGAGGATCAATGCGCCGGAAAATGCGAACCAAGCGGCAGCGCGATAGCCGAGATTGGCGGCGGTCGCAGCAGGACCGCGCTCGTTAGCGTTGACGAGATCGGTGCGCCAAGCATCGATGACGATGTCTTGTGACGCCGACAACGCAGCGACGGCGACGGCGATGACGGCGAGCGCGACGAGCCCACCCTCCGGACCATGATCGGCCATCCAAACCAAGGCGAGTGCGAGCGCCAACTGAAAGATCACGATCCAGCCGCGACGACGGCCCAGAAATGGCGGCGTGTAACGATCGAGCAGTGGAGCCCACAACGGCTTCAAGGTGTACGCGAGTCCCACCAGAGACAAAAGACCGATGGTGGTGTTGGAAGCACCGGAATCTTTGAGCCACGCTTGTAGCGTGGCGTCTGTCAGGTTATACGGCAGACCCGAGGCGAGCCCGAGGACGAGCACGGCGAGCATGCGAGGGCTAGCGACGACGCTCTTCATCGCATGGTCCGCGGCAAGTCGTAATCGATGAGTAACGGCGCATGGTCGGAGAACCGCGTCGCTTTATGGATGTGCACGCGACGCGCGGCTCCGGCCAGCGTTCGACTGACGACTTGATAGTCGATGCGCCAACCGACATTCTTTGCCCACGCTTGGCCACGATTCGACCACCAGGTGTATTGATCGGGCTCGGTGTTCACCTCACGAAAGGCATCGAGATAGCCGGCCTCGCCGAACAGTCGATCGAGCCAGGCGCGCTCCTCGGGCAAAAATCCGGAATTTTTTTGATTACTGCGCCAGTTGCGCAAATCGATTTCTTTGTGGGCGATATTCCAATCACCGCACAAAATGTACGCGCTGCGACGCCGTCGTAACTTGGCGAGGTGCGGCATGAAGGCGTCGAGGAAGCGGAACTTGGAAGCTTGGCGCTCGGGGCCCGACGAGCCCGAGGGCAAGTACAACGATACGATCGACAGCGCACCGAAACGCGCTTCGAGATAGCGACCTTCACGATCGAATTCGTCGACACCGAAACCGCGAATCACCTCGGTCGGTTTGCGCCGGCAATAGAGTGCGACCCCCGAATAACCTGGCCGCTCGGCATCGTAAAGAAAGCGGTGGTAACCGGGGAGGTCGACGTCGTGACCAACGAGCTGCGGCGCCTGAGCTTTGGTCTCTTGCAGACACACGACGTCGGCGTCCTGCTCGCGCAGCCACGCGAAAGCGCCCTTGGCGGCAGCGGAACGTATGCCGTTCGCGTTCAGGGTGATGACTCGCACCGCGATATGATAGCGACATGCATCCCCACCAACGCAGATTCGTCGAGCTCGCACTCGCGCGCTCCGCCCTCCGCTTCGGCCGGTACACGCTCAAATCGGGCCGCGAAAGCCCTTACTTTTTCAACGCCGGGCTCTTCAACGACGGCGCAGCGTTGGCTGAACTCGGTCACTGTTACGCCGACGCGCTGAGTGCTGCAGGCGTCGAGTACGACATGCTGTTCGGACCGGCCTATAAAGGCATACCGCTCGTCGCGGCGACCGCCATTGGCCTCGCGACCCATCATGGGCGCAGCGTGCCGTGGGCATTCAACCGCAAGGAAGCCAAGGATCACGGCGAAGGCGGCAACATCGTCGGCACCGCGCTCGCAGGCCGCGTGGTGATCGTCGACGATGTGATCACGGCGGGCACGGCGATCCGCGAATCCGTCGACATCATCCGTCGTGCCGGCGCAGAACCTGTGGCGGTACTTCTGGCACTCGATCGACAAGAGCGCGGTCAGGACACGCGCTCGGCGGTGCAGGAAGTCGAAGCGGAATTCGGCTTACGCTGCGTGAGCTTGCTGACGCTCGCCGACCTCATCGACTTGCTCGCGACGCCCGGCGAAGCACGACTACCCGCCGAGCATCTCGCAGCGCTGCGCGATTATCGCTCTCAATATGGTGTTTAAGTGCTACTCAAAGACAAAGAATTATTGAAACAACGGGCTTTCGTCGACGGCCGATGGATCGACGCCGACGACGGTCGCACGGTCACCATCGCGAATCCCGCCAACGGCAGTACAGTCGGCACGGTACCGATGCTCGGTGCGACCGAGACGGGACGCGCGATCGATGCAGCGGCTGCAGCGCTGCCGGCGTGGGCGCGACTCACGGCCAAAGATCGCGCCGTGGTCCTGCGCCGCTTCGCCGATCTCATGCTCGCGAACGTCGACGATCTTGCGGTCATCATGACGAGCGAACAAGGTAAGCCGCTCGCCGAAGCGCGCGGTGAAGTCGCTTATGCCGCTTCGTTCATTGAATGGTTCGCCGAAGAAGGCAAACGTGTTTACGGTGAGATCGTGCCGACTTTTCGCGCCGATTCGCGCATCGTCGTGCTGCGCCAACCGGTCGGTGTTGCGGCCGCCATCACGCCTTGGAATTTTCCGGCAGCGATGATCACGCGTAAATTGGGGCCTGCGCTGGCGGCGGGCTGTACGTTCATCGCGAAGCCCGCACCACAAACACCGTTCTCCGCACTGGCGCTCGCCGAACTCGCGACGCGCGCCGGTGTGCCTGCAGGCGTGTTCAACGTTGTCACGGGCGAAGCCGAAGCGATCGGCGGCGAGCTCACGTCTAATCCGACCGTGCGAAAGCTGAGCTTCACGGGCTCGACGGCGGTCGGTAAAAAATTGCTCGCGCAATGCGCGAGCACCGTCAAGAAAGTTTCGATGGAGCTCGGTGGTAATGCGCCGTTCATCGTCTTCGACGACGCCGATCTCGATGCAGCCGTGCAAGGTGCGATCGCGAGCAAGTATCGCAACACCGGGCAAACCTGCGTCTGCGCGAACCGCTTCTACGTGCAGGCGGGTGTATACGACGCATTCGCCGAACGGCTCGATCGCGCCGTCGCTACCTTGCGGGTAGGCGACGGTCTCGCAGGACCCACCGAGCAAGGCCCGCTGATCGATGCGCGCGCACTTGCCAAAGTCGAAGCGCACATCGCCGACGCGGTCGGCAAGGGTGCACGGATCGCGCGCGGTGGCAAGCGTCATGCGCTCGGCGGCAACTTTTTCGAACCAACGATCCTGCTCGACGTGACGGCCGACATGCGTGTCGCACGCGAAGAAACTTTTGGTCCGGTTGCGCCACTGTTCCGCTTCGACACCGAAACGGAAGCCGTGCAACGGGCCAACGACACGGAGTTCGGGCTCGCTGCCTACTTCTACACCCGCGATCTCGCGCGCAGTTGGCGCGTTCAAGAAGCGCTCGAGTACGGCATCGTCGGTGTGAACACGGGTCTGTTCTCGACCGAAGTAGCGCCCTTCGGCGGGATGAAAGAATCGGGCTTAGGTCGCGAAGGCTCGCGGCACGGCATCGACGAATACACGGAACTGAAATACGTCTGCGTGGGCGGCTTGAGTTCGTGAACGCGCCCGTCGCACCCAGCAAATCGTTGATGCTGCTGCTCGCCGGATGCAGCGTGGTCGGTCCGATTTCGACGCTCGTGTTGATGCCCGCGTTGCCGTCCATCCGCACCGAGTTCGGTGCGAGCACCGCGGCGACACAGGCGGTGGTCAGCGCGTTCCTGTTCGCCTTTGCGGCTGGCATTCCCTTCACCGGCCCGCTGTCCGATCGTTACGGCCGACGCCCGGTTTTATTGTTCGGCTTGCTGACTTTTTTCGTCGGTTCTTTGCTTGCAGCGGTATCGCCGTCACTCGAAGTGTTGATCTTTGCGCGTATCGTACAGGCGCTCGGCTGCTCAGCCAGCGCGACGGTGTCGCGTGCGGTCTTGGGCGACGTCTATCGCGATTGGCGTCTCGCCCAAGCGTTGGCGACCCTGACACTGTTCATGATGATGGGTACGTCGATCTCGCCGTATCTCGGCGGCTGGATGACCGAACACCTCGGCTGGCACGCGCCGTTTTTGGTCTTGATCGGACTGTCGGCCATCACCGGGCTTGCTTGTCTAAAGTTTTTGCCCGAGACACGTGTCATCCGCGGCGAACTCGCCTCCGCGCGCAAATTGGCGCAGGAGTCGTTTGCGGTGTTACGTCGGCCGGTGTTCGTCGGCTGCATGATCGACGCCGGTGTGATTTACGCGCTCTACCTCGGATTCATCTCCGTCGCGCCGTACATCATGAGCGAAATGCTCGGTAAGCCAGCCACCGAGTTCGGCATCTACGTGCTGTTCCTTTCGGTCGGTTATTTCTTGGGCAATTTCGTCGTGTCGCGTATTCGCGGTCATGCACAGCTCGAGCGCGTCGCGCGTTTCGGCACGATTTTGCAGGCGGCTTCGGCCTGCACCGCTGCGGCGTTCGTGCTCGCCGGCCACACCGATCCGATCTATTGGTTCGGACCGATGATGCCACTCGCATTCGCACAAGGACTGACCCTACCGCACGTCACCGCGAGCGCCGTACGCCTCGTGCCCAACTACGCTGGTGTCGCTTCGAGCATGATCGGCCTCGCGCAACAAGCTGCCGCAGCGATCGCCGTACAGGGCATGGGCTTTTTGCCCACCGACTCGCCGGTGCCGGTGCTGTCGGTCTGCGCCGCGATGTCCTTGATTTCTTTGTGTGTCATGATGGCCGTCGATCGCGCCTTGCGACGGGAAGGGATACCGGAAACATGAAACTCGGACTCGCACTCGGTTACTGGGGATCGAAACCACTCGATCGCTTCATCGAACTTGCACAACATGCCGAGCGCCTCGGCTTCGATATCGTCTGTACCTCTGAAGCCTATGGTTCGGACGCTTTCACGCCGCTCGCGGCGATCGCGGCACGAACTTCCAAAATCAAGCTCGGCACGGCGATCATGCAGATCTCGGCGCGTACGCCTGCAGCGGCTGCGATGACGGCCATCACGCTTGATCACATTTCGAACGGCCGTCTCTGCCTCGGCATCGGTGTGTCGGGTCCGCAAGTGGTCGAGGGTTGGTACGGCCAACCGTTCAAGCGCCCACTCGAACGCACCCGCGAGTGGTTGGCAATCTTTCGCAAGATCGTCGCGCGCGAAGAACCGGTGACGTTCGAGGGCGCGCAGTACCAACTACCCTATCGCGGCGCGGGCTCGACGCAACAAGGCAAGTCTTTGATGAGCATCACGCATCCGCTGCGTAAGCACATCCCCGTATACCTCGGCGCAGAGGGCCCGAAGAACGTCGAACTCGCGATGACCGAGTGCGACGGCTGGTTTCCGTTCCTGATGCCGCCCGATCGTTTCGACATTTACGGCGATGCGCTCGCGCTACGCAAACCCGAGTTCGAAGTTTTACAGTCGGTGTCGTTTTCGCTCGATACGAATCCCGTCACCGGATATTTGCCGATCAAAAAAATGCTCGCCCTCTATGTCGGGGGTATGGGTTCGAAAGAGGAAAACTTCCACAAGCGCGTGATCGAACGGGCGGGCTATGGCGAGGTCGCGCAAAAGATTCAAGATCTTTGGCTCGGCGGCCGCCAAAAAGAGGCCGTGATGGCGGTTCCCGACGAACTCGCCGACGCGTTGTCGTTGATCGGATCGCGCGAGTCGCTGCGTGAGAAAATCGGACGCTGGAAGCGCTCTCCCGCGACGACGTTGATGATCGGAGTCGCCGAAACTTTCGAAGAGACCGTCAACAACATGGAAGTATTGGCCGCGGAGGCGGCGTGATCGCATGCGTGCTCGGATTGCGCTGCGTGCAGTGCTACTCGGTGCCGCGATGAGTGTCGCGACTGCCGCGCCGCCCACTGCGCCCGAAAGCCCGCCGGTCGCGGCGCAAAAACCGCACGCCGTGCCCTCGCCGTTCGGCGCGCGTGAAGACCC
>Ga0214917_10005074_pt1 | contig 14202 bp, 11 predicted proteins | sample LL_1208_BB_MetaG_FD_177983 | JGI IMG/M metagenome (GOLD analysis project Ga0214917, IMG submission 177983) | Freshwater microbial communities from Lake Lanier, Atlanta, Georgia, United States - LL_1208_BB | ecosystem: Environmental > Aquatic > Freshwater > Lake | place: USA: Georgia | collected... | reverse complement strand
CCCAAGGCGAACCGGGTTCCACTTTTCAGCTTTCCCCAAGTTCCCGTAGTTCACTCCTAAAAATTCCCTAACCGTAACCTCGCCACCCCTAATACGTGGCGAAGCCAAATATTTTTCATCGATGAGCTACAAAGGTACCGGGGTCATTTTAATTTGTCAAGGGCAAATTGTATATTTTGCAAAAAAAATTCCCAAGCCATAAATTTTTATCCTTAGATAGTCCGGAATTGCGGGTGCCGTGGTTGGTCTATGCCTAAAAAGGCCTTTATTTACCAACCCCCGCTGGCACCCCCGCCACCAAAACTCCCCCCGCCAAAACCGCCGAAACCCCCACCGCCAGAAAAGCCACCGCTGGAAAATCCGCCGCCGCCCAATGTGCCACCCCAAAAGATGGGGCCCCCATAGCCGGAACGCCCGCCTGCTCCACCGCCTTTGTTTCCAAATAAGGCTGCCAACACAAAAATTCCTACAATCAATGCCAAAATTAGGGCAATTGCCCACAAGGGAAGTTCTTTATTTCCGCCCGGCAAATCTACCTTTTCGCCTGATGCTGCCATAATTAACAGAGCAACTGCTTCGTGAATGCCTTCTGAATACTGCCCTTCTTGGAAGCGTGGTTTTAAGGTGCGCTCTATTATTCGTTTTGACAAGGCATCGGTAACCAGTCCTTCCAGTCCATATCCCACATGAATTCGAAGCGCTCGGTCTTCCAAGGCGATGTACAGCAAAATACCGTTGTTGTGTTCTTTGCTGCCTATTCCCCAGGCCTCGGCCAGGCGTTGGCTGTAATCGAACAGGTCGTCGCCTTCCAGGGATTGTTCCATGACCACAGCCAATTGATGACCGGTAGAATCTGTGAATGCCTGAATTTGGGATTCCAAATGGGCCAATTCATCAGCGGGCAGGGTGTTGGTGTAGTCGTTGACCCACGCTTTGGGTTTTTTGGGTACTTCTTTGCCCATTCCCGGCATGGGGATTAGAACGAGTAAGCTGAACCACAGAATTCGCAATCCGAATTTATTCTCCAAAGGATAAGTCATCGCTAATTTCATTCGGATTGTTGGTCGATTTAGGGAAAAAAGCCGTCAATTTCTGGCCTACATCATGCACTACACGCACCAAGCCTCCGGCAGGATCTCCTGCTTTAAAATGACTGATTAAGGTGTCTTTTTCTTGCTGCCAAAATGAATCTCCGACGTGCTGATGTATGCCCGCATCGCCCAGGATGGCCAACTGATGGTCTTCGTAGGCGATGTAAATTAAGACTGCACTTCGCTTTACTGTGTTTTTCAGATTTAGCTGCAAAAATATTTCCTTTGCTCTTGCCAAGGGGATGAAATTGGAGCAGGTCGGCTCCAAATGGATTTTTATTTCACCGACGGTATTTAATTCCGCTTGTTGAATGGCTTCAACAATCCGTATCTGATCTGTTTCGGAAAGAAATGTGGCTGACATGTTACTCGAAGCTTACTTCGGGGGCTTTTTCGGCCCCGGCTTCTGCCTCGAAATAGCCTTTCTTTTCAAACCCAAACCAACCAGAATAAATGACCTGAGGAAATTTACGGATGTAGGCATTGTAGTCTTGCACAACAGTATTAAACTTTTGCCGCTCGACACTGATGCGGTTTTCAGTACCCTCCAATTGGGCCTGCAATTCCAAAAAGTTTTGGGTGGCTTTAAGTTGGGGGTATTGTTCTGCCACCATCAACAGCTTGCCTAAGGCTTGTGTAAGTTGCCCTTGCGAAGCTTGGAACTCCTTGATTTGTTCGGGACTAAGGTTGGAAGCATCTACTTTTACCTGTGTAGCAGAGGCTCTTGCCTCCACGACTTCCTTCAGGGTTTGTTTTTCAAAATCGGCCACACCTTTTACGGTGTTTACCAGGTTGGGAATCAGGTCGGCTCTTCGTTGGTAAACGTTTTCAACCTGAGCCCAAGAAGCTGTGGTGGCTTCTTCTTTGGCTACCATGGAGTTGTAGCCGCAACTGCTAAACAGGGGAGCCAAAACCAGAAACAAAAAGAAATGGATGCGTTGCATTTTGGTAGATATGATATTGGAACAAAGATATGCACTTGTTTAGGAGCATCAAGGTAAGTTCGGTGTTTTGGGCATTTTTAACAAGAAATACCCGGAATGAGTATTGAGGGGTTTGCGGCAGGGATTGAAGCAAGTAGCCCGCAAAGGCCCGGGCGGCGGGCCCGCGAGCTGCGGAGGCGACTTTAGGAGCCCCCGCAAAGCCGCTGGGCCCGCCGCTTGGGGCTGCGGACTACTGCTGAAAGCCCGTTTGCCGCCCCAAAAAATCTAATTCTCGCTTTCTTCAGCTCCTAAATCAGGCAAGGATTCGCTGCGGTTTCGGCTGCGAAGGTCAAAGCGCAGCAGCAATGGATTGGCCGAAACCAGTCCGGGCTCACCGCGGTCGGCGGCAGCTCCGTCGGCGGCAGGCTGGTAATTTCCTGAAGTTGTATTTGTAAAATTCGGCGATTCGTTGCGCCAAACCATAGGAAATCTGTCGGAAAGTGGGCTGGGGTAGTCGTCGGAAGCTTTGATCAGGCAGTGGTCGAAAACATAGCTGAAGGTGGCGGCGGCCACCGAATCCCATTCCAACTCGCTGTCTTTGTTGCCGTAAACGATGGAATTCAGTACCTGTAGATTTAGCGGTGCGGCGATGCTGCTGCTGCCCGACAGGGCATAATTGCTGAAAAACAGGGTGGGTGCGGTGCGGTTGCTGCGATCCCAGTAATTGGCTAAGGTGCAGTGCCTGAGGCGGATGCTGCCGCCAAGGGTAAAGGCCGCGCTGTATTGCCCGCAATTGTGTACCAACAGGTTGCTGGCATCGATGTTTAGTCCGCGGGTGTACAAGCCGATTCCGCTGCAATTCCGAATTTCTACGTTGTGCAGGATTAGTTGTCCGGGGCCCGAGTTGCCGTTCAGTTTGCTCAAATGGTCGCCTTGCAATCCGATAAAGGCATTTTTAATCAGGCAATTGTTCAGGGTGCTGTTGCCGCCGTCGTTGACTAAAATTCGATCCCATTGGCCGGGTTGTTCCGACCATGAATCGGGCAGCCGTGTGCCTTGAAAAACGATGGGCCGATCGGCTTCGCCCAAGGCTTGCAGTTGCCCGCCCCTGTAAATCCATAATGCTCCGTTGTTGAAAAAATGCACTTGGGTGCCGGGCTGAATGGTAAGGCTGCAGTTGGAATCGACCACCAAATAGCCCACCACGACCACAGGCCTGTCGGGCCGCCATTCGGTGGCGCAATCTAAAATCCGGTAGGGCAGAATTGAGCCGGCCGGGTTTCCGGGGCTTGGCGGAAAAATCAGGGTGTCGTTGGGCAAATAATACAGCGCATCTTGGCCCGGAACCGCCAATACCACCTTTTTTTGTTCGCCGTTGAAGGAAATCAGCAGGGAATCTTCGAAAATCAAGGGGGTACTGCCTCCATTGGGGTCTAGGGTTGCTTCCAGAAACACGAAGAGGGAGTCGCCCGGGTCAATAAAAAACGAACCTGCAAGTGGACCGGGCAGTCCATTTGCGTTAAATCGGAACACAGAATTGCCCGATAGGCGTATTTCATCAATTTGAATTCGGCCGTTCCCTGGGTTGTAGAGTTTTAGAACTTCGGTCGAGGTGCCAAGTTGGGTAAAAACGGTGTCAAAAAACACGGTGTCGCGGTCAAAACGAAGGTCAGAGAAATTTCCGTTGCCGGGTTCGTCCAGGCAAGAGGACAGCAGGGAAATTCCGGCGAGGAGTCCCCAAAACAGCCTGAGCAAATTAGTATTTGATTCCAAACTCTTTGATTTTTCGGTACAGTGTACGTTCTGAAATGCCCAATTCGTGGGCGGCATTTTTGCGTTTGCCTCGGTACTTTTTCAGGGCACGGGTTATCAATTCCATTTCTTGGTCTTGCAAGCTCAGGCTTTCTTCAAGGGGGTGGGCAATAGAACTTTGGGGCAGGACTTTTTCTTTGGGAATCAAGGCTACCTCTTGGGAGGGGAATTCTGTGTCCCAGGTTTCAGAATTTTGGGTTAGGGAATTTTTTGCTGCCCAATCCGCATTGTTGCCTCTGCCTACGAATTCTGCCAGTTGGCTTGCCAGTTCGGGGTTTTGTTGCAAGATGGCGTAAACTACCCCCTTTAAGTCGTTCAGTTCTTTTCGCATTTCCACCAAAATGGAATAGAGCACTTCACGGTCGGAAAATACAGTGCCGGAGGTATTGGAATCTGAGCCGGAGGCCAGAATGGGCATGGCCGGCTCGACGGCCTCGTTTAGGGGAAGGTATGAAATCAGGGTTTTAAGGGAAATATCGCGTTCGTGTTCCAGGACCGATATTTGTTCGGCCACGTTTTTAAGTTGCCTTACATTGCCCGGCCAAGGGTATTCTTTGATTTGTTCTATGGATTCGGGCAGCAGACGGATGGAAGGCATTTTATAGGTTTCCGCAAAATCGGCGGCGAATTTTCGGAATAAAAGAGGTATGTCTTCGGCGCGTTCGCGCAGGGAAGGAATTCGAATGGGAACGGTGTTTAGGCGGTAGAACAGGTCTTCGCGGAATTTGCCTTTGCGGATGGCCTCTTGCATGTTGATGTTGGTGGCGGCCACCACACGAACGTCGGTTTTTTGGACTATTGAGGAGCCGACGCGGATGAATTCACCGGTTTCCAAAACGCGAAGCAGGCGGACTTGGGTTTGATGCGGCAAGTCGGCCACCTCATCTAAAAAAATGGTGCCTCCGTTTACCCCTTCAAAATACCCTTTTCGGCTTTCAGAGGCGCCGGTGAAAGCCCCTTTTTCATGGCCAAAAAGCTCTGAATCGATGGTGCCTTCGGGAATGGCTCCGCAGTTCACCGCAATAAACGGTCCATGCTTTCGGGCGCTAAGTTGGTGAATGATTTTTGAAAAAACCTCTTTGCCTACGCCGCTTTCACCGGTAATAAGGACCGACAGGTTGGTTGAGGCGACTTGCTGAGCAATTTCCAGGGCCCGATCCAATCGCCCCGAGCTGCCGATAATGCCAAAGCGGTTTTTTATTTCTTGAATCTGCATCCGGTTCCAGGTTAATCTATGGAGTTGCCCAATAAAGTAGCCGACGTACAGCTGTGAATGTTCAGGCGCACGTAATCGCCGGCTTTGTATTGTTTTTTTGGAAACACCACCACCTTATATTGAGAGGTGCGGCCAAACAATTCTTGGTTCGACTTTTTGCTGAAGCCTTCCACCAGCACCTCAACTTCTTTGCCTACTTCTTCTTGATTACGGCGCTTAGACCACTCGGTCTGAAGGGCAATGATTTCTTTAAGGCGGCGGTTTTTGGTTTCGGGGGGCACGTCGTCTTTGAATTTTCGTGCGGCTAAGGTTTTGGGGCGTTCAGAATACTCGAACATGTAGGCATAGTCGTACCCTACTTCGTTCATGAGCGACAGGGTGTCTTGGTGTTCTGCTTCGGTTTCCCCACAAAACCCCGAAATGATGTCGGTGGAAATGGCACAATCGGGCAAAATGCGGCGAATGGCCGCAATGCGTTCCATGTATTGATCCCGACTGTAGCCCCGGTTCATGCGGTCAAGTACCGAGCTGCTGCCCGATTGAACCGGCAGGTGGATGTATTTGCAAATGTTGGAGTAGGCGGCCATGGATTCCAGAACAGCGTCGGTCATGTCTCCGGGATTTGAGGTGGTAAACCGAACCCTCAATTGGGGGTTGATTTCGGCCACCATTCTCAGCAGTTTGGCAAAATTAACGGCATTCGATTGTTCCGTGGGGCTCAAGGCCTTAAACTCTTTTTTGGGGCCGCCTCCGTAAAACAAATAGGAATCCACATTTTGCCCCAACAGGGTAACTTCACGGTAGCCGGCCGCGAACAAATCACGGGCTTCCATTAAAATGCTTTCAGGGTCGCGACTGCGTTCGCGGCCACGAGTGAATGGAACCACACAAAAGGAGCACATGTTGTCGCAACCGCGCATGATGCTGATAAAAGCCGAGATTCCATTCCCTGTAAGCCGTACCGGGCTAACATCGGCATAGGTCTCTTCCAGCGAAAGCAACACGTTTACGGCTTTTTGGCCGCTCTCCACCTCAGCAATAAGCGATGGTAAGGCCCTGTACGCGTCGGGTCCCGCCACCAGGTCAACCAGCTTTTCTTCTTCCAAAAACTTGTCTTTGAGTCGTTCGGCCATGCAGCCCAAAACGCCAACCACCAACGAGGGTTTGCCTTTTTTTAGATGCTGCAGTTCTCGCAGGCGGGTTCGGATCCGCTGCTCTGCATTCTCTCGAATCGCACAAGTGTTCAGCAGAATTACATCGGATTCATACAGGTTGCGGGTGGTTGAAAATCCACTTTCGGCCAAAAGGCTGGCCACAATTTCGGAATCGGAAAAGTTCATTTGGCACCCATAGCTTTCCAGGTACAGTTTTTTGCCCACACCCTGTTCGGAGTTCATTAAAAGCACTTCGCCTTGCCGGCTTTCGTCTAGGGGTTCCTGTGGATGTTTCATGGGCGGAGTTTCCTCAAAGCCCAAAGGTAAGGATTCCGAATTCAACTTACAGGGGATAAAGTCAGGGAATGTGACAAAATGGCGCATTTTTTTTGATGGACCATTTCTTGGGCACTTTTGTCGGCTTGCATGTTGACTCCTGAGATTTTTGACAACAACTTCAGCAACAGTCGAATTCAACGCCTTTTTTCCTATTTCTTGTCTCCATTCATGCCCATTCTACCCTGGATTTTATCCTCTGTTAACCTTAGTTTACCATCGCTCATTTTTTTGTCAAAGTCCAACATTCAATCTCAAAATTCATTACCTTTAACTTCCTTTTAAGCGTTAAGAAATAAATCAAGGTTTATGCAACCTTTCGTACTATTTTTTCTTCCCTATTTTTCTAAAATGGTGAAGGGGCATGCAATAGGTATGGTTTTCTGTTTTCTTATCACTGCACCTTGCATTCAGGCTCAGCTGGTGTTTCAAAAGACCTTCGGAGGCCCACAAAACGAGTATTTTAATCAGATTCGGACCCTTCCTTCGGGGGGCTTCGCCCTGGCAGGAGCCTCGGCTTCCGGAAGTGCCGGCGAAAGGGATTATTGGATTCAAACCACCGACCAAGCCGGAAATGCCGTTTGGAGCAGGCAAGAGGGCACGTCTGCCCGCGATATCGCTTGGGACATAAGCCTGCTTCAAAATGGAGATTATTTGATTACAGGGTCTAGCCTTAATACACCGCCTACCTTAGACGACGGATTTTATGGCCGTTACGACGCTGCCGGCACCCCTGTATGGATCCGTGGTTTTGGCAGCAACACCACCGACGACGAATTTTTTAAAGGCCAGGCCATTCAACCTGCCGGCTTTGCATTTTGTGGATTTTCTAACGGTTTCGGTGGGCAGGTGAACATGTCATTGGGCATTACCGACCCATTAGGAAACCTCCTTTCCGTTAGCCATTTTGGCGAGGCAGGCTTGGATTATGCCTACGATTTTGAACAAACCGGCGATGGGGGATTTATTTTGGCAGGCCGAACAACCAGCTTCGGGCCTATCAACGACGCTTATGTCGTTAAAGTATCGGCCCTGGGAATAGTGCAATGGGCCAAGGCATTAGGAGGTGGCGGAGACGACCAGGCATGGTCTGTTGAGCAAACCGCCGATGGTGGATATTTGTGCGGAGGATTCACAAATAGTTTTGGCAACAGTGAAGAAATGTGGGCGTTTAAACTCGATGCAACAGGGAATCTGGTTTGGTCTAGAACCACCGGATTGCCCTCGGCAGACCGAGCCTATATGGCCATGGAGCTGCCCGGAAACCGAGTGGCAATGGTAGGTTTTATTACCGGAGGTGCCGGAGGCAAAGACGCGGCCCTGGTTGTTCTGGACGCCAACCAAAATGTGGCCTTCGCAAAAGCCTATGGCAGCCCCGGCGATGAAGAATTTATGGCCTTAGATCTACGCAATAACCCATCAGGAGGTTTCGCTATGGCCGGTTATTCCTCCGGATTGGGCGCAGGATTGCAAGACGGATTCCTTGTAGTAACAGATACCCTGGGAAACAGCGGTTGCCAAGAATTATCTATGCCCTTTATTTCCACAGTCAACAATCCCAACATTGCCGGAACTGCCGGCGTTTTTTTAGGATTTACCCCCCAGGTTCCTAACCTGATTCCCAGCTTTCCCAATTTCCAACCTGCCTGCATTTGCCAGGATTACCTGCCGGCCCAATTGCCCCAAGGTACTACCATGGTTTGTCCCAATAGTACAGCTAAACCCTACAACCAATCGCCCATCGAAGGCAATCCAACCTTTCAATGGGGCGCTTCGGGGGCCACGGTCCTGCCACCCTCCAACGACACTACCGTTTTCGTTAATTTTGGCACCCAATCGGCCCAGCTTTGGGTACAGGCCAATTACGGCGGTTGCACCCAGGTGAACCTTGATACCCTAAGCATCACTGTCAGTCAATTGGATGTAAACATCGTGGGGGTTGATAGCTCTTGCGCCGGCGACCCCATTCAACTTACCGCTCAAGTTGTCTTTTCTTCCGGAAACACGAGTTTCGCCTGGAATACAGGCGCCATTTCCCCCAGCGTAAGCTACAACCCTACACAAACCACCGCCTACTCGGTTACCGTAACCGACGCTATGGGCTGCACCGCTACCGATACGGCCAATGTGTTGGTTTTCCCCTATCCTGTGGTGAACTTAGGTCCCGACACCATCGCCTGTTCCAGCATAGCCCTGAATTTAAACGCCGGCAACCCCGGAGCCCAATTCCTTTGGAGCACCGGAGCTACCACCGGCAACATTACCGCCGGAAATTTTGGAACCTATTGGGTTCAAGTTGAAAAAGACGGCTGTCAATCAACCGATTCCCTGAATGTTTCTTTTGCTAACCCACCCACCGTGTCCATTTCAGCCGACACCCTGGTTTGTCCCAATGCCTTGATTGACCTTTTTGCCATGGTCGATACCAATGCCAACATTGTGCAATTCCTTTGGTCCAACGGCCAAACTACTCCTCAGGCCTTGGTTATTCCACAATCCTCAGACACCGTTTTTGTAGAGGTAACCGACAGCAACGGCTGCACAGGCAAGGCCTTTCATTTCTTAGATGTGATTGATGTTGACCCGAATCGAATATGGATTCCTACCGCCTTTTCGCCCAACAACGACCTAATCAACGATTCCGTTTGGGTTCATTTTTCCTTCCCCGAACTGGATCTTACCCAAGGATTTAATTTTACCATCTTTGACCGATGGGGTGGAATAATTAAAGACTTCGCCGGCCCCCAAGACGCTTGGGATGGCCGAACCGCCGATGGCAGCGAAAGGCTACCCGCCGGCTCTTACGCCTGGCGATTGTTGATTTACAACGAGTGCTTTGAAAAGCCCGTAAACCGTTTAGGAAGCCTTCAGTTGCTTCGATGAATTACAAAGAAGTCGAGGCGTTTTTGTTTTCCAGCCTGCCCATGTTTCAACGCCTTGGTGCTGCCGCATACAAAGCCGACCTTACCACTACCTTGGCCTTCTGTGCCCACCTGAATCAGCCTCAGCAACAATTCCCAAGCATCCACATTGCCGGCACCAACGGAAAAGGAAGCGTTTCGCATACCCTGGCCTCCGTTTTTATGTCGGCAGGATACAAAACAGCCTTGTTTACCTCGCCCCACTTGATTTCTTACACCGAACGAATTAAAATAAACGGCCAAGAAATCAACCGGGATGCGGTGGTAGAATTTGTGCTGCAAAACAAAGCTTTTATCGAAGAACATAAACCCAGCTTTTTCGAGATGACCGCCGCCATGGCCTTTTGGTATTTTGCCCGGCAAAAGGTTGATATCGCTATTGTTGAAACAGGCATGGGCGGCCGACTTGATTCCACCAATGTGTTAAATCCGCTGCTGAGCATTATTACGAATATCGGCCTGGATCATACCGAGTTCCTGGGCCCCGACCTTCCAAGCATTGCCGCCGAAAAGGCCGGCATTATTAAACCCAATACCCCCGTTTTGGTTGGACTGCGCCAAGCCGAAACCCAAGCAGTTTTTCAACAAAAAAGCCTGGAAAAAAAGGCTCCCCTCTTTTTTGCCGACCAACTCCTTAGCTGGTCCCACCAAAATCACTCCATTGAAGCCTGGATTTTGAAGCCCGCTACCCAAAAAATGAACCTTTCCTGTTCCGAACTTCACTTTCCGTTGGGGGGCTGGTACCAAAAAGAAAACGCCGCAACAGCCTTTGCTGCACTTCAGATTTTTTCTCACTCCTATCCCCAATGGAACCTAAATCCCAAGGCCATCGAAACCGGTTTTAAAAACATGGTCATCCAAACCGGTCTTAAAGGCCGTTGGGAAATTATCAGGAAAAACCCGCTGGTCATTGCAGATACCGCACACAATCCCCCGGGCTGGAAAGGGGCCATGGAACAATTAAGCCAAACCGCCCAAGGCAAAACCATCCACATGGTTTTCGGCGTAGTGCAGGGCAAAGACGTTCATGCCATGATGAAATGGATTCCAAAAGGCACTCAACTTTATCTGGCCTGCCCGGATGTGCCCCGCGGTTTGCCCCTGGCCGAACTGCTCCCCCTAATCCCCAAGGGCTGTAAGGTAAACCTACTTGCCAATTCGGTCATTGAAGCCTATCAAGCCGCCCTGAACTTGGCAGGCCCTTCCGGTGTTGTTTATGTAGGTGGCAGCACTTTTGTAGTGGCCGACCTAATGAAGAAAAACTTCAGTTAACCATTTCTTTCTATTTTTGCACCGAATGAAATTAAAACGAAAAACCATTTCTTCGGACGACCTTCAACGATTTTTGCTTGAAGAGGAGTTTAATCTTGAAAAGCTGCGCCGAGAGTCTTCCAAGTTTAACCCATTTTATCAATTGTTGGGGAGCAACCAAAAACCCCAACATCTGGTGTTTTGGAAATGGCTGTTGGACCCAAATCAAAACCATGGATGCCGGGATTGGTTTTTGCGCAAACTGGTGCTTTCATCTTACCACATTCCCGCGGCCATTAAAAACCAAATACAGCTTTCAAACCATTCCTTCACCGAGGTACACAACCTGTACAACCATCAGGACTTAGTAGTTGAAAACCGCAGATCAGGTTGGGCCTTGCTTTTGGGTTCAGCTCCTGAGGAAGATTTGCCCGTGGACCACCTGGCCATACAATACCAACAGCATTCCCAACGCGATTTTGCTCCCCAGGCCTACGTTCATTACATTCTGCTTGCCACAAGACCTCATGAAGCCCGCCGCCTTCCCGGTATGGACGGCTACGACTCCATTCTTTTTAACGAGGTGCACCAATGGCTTACCGAAGGACTAAACAACCTTGAGCTTGAGGAACCAGTTGCCCTATTTATCGATCATTACAAACGCTATTTAAAATTAGAAGTTATGAGTGCAGGAAAAGAACTTCGCAACCTGGCCCAGCAAATTTATTGGAAGCATAAGTTGGCTCTGGATTACATACTTTCAAACCGACCAATACTCAATACTCCCGAACATTTTCAAGATGTTTTCAAATTCTTCCGCGAAGACGACCGATACGCGGTATTGACTCCCCAAAAAGACGAAATCTTTCGTTTTTTGCCGGCAATAATCCAAGACAAGTTCCGATATGGCTCGTATTCCTGGCATCACATGTACGAAATGTTCTGCCTTGAAATGGTGTTTGAAGAAGATGCCATCCTCGTTAAATTCACCTTTGGCGGCATTTGGCACAAAGACGCAGAACGAAGGGATTATTTGCAGCAACTCAAAGATTCTATGTTCGATACCATGCAGCGCTTCGATTCGCTTCAGCCTTATTTAAGCGAGCGCGGACACAGCCGGGGCAAATATCCGGCGGTGGCCATGTACCCTTTAATGCATTTAACCGATTTAGAAGAGGCCGAAGGCGACTTTATGCAGTCCTTCGTGCTGAAATTTGAAGAATTTGAACGTTCCGTTCTATGGCCCTGGACCGAGGAAGTGAGCCAATATATTCCCGACCGGCCCGAGAATTCCTAAGCTTGCCTACCTTTAGGCAAAAATTTGGGAATGAGCATCATTGAGTCGCAGCGCGCCCCGGAACCGGTGGGCGCATATCCACACGCCCGAAAAGTAGGCGATTTTATTTTTTACAGCGGAATGGGACCCCGCAGCCGGGGCAAAAAAGAAATTCCCGGTGTTACCCTGGATGAGGCAGGCCAAATCCTTCACTACGACATCGAGGCCCAATGCCACTCCGTTTTTCAAAATCTGCAAGCAGTGGTTCAAGAATCCGGTGCCTCTTGGATGGATCTGGTGGATGTTACCGTTTTTTTAACCAACATGAAGGCCGACTTTAAAACCTACAACCGCATTTATGCCGAGTATTTCAAAGACAACCAGCCTTGCCGCACCACCCTTGAAATTTTAAGCCTTCCAACCCCCATCGCCATTGAAGTAAAGGCCATCGCCTATGTGGGTTCAAAACCGTAATTACATCCTTCTTTTTTTTGCTTGCCTTTGCCTGCACCAGGCCCTAAATGCCCAGCCTACCACCGGCATTATTCGCGCCAAGCCCAGCCAAAGCGAGTCCAAGAAAAAAGTGTTTGCAACCGGCGGCCCCGAAGCCTCGCTTACCTTGCCCACCACCTTTGCAGAACGCCCACAAAGTTTTAGCGGCGATACCCTTTGGGACGCCTCACCCTTAACTCAGTACCGCTTCGGTGCCGCTGTTCGCATCGATTTTTCAAAGGTTTTTGCCCTGCAAACCGGCCTGTATTACCACGCCCGACGTTTCCAGGTTAGCGTAGGTGCCGCAAACGGATTTCAGCAACCCTTCGATTCCATTTATTTTCAAGAAAGCATCAGCTACATTGGCTATGAATTGCCCCTAATGGCTTTATTCTACGCCCAATTGGGCAATTATGCTTTTTTAAACAATGCCGTTGGCATCAGCATGGATTTTTATCCGTCCAGCACCCAAAAGCTGAATACCAATAGCGAGTTTAAAATTTTCAATGGCCGCAACAGCTGGTTCATTCCCGCACTTCGCGCCTGCGTCGGCTTTGAATGGCGCACCGAAAACAGTGGGGCGTTTTACCTGGGGGGCACCTTTCAGCGACCCCTATTCGCACTGACCAGCTTGTTTGTCGAAAGGCAGGAACCCACAGGCCCCATCGGCTTTCAAACCCGGGAAATCAGCATCGGCGGCAGCTTCTTCAGCATCGATTTCCGCTACATCTTACCCCCGGGCAAACAAAATTCCTTCTTCGGCAAATCCAATAAGCCTTAATTAGGTCTTTTTAGGGCGGCAGCCGGGCTTTCCGGGCTACTCCGCAGCCCAAAACGGGCCAGCCCGGGCCCGGCAGTAGCTCCTCGCGTCGCTCTGCCGGTCAAGGGCTGCCAACCGTTTTGGCCTTTGCGGGGTAGCCTCGTCAATCCCTGCCGCAGGCGGCAGGCAAGCTACAGCCTACACGTATGCAAACACCTGCCGCATTGAGTACCCGCGGCAGGGATTGACGAGGCTTGCCCGCAAGGGGCAGGTTGGATGGCCGAACCGCTGTACAGGAGCGACCTTGGGAGCTACCTGTACGGCTGTTCGGCCCCAACCTTGCACCGCGGACTAGCCCGGAAAGCCCGCTTGCCGCCCTTACCCATTCCTTCCGTTTGCAAAATGCACAAAACCTGAACTTTCAAACAACCCATCCCAAAAAATACCTCAAATTGGCAGGGAGCTATCCTGATTTTTTTGAATTATTAACTGCTTAATTGCCTTTTTGCCTGCAATCACCGAACCAAGAAAACAGAAACAAGGTCAATCAATGACCTTCTAAGCCCCAAAAAAACAACGCAACTCAATTTTAATTCTGCATTAAGCGAATAAAAAATTGCAAATATCATTTTGGTTTTTTTAACTTTATAGCCACTTATGTTGTTACATTAGAAAAGTAAACAAAAACCAAAATGAAAAAAACTTTTACTCAAATGAAAAAGGGAGTTGCCATGCTCCTATTTGGAATAGGTTTCATTGGTGCAGCGTCTGCTCAATGTCCTACCCCTGCCGCCTTGAGTTCTGCCGCAACCTGCGGTCAGGCGGCAACCCTTACGGCCTCCGGCTCAACCGGTTTGTACCGTTGGTACAACCAGCCCAGCGGCGGTTCTGTTCTGGGAACCGGTGCTTCGTTCACCACTCCGGCCATGTATTCACAAGGCACCTATTATGTGGAGGCGGTAAACAGCTA
>Ga0214917_10005073_pt1 | contig 14205 bp, 11 predicted proteins | sample LL_1208_BB_MetaG_FD_177983 | JGI IMG/M metagenome (GOLD analysis project Ga0214917, IMG submission 177983) | Freshwater microbial communities from Lake Lanier, Atlanta, Georgia, United States - LL_1208_BB | ecosystem: Environmental > Aquatic > Freshwater > Lake | place: USA: Georgia | collected... | reverse complement strand
TGTTTTAAAATCTTCAGCTGATAAATCCTATGCTCCTTTTGGAAGCTATTTAACACAAACTACTGCTGATAGTAGATATCAGACTATAGGTTCTTACCTAACTCAAGATTCTTCTAATGGAGGTCTCACTGTAAGAAACAACGGAACAGCAAACAACAGTTATTCGATAAGAGGAACTGATGCTTATGGAAACCCTTATTTCTTAATAAATAATGTAAATGGTAATACAAGCTGGAATCAAACTAATGGAAGTCTTATAGTTAATGCAAACCAAGTTATAAATGGAAATCAAGATGTTAATGGAGTTATATGGAATAGATCAACTGATTTTATGCTTGGTGTGAATGATGGAAGAGGTAATTTTAATAATAATATGCCTGGAGGTAGAGCTTTAGTTAAAGATGCAGGTTCTCAATTAGTTTTAAATTACGGAAATGATTTTGGAGGTGGAGTAAGAGTTGATAGTGATATACTATTTAGAAATGGAAAGAATATAATTATTCCTGATAGTGGAGGTGCGTATGGGTCAGGAAATGGATCTTATATTTATAACAATGGTCAGACTTTAAATATAGAGATGAGAAATGGAGGTGATGGTAGAATCCAGTTAAAAGCAGGTTCAAAGACTGCATCTTTTGATAAGAATGGAATGTTAGACTTAACATCTTCAGGAAAGATATGTTTTGGTCCAGGAAAATGTATATCAGCAACTACACCTAATATAATGTGGTCTTCTTAAGTTATAAACTTCTCGTATATAAGTTTTTCATTTTATTTTTTTTATTTTTCCTCCTCTATAATAAAAAAACAATGGGTGCATACTTAAGTTCCGAAGGTGTTGCAAAACAGCAAGATGTTCAAGCTAATTACCTGAGCAAATCTGATGCTTTAAATACATATGTTACAAAATCAGTTTATGGTTCAGATATACCTGTTTTACAATCTGGATATAAAACTTTAGATGGAAAGGTGATAGATTTAACCACTGATTTTTCAGGTTATAAAACTACAAACGATGGAATCGTAAAAGGAATTGATGGGAGACTTATAGACTTAAACGCACAATTTTCTGGATATAAAAACGGGAATGATTTGTTAGTCTCTGGTATTGGATCCAAGCTTGATACTTTATCTGGAGACTATACTGGATATAAAAGTTCAAATGATGCTTTTGTTCAAGGTATAAATTCAAGATTATCTTCTATGAGTGATTCTTATGCTTCTTATAAGACTTCTAACGATGGCCTTGTTGGAGGAATAAGAACTGATTTGTCAACTCTTCAAGGTAAGTTTAATACACAAACTGACTCGTATAATAATTTCTTAAATACAACCTTTAAAAATCATGTTGATGAAAATGCGCTTAATTTTAAGCAATTAAATGACAAGTATGCTTCTCTTCAAGAATTAGCTAGTACTATTGAAACAGAAATTGTAACTGCAAACAATAGTATAAATCAAAAGATTGATAATGATAGGATTGAGTTACAGAATAAGATTGATAGTGAATTGGCAAAATATGTTACTCGTGATACTTATGATACTTTAAATAGATCAGTTCAGTCGGGTTTAACTCCAGAAGAAGTTACTGTTATAAAGAGTATCATTAACAGTAATCAGTTTAAGGATGCATATACAGTATTGGCGCAAAAGGGTTTGGTTATATCTAATCAACCTCAACCTGCGCAATATTTGAGAAGTAGAAATTATATGTTTTATTAAGTTTAATTTAAAGGCAAAATTAAACTTATAATACGAAGACGATGTCTTCGGTTACATTAGATTATATCTTTGTTTTTATTTTATATACCTATTTATTATACTTTATATGAAGGTGTAATAATTATTAAACTTTTTCTGCAATATCATCAAGAATGATTCTTGGAGTTATATTCATAGCCATAAGTTCTTGGAATAAAAGCTTTGAAGCATAAGGAATAGCTATTTCCTTAACATGCTCACTCTTTTTACAAGTCTTACATTCAGTTCCTCCTTTTAAAGATGATAAACCACATTTACCACACACATTCATCTTATAAAAATCTGAATCTACAAACAACTTCTCTCGAAGAAAATTAGAGCCTCCGTGAGAAATAATACAATCACGCTCCCGTTTATACCGACTTACATAAGGAATTTCCTCCCTATTTCATTAGCCTGAAATTACGAACTTATTAGCAAAGACATAGACTAACAAGCCCTACAATTTCACCCTCTCACAAGGGGGACTAGACTATATCTTAAGCACCTTATAAAGATGCCGAAAACCATTTAGTCGTTGAACTTTCCTCCTATATAAGGAGGCTTAGCTGCGGATTATCTGCATTAAATAAACAACTTTTTACTATACCTTATGTGATTAGCATAAGCCATCTAGCCATTACTGGTTAGACTTAGTATTGTTTATTTTAGAATGAATCATATTTTCAGATGGAGTAACCCATTCAAGATTTTCCATCCTATTATCATTCCTAATTTTATTTTTATGATTTACTTGAGTTTTTTCTGCATTATATTTAGGTATAAAATGCTGAGCTACTAATACGTGTATATACCAGTTTCTTTTACCCTCTTTTGAAGACAATGTTATATAAGAATATCCAGCTTTATTTAATATTGGCTTTAAATAAGATTTTCTTTGTTTATTATAGACTAAACCATCCTTAAAAATAAAGTAATTATTATACCCTTTAACTTGAACTGCTTTCTCTAAATCTATAATATTATAATTGAATTTTTCATCTTCATATTTCCACTTATATCCACCAGCTGTTTTATTTATATTTAGACATACCTTATTTATAGCGTGTCTTGTCAAACTTATATTTTCTGCTGCTTCTGTAAGAGAATTATAGATATTTATTATATTAGCATTTAAATCAAGCTGTATTACCCTCCTTGGATGACTTGTTACTTTACTGCATTTATTTATATTTTCTTTTTGAGAAACCCATTCAAGATTATTAAGGTTATTATTTAAAGGGTTTTCGTCTATATGATTAACCACTTTACAATTATGTTTATTTTCTAAAAAAGTAATAGCAACAAGTCTATGTATAGCACAAGTTTTACTTTTACTATTTCTAACGGTATAATAACCATTGCATATCTGTTGCTTCAAGTATTTATTACTTTTTTTACTCCAAATTTTTCCATCTTTTGTTATGCTGTAATCTTTAAAGTCTTCCAAAGGTATATCAAACAATTCTTCTGAGCTCATTTTATTAAGTAAATTATAAAAATAAAATTAAAAAATCAATTTATCATTCAATCAGATTTCCCCGCAATTTGATTTTCTCGCCAGCTATGTCGCTGACTAGCAGTGTATTTGCATACCCACTGAGACAAGAATAATTTTTATCTCTCCGACCTTTATACCAGTCTCCTTTTGGAATTTCCTCCAAATATCATTGACCCTTTCAGTTCGGCCTATATATCATACTATAGGATATATAAGACTACCTAAAAGCCCTTTCTCAAGGGGGAGTGGCACACACCTTAAGCTATCATAGACAATTAGTTAGTTGTCTCAAGCCTACTTCCGTCTATGCTCTGAACCTTATCCATAGACCTCACTATAACGGTCCTTAGGATCTTGGCTGCTGATTATCTCTATCTCTACATTTTCACTATATCTTAAAGGTTTCCCCTTAAAGCGGAGTAGTAGAGCTTGCCGAGAACTTCCAGCAATTTGAAAGTATTGCCTGCTATATACAGACTAGCAAGAACATTATATTCTCACTAAGGCCTCGTTTTGACCTTAAACCTCCGTTCTTTGAGCGACCCTCAATTGGTTGTCTTACAAGATTTTGCAGAGAACCTCTTGAGATCGCATGTTGTTTATCTTGGACCATATGTTTTAACCTTTGATAATAAGTTGGTCCTATAAATATCATCGACTTAATTCTCTCACCAGTTTTTCCATTATACATTACCTCGTAACCTCTCTTTTGAAAACCACACTGGTGTAATATCTCACTTTGTTCTTCCAATTTTAACTCATCAAATGGTGTAGCATCACCAAACTTACCTGTAAAACAAGCTGCTTTTCCTACTACAGCCTCAATTAATTGGCCTACCGTCATGCGCAAAAACAGGGTAAAATTACCCTGTATAAATCCTTTAAGAAAGTTCGATCTTTTCCTACGACCTACACTTTCACCCCTCTCGGGGAGGACGGACTATATCTTAAGCAGTTTCAGGCTGACTAGACCATCATAAACCACCAATCACCGTTTAGTCTCTGAACCCAACTTCTTATATCTTGTCGACCTAAAGAACTTTATAACGATATAAGAAGCGTGGCTGCGGATTGTCAAATACTCTCGAGTTTTTACCACCCGTAGGTCATTACACCTACTGCTGCAGATTACCTTACAGTAATCCCGCGGTATCAAGAGTTGTATTAAGGTTTTCAGTAATATTATTTTCTTTGCAAAATTTCATAAATAATTCTATACGCTTTTGATGTTCTTCTAAATGCTCTTTTAGTATTTTACAACTTTTTTCTCTATTTAAAGATTTCTCAAGAGGAGAAACATTCTTCCAATGAAAGCATTCTTTAACATCTTCTTCTTTATTCAAATCAAAGCTTGAAACAGGTTTAACATGATCTATCTCCCAATAAGAACCGTGATTATCAAGTGTCATTAAAGGGTCTAATAATTTAAATTGAAACTTAAACCACAGCTGTAAAAAATGAATAGAACACCCTAATATTTTCATACATCTTGGACCATAGACTAAACATCTTCTGGCTCTTCTTCTAAGAGTCATTTCAAGTTTTACTTCTGTTCTTTCCCTTCTCTTCTTTTGTTGTTCTTTTCTATTATCAGGATTTTCTTCGTGAAATTTAGCCCTTTGAGCCCTTATTTTTTCTCTATTTTTTTCATAGTATTCTTTAGCTTGGTTATTCCTATATTCTTTATTTCTAAAATATCTTTCAGAATCTCTAATTTGTTGTAATGTTTTTTCTTCTTTCAAGGGTATTACAGGTTTATTTTTCACTTTTTCATTTTCAGCTTTGACATCCTCTTGTTTTTGCTTTCTTTTTTCTTCTTGTATTTTTCTTTTTTCAGCTTCTCTTCGTTCTTTATTTCTTAAATAAGATTCATGTTTAATTCTAGCATCGTGACATTTTTTGCAAAATAAATCGTCAAATATTTTATTTGTTTCAATCTTACATTTATCGCATAAAACCATTTTTATATAAATGAATGACTATTTTTTATTATTAGATTATATTACTTTAAACCTTAATTTATACTGAGTTTCCCGCAATTTTGTGATTTTGCCAAAATAAGCTCAAGGAAATACAAGCTTATTTGACTAGACAGATATTACTATCCATCTCGAGCCGCATTTTAACTCGGAATACAATGTGTATTTATTATGATATCTGGGGATATACCATCCCGTGTAAATGGCATATCTTCTTGAGGAAGCATCATACCAATAGTTCCTTTTTGACCGTGAGTTGAAGCCAATTTATCACCCATTTCTGGTATTCTCACGGAACGAGACCTAATCTTGATAAACTTTTCTCCGTCTAAATTTGAACTGAGCATTACTCTATCAACTATTCCACTATCTGAATTCTTCATCATATGTGATATATCCTTATGTGTATGCTTACTTAATAACTTTTCCCCCGAAATATTATCCATCTTAACCGTCTTTCCTATCATAACATCTCCTCCTTCTAAATATGTTCCAACATAAGGTAATCCATCTTTATCTATATGTGAAAATCTCTCCTTTCTTACTCCCATAACTGTAGCTGTATCCGGCTTACAAATATCCTCTAATACAACATCATCCTTCTTCTTCTCTTCATCTTTATATGTCTTATAAGAGACTGATCTAAATAATCCCCTCTCTATAGACGCTTTATTTAAAATTAAGCTATCTTCTTGGTTGTGAAGATAAACCACCCTGTAAAAATAATTTTTACAAGACCTGTTAGTTCGGCTCTATACACCATTGACTATTAAGTATAGAGACTAAGTAACAGCACTGTCACCAGTGGGACTAGACCTTATCTTAAGCCCTTTTTAAGAGCCCATCTCCGTTAGGTCGTTGCACTTTGAACCCTTCTCATAAAGAAGTAGGTCCCTTAGCTCAGGATTGACTCAGCTCTAACATTGTTACTATACCTCCTTGGTTTCCCAGAAGCCACTATTGTATTACTACAATAGTTTAGTAGTTAGAGGTTTATCGAGTTATCCCCTGAATTTGAAGATGTTGCCTGAATAGCTCAGACTTGCCACAACTTTTATTGCGACAGGGTCCAACCATTAAACCCGGTATGACACATAATTGCTACAATAGCGTTCATTCCAGCCGGAATATCTGTAAAACTTACATACTTACTTGTCTTAGGTTCTACAAGACGCTTTTGTGGATAAAATAAGACTTGAGATATAGTATCCATTCTTGTGTCAAAATTTGTAGCATATATTCCCATTGCTTGCTTACACATTGATGATTGATAACAATTTCTTGGAGCTTGATTATGATCTGGATATGGAATTATACCACTACAAACACTCATTATCATACTTGGATGCAACTCAGCATGAGTATGTTTCTTACTTATCTTTTCAACATCCATAGCTATATAAGCATTCTCACACTCATATACATCCAAATATTCTATCTTTCCTTCATCCATTAATTCTTTCCATTCCTTATCTAAATCTCCTCTCTCTAATAATAACTTTCCATTCTCCACTCTTAATAATGGTCTTGTGCATCTTCCTGCGTCTGTATTTATTCTTATTTCCTTCATCTTATCATCTATAACGATTCCCGTATCAAAATTTAACTTTCCAGTTCTTTTAAAGTCTCTTAGTGTATATGCTAAATCACTATCAGTTTTACCCATTAATCTTCCGTTAAAAAATAATCTATATTCTCCCTTATTATTAAGCTCTATATCTTTTACTATATCTTCTAAAATATCAGACTGAAATGAGTTGGAAATATGACAACTAAGAGACATGTTCTTAACTATACCACAAGCATGACCTTCTGGAGTTTCTGCACAATCAACATACCCAAAAGAAGTAACGTGTAATTGTCTTGGTTTTGCAGATTTACCATCTTTAGCTATGGGTGCAACTATTCTTCTAAGATGAGATAAAGATGATAAATAACTTAATCTACTTAATACTTGAGATACACCTGTTTTTGTTATATTTTGTTTATTAACACCCCAATTACCTGTAGAAAGAGCATATCTTATATCTTTAGTTATTATATCTTTTTTAATATCATTCAAATTAATACTCTTTCCTATACTAACATATTTTTCAGAAATCATTTTTATGGTTTTCATAACCCTTGTTATAGATGAACGAAATAAACTTCCGAGTAAGTTAGATGCTAAATCTATTCTTTTATTTCCCCAGTGATCTCTATCATCCAATTCTCTCTTCCCTCTAACCGTATATAAAAGCTTATTTATCATATAGCTTAAGAACTCAATTTTCTTAGAGAAGTTTTCATCATTATCATCTACCGATATATGACTCAATGTATCTCTTGTAAGTATTTTAAGAACAAATTCTTTTCTTTTTTCCTCAGTTTCAATATTATACTTTGAACGTTTTCCAATATATTCAATAGCTTGTTCTTTTGTTGAAATAAATTCACCTTCTTCTATAGAGGAATCAAAATATATTAAATTTTCCTTATCTACAAGTTTATCATACCCTTCATTCATACCAAGAACTTTAAGAAGTATAATAATAGGAATATCTTTTTTAATATGAGGAAGAGATACTCGTATCACATTTCCACTAACTATGGCTGTTTTTTTTACAGGCTTAATATATTTAAGTAATACTTGATTTGCAGTTTTGACATCTCCTTCTTGAACTGACCTAATTTCAGCCACATAATTATTATTTTTATTTAAGAAGACATAAACGTTGTTTGAAGCCATTCTTTCTTGGGCTATAAGAGATTTCTCATTACCATTTATAATAAAATATCCGCCTTGGTCATACTCACATTCTCCAAGTTCAACTTTTCCTTTTGTATTTAGCCCGTAAGTTATACACTTACTTGAACCTACCATAATAGGGATATTACAGAAATTTATAGTTTCAACTTTTGATATAGTGTTTTCACCCACAGTTTGTTCATAATGAACATTAATATAAAGAGTTGATTCATAGGTCAAACTTCTGAGTCTTGAATCATTAGGTGTAAGTTGAGTAATATCATTATTTCTTTCTATAACTTGAGGCTTTGATATATAGGGATTTTTGAAGTAAATAGTATGGATCTCTCCTGTAGGCGATGTTAGTTTAATGGGTTCAATGTCTTCGATAATTTTATAGATTTTTAAATTTATAAAGTCATCAAACGAGTCTAATTGATGCTTAACAAGACCTTTTTCCCTAAAGAATGAGTCAATGACTTTCCAGATGTCTTTTTTAGATAAATTATTCATTGCATATTTTAAGAAATAAAATTATTTTTATAAAATCAATTAGATGAGATTTGTAAAAATTATAGAAGTAGGGCTTAGAGATGGCTTACAAAACGAAAAAAGAATTTTACCTTCTCATAACAAGCTTCATATTATAAATTCATTAGTTAGAGCTGGAGTAACTGACATAGAAATTACGAGTTTTGTAAATACTAAATTACTCCCACAATTTGAAGATAATGAACATATCTCAAAAAATGTGGTAAATTATATTGGAGTCAATTATAGCGCTTTAGTGCCTAATGAAAAGGGATATTTTAAGTTAAGAGACAGTGGAACTATAAAAGAAGCTGTATTATTTGTAAGCACATCTGAAACATTTAATAAGAAAAATATAAATTCAACTTTAAAAGAAGCCTTTGAAAAGTTTAATAAGATTTCAAAGTTGGCAAAAACTGATAATATTAAATTAAGAGGAAGTATATCTTGTAGTTTTACTTGTCCTTATGAAGGAGATATTTCCGTTGATAAAGTAAAAGATGTTATTAAAAGATATAATGACCTTGGAGTAGATAGAATAGATATAGCTGATACAATAGGGACAGGAACGCCTGAAAAACTTAAAAAAATATTAGAGGGGTTAGATACACATAATATTACAGGTCATTATCACGATACAAATGGGGGAGCGTTAAAACTCGTAGAATGTTCGTTAGATTATGGGATAGATACATTTCATAGTAGTATAAATGGACTAGGAGGATGCCCTTTTAGTTCAAAGATTGTAGGTAATTTATCAACAGAAAAGTTGCTTGAATATCTTAAATCAAAAGATATTAAAACAGGCATAGATTTAGACAAGATCAAAAACATTAGAATCTTTTAAAATTTTATTAAAATTAAGGTTTGTTTTAAACTCTTTTTTTAATTTTTCATTATCGTGTGTTTTTATTTTATCTATAAGTAAAGGTATATTATCCCTTATATCTTCATACCATATAATATAGGGAGAAAATAAGTTGTCAAGTTCTTTATCATTACTATGTTCTGAAATAACTAAATGTCCTTGTGATAAAAGGGGAACAATTCTTACAATTTCAAGGATAGAAGGAACATAATAATGAACGTTAAAATAGATACAATGTCTTGAGATATAGTCATCATAGATATTATTAATGAGCTTTCCCGAGGAATTATATTTTAGAGAAATATTGTAAGGTTTTAACTTTTCATAAAATTCAGAACATATATCCCATCTTCTCTGGTTATGTGTCCCGAAAAAAGTAATTGTAGTTTTGTCAAGGGGATATATAGGATATAAATCAAGAGCTTTTGAATAACAAAAACATATATATTTTGTAGGTTTATTTACCCTATCTTTTAAGTAGTTAATATTTACAGTTGAATAGTCCCACCATTCTTTTATATAATCTTTTGACATATTAATCATATAATCCCAATTTGTTGAGGGTAATTGTTCAGTGTTATACAGATAAACATAATTTTGCCTTAAAAATAAAGTATAATCTTTGAATTTACAAAGTTCTTGTGCTCCAAATAAGATAATAACTTGATTTTTGAGGGAGAATATGTGTGAGTTTTCAATAACTATATTTTCAGGTATATCGAGTTCTTCTTGGAAAGATATAATAAGATGCCTAAATACATCAACTATTCTTTGGGGACAAACTATATACATCTTTATTTAAAATAAAACAAAGATTTAAATGATAAAAGAAATTTATTTTCTTAGGATACATATAAAAGATGTCTTCAGAACAGTTTGAATTATACAATAACGAAGAAACACTTAAAGTAAAAGGTGTTAAAAATCTTATCATAAAAGAAAGTATTCAAACATCGGTTGAACATAAACCTGATGAGCTTGATTTTAAAAACTTTATATCTTCTCTTATGATAAAGAGAGGAAATATAAATGAAGAAACCGTCTTAAAATTATTAGACGATAAGGGTATGGAAAGGGTTAAAATGGCATTTACACATTCCAGTATGATAAATGAGAATAACTATGAGTTTTTTGAGATGCTTGGAGATAGAAGTGTGAATAAGGCAATTATATGGTATATGCACCGTAGATTTCCTGAGATTGAAACAAATGAAAGAGCACCTATGTATATGACTGAACTTAAGAAGAAATATGAGAATAAAAGAAACTTTGGAGCGTGGGCAAGAAAGATGGGATTTGAACCATATATAAGATACAAGGAATTGTCTTATGTTGAAGGCAAAGTTATTAAAAAAGTAAGAATAAATGATAGTATGTTTGAAGATGTGTTTGAGGCTTTTTGTGGGGTATTAGAAGACCTTATTGATAGTCGTATAGGAATAGGTGTAGGTTATGGTTTTGTTTATAACATAATAACAAGCTTATTAGACGAGGAATATATTACCACCGATTTAAACAAGTTAGTTGATGTTAAAACCCAAGTGAAAGAACTTATTGAAAATGCTTCTATAAAGAAGTTTGGAAGTAAGGCAGAATATAACACTTCTCAAGATACAAATAAGAAGTTTATTACAACCTTGACCTTATCCTTTACTTCAAATCCAAGTGAAAATTATAGAGGAAGTTTAACACAACAATTTACATCTTCTCCACAATATAAAAAAATAGATACTGAAAATGAAGTTGCAAAGAAGACTCTTGAATGGTTAGGTAGAAACATGGGATTAAAATGGATTGATTTTAAATAATAATAATAATAATATATAAATATGATTTACGTAAAGATTTATGATTCTTGGTATGACTTTACAAATTTTAAAGATCATCCGGGTAGTTATGAACTATTAAAAGCTTATCATTTAAAAGATACAACTAAGGCTTATTTAAAGTTTAAAGGTCATGACATTAAAAGGATTAAAGATGAATATAAAATAAAGGATGAAAAAATAATAAAAAAGTTAGAAGGGTATTGTAATATTATGTAATTATCTTTAAGTATAAAAATAATTACAAGTATAGCGGCAGCCAAAATAATCACCCCTTCGGGGTTCCGTTTCCCTTCGGGAAACAAACGGACCAGTTTTTAGGGAAGACCCAGGGTCTTCCGCAGTATTACAGGCTCTACGAGCCTGAATTCTTATAAAATCAGGTACATTTTAATTTGCTACTCACAGTATATAAAATTAAAAAAGTATTTACAAAGTTCTTGCACTGGTTAAACCAACTGGTCCATCTCCTTTGCGTTTTCTAAAAGCAATAACGGAACTTCTTGGTCTATTAGATCCTCCAAGTGGCCAAGTAGATTGTAAAAGAGAAACATCGTTAGCCCACATAGGATTAGTATCTTCTCCAGGGTGTTGAATACAGCAGAATGTAGTTTTACCATCTGGAGTTTCAGTGAAACCTGTAATTTCACATCCTTTTGGACCAACCATAAAACGTCTAATAGTTGGTAAAGCTCCAATCATAGTTCCTTGAATCTTGCTTGTAGCAATACGACCGTTCATTTCATAAGATCTATTATCAACTTCAGTATAATAACCATCACCAATAGTTCCTGGTAAGCATATCAAACCTTGATTATTTGTGGTATTGGTATAATTACCATCATCAGATTGAATCCACAATGCTTTAGATGCTGCTGAGAAATAACAAGTATCAGGAGAACTGAAATCGTTATCTTCAGACAATCTTGAAATATTATTTCTATAAGTTCTTTCACCAGCACAACCGAACGCATAAATATCCCATTCAAATGTAGTTGATTCTGGATCATATTCACCATCAGTAACATCCAAGAATCTAATGATATGACCGTGACGATTACCATTTTCACCAGTTTGTGCAGGAGCAGTAGGTGCAGTTGTAGTATTATTAGTAGTTCCAAATAAACCATCTTGATTCCAGTTAGATGGAGGATAAGTAACTCTTGGATTTGCAGCATCAATACCTGGTCTACTGTATCTAGATTGTTCGTTAATAAATCTGTTAGAATTATTGGTTAATGCACAATAAACAACATTTGTAAGAGGATCAACATCCACCCATTCAGGACGGTCCATTCTTGTAGCTCCAAGATAACTTCCTGCTAATCTTGCAAATAAACGAACATCAGCTTCGTTTCTAAAGACAGTTCCTGTAGCGCCAGTGTTAGTAAATAATAATTGATTTGCAACAGTATTATCATCAAAAGGACCTCCGCTGATATTAGCATATTTAGCTATTGGGCAAACTGTAGCCAAGGTTTGTCCTGCCTGGTCATAACCTGCTGGAACAGTTGCAGTCAAAGTAAGTTCAATCCACTGTCCTGCACCTGAACCGTTGAATTTTGCAGCATAATATTTACCGCTATCTAAGTATTTACTTCCAATTGCCATTCTTGCACCTGGAGTAGTTGAATATTTAACTGCAGCATCTGCTGCATCCCAAGCAACATTTGAAACATATTTATAAATATATTCAGAGTTAGAATCGCAAGGTAAATAAACTGCTAATTTTTTACCGTGAATAGGAGTACCTATAGCTGCATTCTCCCAACCAGCTCTTCCTAAACTTGTTCTTTTAAGAACAGTATTGCTTCCGGTTGAAGTTGTAGAAAATGGATCAATTTCAATAATAAAGTTACCGGCGTTCAAAGAATTTCTAAAATCACCAGTTGAACCGTGTGGTTGATCTGGATTTGGTGTCATATCGTGTGAATCAATAAATGTTTGAACATAACCTGGAATTGTAGCACCAGTTGAATCAATAATCTGACCACCTGCATTTCTTCCTTCTGGAATACATAAGTAATATTTAGAAACAACATTGTCGATTCTACCTGCTGCAGAATTAATGATCAAAGGTAATGCACCAGTGTTATAAATAAGAGAACCATAAGACATATAACGTCTTTGTTGCAATCTTTCAGCAGTAGAAATAGTCTGCAAATAACCAGTAGAATCAGTTCTTGCAGCATAATATTGCCATTGATTTTCCTCTGCTGCTAAATAAGTTCCCCAAGGAGTTACTCCCATACCACACAAGTTCTTCATACCTTGAGCGGTAGTACCGTTTGGATCAAATTTTGTCTTTAATCTTTCAGAACCAACAGCTATACCAGAATAGTTAATAGGGCTATTTTGATGGAAACGTTTATTAAAAGGACTATCAAGCTTAACTTTCCAAGGATGTTGTATGCTTTCTCTATAGATTTCAATAACAGAAACACCAATAGAAAATGCCTCTTTCATAACTTCTCTCCAATCAGTTCTATAAACTGAACCCCAACCTGTCTTACTTTCATATCTAAGACCTGTTTGACCAGCTCCATTATTCCATTCCAAAGGAGCACCAGTTGGAGCTACATCGATCCATTTTGCAGCACCTCCAGTATGCTGAAACATAGTTTCGTTATTTTCGTGATTTATTGCGAGCAAACCTCTGTTGTTGCTAGTAGCATCATAAACACCACTTGCATTAATAGGGAAAAAGTATAAACCATCATTGTGATCACCAATACGTTTATCAAAAGTATTCCAATCTTCAGTTCCCAAATTTCCCATAGAAGAAATATTTGGTTTAATTGGATCACCATAAGAAACAACAACATCAAAGACGTAGTTGTCAGGAATAGTGACAGTATCATTAACATTCTTCTTGACAGGAATGAAATCAAATTTTTCTAAAACATTCTCTTCCAAAGCTGTAATAGTTGCAGGGTTGTTGAAATAAACGGTTTGAGTAGCCATTTAATATTATAAAAAGATAATAATTATTTTTTTTTAATTACAAAAAATAATTATTAAAAGTATAATTT
>Ga0214917_10005072_pt1 | contig 14205 bp, 12 predicted proteins | sample LL_1208_BB_MetaG_FD_177983 | JGI IMG/M metagenome (GOLD analysis project Ga0214917, IMG submission 177983) | Freshwater microbial communities from Lake Lanier, Atlanta, Georgia, United States - LL_1208_BB | ecosystem: Environmental > Aquatic > Freshwater > Lake | place: USA: Georgia | collected... | reverse complement strand
CTACCCATCAGTAATTTATAAATTTATTTCCGGACACTTGCGACTTGAACTCGGCACGGGCCCATCTCCGGTGAAAACTTCCCCCTTCCTGCGAGTTCATTAGAAGGCTGTTGGTTTGCCCTCGCCGCCTCCGTGCCCTCCTCGACCGCCTGAACCAGTTTTAGGCGACCATCGCCTGCGCACGCCTCATCTGCCACCGCGGCTTCGGCACCTCCACCTCCCGGACCGCCAGTTTGACCCGGTCTGGACCCAACAAGGCACGTAATTTTCCAATGGCCGTCAGGGAGGGCCGGAGCCGCATCTGGGAGCCAGCCTCCAGGAGAACTTTCTTTCCCTCGGCCTCCACCTCCAGGCGAATGGGAACTTCACCCGCCTGGGCGGCCACCACCTCCTTCACTTTGGCCATCGTCTCGCCAGCCAGTTGCTCCCTCGTCGGAACCAGATGGATATGCGTCACCCACTTGGCCACTGCACTATCCAGGGTGACACACTCCGAAGTCCGCAACCGCACCCGCTCCTCCGCATCGGTGTCCACCGAACCTCCCACCACCAGTGGCGTGCCCACCTTGAGAAAAGTTCCCGACTCCCGGTAAAGATCCGGAAAGATCATCACCTCCATCCGCCCGGTCTTGTCCTCCAGAATCGTCCGCGCATACGGCCGCTTGTCTTTTTGGGTCAACCGCACCTCCACCGCCGTAACCACCCCGGCCATCCGCACCGCCGTGCCCGTCTGCATCTCCTCCGGTTCGCCCAGGTTCACCGTCCGGAAGGCACGCAGATCCGCCTCAAATTCGTCCGCCGGATGGCCCGTGACGTAAAAGCCCAAGAGCTCTTTCTCCGCCGCCAGCTTTTCCCTCGCCGGCCAGTCCTGGAAGTTCTCCGGTACCTTTTCCGCACCCGACTTGGCCTGGGGCCGTACCGCTTCTTCCAGGCCAAAGAGCGTTCCCTGACCCCTTTCCTTGTCCCGGGCCACGGAAGCGGCCGAGCCCAAGGCCGCGTCCAGCTTGGAGGCGAGCCAGGCGCGGTTTTTGGAAATGGAATCGAACGCTCCGCACCGGATCAGGCTCTCCATCGCCTTCTTGTTGATCGCCTTGTACTCCACCCGGGCGCAGAAATCCTCGATTGATCGGAACGGCCCGCCCTCCTTCCTCGCCTCGAGCAGCGCGTCGACACAGGCCTCGCCCACATTTTTGACCGCCCCGAGACCGAAAAGGATTTTACCGGGCTGCACGGTGAACCGCTTCGCGCTGGTGTTCACGTCCGGCGGGAGGATCTGGATGCCCATCCGCTGGGCCTCGGCGGTGAAGAGGGCGATCTTGTCCGTGTTGTCCAGTTCATGGGAGAGAAGGGAAGCCATGTACTCGGTGGGGTGGTTCGCCTTGAGATAGGCCGTCTGGCACGCCACCACCGCATACGCCGCGCTGTGGCTTTTGTTGAAACCGTAGCCGGCAAACTTTTCCAATAGATCAAAGATCCTTAACGCCTGGGAACGGGGAATCTGATTCACCTGGGCACAACCCTGCACGAAGGTTTCCCGCTGCTTGGCCATCTCCTCCGGCTTCTTCTTGCCCATCGCCCGGCGCAACAGATCCGCCTGTCCGAGCGTGTATCCCGCCAACGACCGCGCTGCCGCCATCACCTGCTCCTGATAAATGAGCACCCCATACGTTTCCGCGCTGATCTTCTCCAACAGCGGATGCTCGTAGCTGAACTGGGATTTTCCCTTTTTCCGTTTCACGTACTCGTCAATCAGGTCCATCGGACCCGGCCGGTACAGCGCAATCAACGCGATCAAATCCTCGATACCCTTCAGATCAAAGATGGCACAGGTGCGCCGCATGCCGGGTGACTCCACCTGAAAGACGCCGATGTTTTCCGCCCGGTTGAGCAGTTCATACGTCTTTTTGTCATCCAGCGGAATTTCCTCCGGCCTCATCTTCTTTCCGGTCGTCTCCGCTACCAGCCGCAGGCAGTCCTGAATCACCGTCAAGGTCTTCAATCCGAGAAAATCCATCTTCAACAACCCGATATCCCCCACCTCGTTCATCGAGAACTGGGTCATGACCGCCCCGGTGTCGTCCCGCGTCAGCGGCAGGTAATCCGTCAGGTCGCGGTCCGCGATCACCACCCCGGCGGCATGGGTGCCGCTCTGCCGCACCATCCCTTCCAGCTGCAAAGCCGACTGGATCACCGGCTTCACCGCGTCCTCCTCCGCCATCCTCTTGAGCTCGGGCACCTGCCTCAGCGCATCGGACAACTTCGCCCCCGGCACCTTGGGGATCAGGTCGGCAATGCGCGAAGTTTCCCCGAAACTCATCCCCATGACCCGGCCCACGTCCCGCACCGCCATTTTGGCCCCCATCGTCCCAAAGGTGATGATCTGGGCCACGGCCCGCTCCCCGTACTTGTTGCGCACGTAGGCGATGACCTCCTCCCGGCGATCCGGGCAGAAATCCATGTCGATGTCAGGAGGGGAAATCCGCTCGGGATTCAGAAACCGCTCAAAGAGGAGGCCGTAACGCAGCGGGCAGAGATCAGTGATCCCCAACACATACGAAACCAGACTGCCCGCCGCGCTGCCTCGCCCCGGTCCCACCGGGATCCCCTGCCGTTTGGCGTAATCGATGAAGTCCCAAACGATCAGAAAATAACTCACGAAGCCGGTCTTCTCGATCACCCCCATCTCGAAATCCAGTCGCTCCCTCAGCTCTTGGTCGGAACCGGCCCGGGCCCCGTACCGTTGGCGCAAACCCTCCTGGCAAAGTTTCCGGAAGTACTGGTCCCGCGTCATGCCCGCCGGCACCGGGAAGGCGGGGAATTTGTTGCCCCCCAGATCCAGCTTCAGATCGCACCGCTCCGCGATGACCGCCGTGCTTGCCAGGGCGTCCGGAAATTCAGAGAAGATTTTTTCCATTTCCTCGGCCGACTTGAGATAAAACTCCGGCCCGTACGACTTCATCTTCCGCTCCGGATCGTTGATCCGGCTGTTCGTGGAGATGCAGACAAGAATCTCCTGCGTGATCGCATTTTCTTTGCGTACATAGTGGACATCGTTGGCCGCCACCAGGGGCGTCTTGGTTTCCTTGCCGAGCCGGCGGTAAAAAGCCCGCACCTTCTCCTCTTCCGGCAGGCCGTGATTGTGGATCTCCAAAAAGAAATTTTCCGGCCCCAGAATCTCCCGGTATTTTCCAAGGATTCGACGGGCATCCGCTTCGCGGCCGTCCAAAAAGGCCGCGGCCACCTCCCCCTTCAAACAGGCGCTGGTTCCAATCAGACCCCCGGCATGCTTGGCGAGCAGGGCATGATCGATTCTTGGTTTGTAATAGACACTTTCGAGATGCGCGGCCGTCACCAGGTGAATGAGGTTTCGATAGCCTTCCAGATTCCGCGCCAGCAGCAGGAAGTGGTAATTCGCATCCTTCCCTCCGGTGGTGGATTTTTTTTCAAACCGGTCACCGGCCGCCATGTAAACCTCGCATCCGACGATTGGTTTGACGCCCACCTTCGCCGCCGCCTGATAAAACTCGATCGCCCCGTATAGGTTGCCGTGGTCGGTCAGGGCGATCGCGGGTTGGCCCAATTCCTTGGCTCTTCCCACCAGATCGGGAACCCGGCACGCCCCGTCCAGAAGGGAGTATTCGGAATGGCAATGCAGATGAACAAAAGGCTGGGCCACAACCGGATAATTTGTGTCGCCGATGAGCCTCTTCCAGCCATTTTCGACCCCTCGGAAGGCGGACCGGCGAATAACCGTAAAAATGCCTGCGGGGGACGCCGATTTTTTAAATCCAGGTTGTCCGACGGTGACGGCTAAACCCTCTTGAAAAAGACTCTTTCCCGCCTGCGGTGGTTTGGATATAAAGATTCTTCATGGTTGAAATCAGGCTCAAACGCGGTGAGTCGGTCGACAAGGCCCTCCGCCGTCTGAAAAAGAAGCTCGATCGCGAGGGCATCCTCCGCGACGTGCGGGCCCGCCGTTCTTACGAGAAACCCAGCGTGAAGCGCCGGCGGAAGATGAAAGAGCCCAAAATCAACTTTTACGGCAATTTCTCCCTCTAAGACCAGACCTCCCCGGGAGGCTTTTGCCGACCCGTTCTCCCCGCCCCTCGTCGATATCCTCCTGCCGCCGGAGAACCCTTTTCGCGGCAGAATCCATATCGTTCCCTCCACCAGTTCCACCCAGGATTTGGCGCGGAAAGCCAAAGACATCCCTTCCGCTTGGGTCGCCGAAATTCAGACGGCCGGGCGGGGTCGCCAGGGCCATCGATGGGTTTCTGACCGTGCCTTCGGCCTGTGGTGTTCGGTCCTTTTGGAGCCGACCGCCAAACAACTCCCCTTGCTTTCCATCACCGGTTCCCTTGCCGCCGCCGATGCCGTTCGCAGCCTGACCGGCCTTGAGATCCTTCTGAAATGGCCCAACGATGTTCTCTACAAAAACCAAAAGCTGGCAGGCCTTTTGGTGGAAACCGTTGCCCGACCCGGCCGCCTTCCCCTTGCGATTCTCGGGCTCGGCCTCAATCTTGCCCAACAGGCCAAGGACTTTCCCCGTGAACTCCGAACCACCGCCATTTCCCTCCGGCAGGCTTCCGGAAGAACGGTCCCCCGCGCCCAGATGCTGGCGGCCTTTCTCGACGCTTTGGCCAACCGCCTCCTCCAGCCACCAGCTGAAATGATTGAGGATTTTTGCGCCCGCTGGGGCCAACAGGGCCGGGTTTTGCGGATCCGCTCCGGGGAGTGCGGTTTTGAGGGCATTGCCGAGCGGGTGAACGATTCCGGACATCTTTGTCTCCGCCTGTCCGATGGATCCAGCCGGGTATTCGCCTCCGGGGAAGTCGATTTTCCCGCGTGAACCCGGACCCCGTTTGGGCAAAATCCGTCCTCGGATGAGTCCCAACCGAATCGACCGCCTCTTTGCCGATCTTCGCGCCAAAAAGCGCAAGGCCTTGGTTGCGTATCTGGTCGCCGGCGATCCGGACCTGGAATCCACGGCCCAGCTCGTACCCGCCTTGGCCGAGGCAGGAGCGGATCTTGTGGAATTGGGCGTTCCTTTCTCCGATCCTCTGGCCGACGGCATCGTCAACCAGTTGGGTTCCCAGCGGGCCCTCGATTCCGGCACCACCCTGCCCAAGGTTTTGGAACTGGTCGCCCGTCTCCGCCGGGAAAAATGTGAAATCCCCCTGGTCCTCTTCACCTACTACAACCCCGTTTTTGCCTATGGCCGGGAGAAATTTGAAAAAGATGCCGCCAAGTCCGGCGCGGATGGCCTGCTGCTTCTTGACCTGCCCCCGGAGGAAGCCGATCGGGATCTTCCCCCCTCCGATCATCTTCGCCGGATTGTTCTGGTCGCGCCCACGACGCCGGAAACTCGCCTCCAGAAAATCACCCGGAACGCTTCGGGATTCGTGTACTATGTCTCCCGGGAGGGCGTCACCGGAATGCAAAAAACCCTGCCGACCACGCTTGCCGATCGGGTCGCACTTCTCAAAAAGATCACCCCGCTGCCCGTCTGTGTCGGATTCGGGATTTCGACCCCGGAACAAGCCCGCGAGGTGGCCCGCCTCGCCGACGGCGTGGTGGTTGGAAGCGCGATTGTGGACCGGATCGGAAAAATCGGTCGTAACCCCAAGCTCTCCTCCGAGGTCATCCTCTTTCTCCGACCCATCGCTGAGGCTGTCCACGCGGCGTGAGTCGGGCCCTCGGCATCGACTTCGGCACGCGCCGGATCGGTCTCGCCCTTTCCGATCCCACCGGGACGCTGGCTTCCCCACTCCCCTTTTTGGAAAACACGGGAGCCCGGGAAGTTGTCTCCCGGCTCAAGGAACTCGTGGAAAACAAAGGCATCGAAACCGTCGTTGTGGGGCTTCCTCGCAACATGGACGGAACGTATGGGCCTTCAGCCGATAAGGTTCGTTCCTTTGTTGCCCAGATTCAGCCCCACATTTCCGCGAAAATCCTCACCCAGGATGAGCGCCTAACCACCTCCCAAGCCTCCCGCGACTTAGCACATATAGGTTTAAGCCAGAAGGATTTGCGACAAAAAATCGACAGCGCCTCCGCCACGCTGATTCTTCAACAATTTCTTGACCGGACCCGCCTGACCCCCTAGTCAAATCCGATGCACCTCGGAGGCAAGTTTGGACGGTTGATCCGTGTTTTGATAGTTCCGGCCATTTTACTCACCGGGTTATTCACATTTTTGCCTCTCGCTCATGCAGGGGATGGAGACCTCTCGGTGCAAGGAAGCAGCCCCAAGCTTTCCGTGTCCCCGGATTCCAAGTCGGCAGATCCGGATGATCTTGCCTCCTACATGTTCGTGGAAGACCGGATCATGCTGGAGTTCATGACCGGCGTTATGTTTTCTCCCAGTGGCATTGGTCCCGTCGTTCCCGTCTATAACTACCAGCAAAACAACGTCCGCTTGGGTTGGATCCTCGATTCCCCGGATGGCTGGGGTCCCCAAGCCGGGATTGATGACCCGCTTCGTGGCTCTTTTCAGGCCATTCTCGAAACCACCGGTTCGTACGTCTGGTCCAGCTTCGGAACCTACATGGTCGGGATCACGGGCCTCGTCCGCTACAATTTTGTCCAGCCCAACTGGATCGTTGTCCCCTATATCCAAGGGGGTGCCGGTGTCATCTATACAAACGCCCGCAACTGGTCGAATCAGGATGCCATCGGCGCCAACGTCGAGTTCACCCCGCAATTCGCCGGTGGTTTAAAATTCCTTCTGGATAAAAGCTGGACCTTCAACGTCGAGGGTGCATTTCAACACATTTCCAACGCCAACACCTCCGCCCGCAATCAAGGTGTCAACGCCTATGGCGGTTTTGTCGGCTTTACCTACGTCTTCGACAAAATCTGGTCCGACTAATGGCCCTTCTCGCCGCTTGGGCGGCGACCTAGCTGTTTGCTTTTGGCACCCTCCGGAAATGGGGAGAATTTTCAAGAGGAAGTCTCCCTCCATAGTTAAAGACGAAACCACCAAAGACCTCTCTGCTTCTTGAAGCTTCAAACCTTTAAGCTCACCGTTGCGTACCGCGGTCAGGACTTTTACGGCTGGCAGCGGCAAGATCCCCATCCCACCGTCCAGCTTGCCCTCGAAACCGCCCTCAAAAAAATCTTCGGGAAGCCGTTCCCTGTTGCCGGATCCGGAAGGACTGACCGTGGTGTCCACGCCCTTGGACAGACGGCCTCGGTCCAACTTCCGCCCACGCACACCCCAAAGGTTCTCCTTCGCGCCCTGAATTTCCACCTTCCGCCCGGTGTCCGCATCCTGTCCGTTCAAAAGGACAAACCGAAATTCCATGCTCGTTTTTCCGCCCGCGGAAAAACCTACCTGTACCGCATCGGAAACGGTCCCTTTCTTCACCCCATGGAAATCGGGCGGGCCTGGCACGTGCCCCGCCCCCTTGATCTCAAGGCCGTGCGTCAAGCCGCCCGGCTTTTCGTGGGAAAACACGATTTCGCCTCCTTTACCTCCAACCCTGGATACGAGCGCGCATCCACCGTTCGCCGGCTCCGCTCCATCCGCGTCAGCCAAAAGCCCGGAAATATTTTGGAGCTGAGTTTTACCGGCGACGGCTTTCTCTATCGGATGGTCCGGAATCTCGTGGGAGCCTTGGTCAAGGTCGGCCACGGCCGGCTTTCCGTGCCAGAGTTGAAAAAAATTCTCTCAGCCCATTCCCGCACCGGGGCCCCTCCCACCGCCCCCGCCGAAGGTCTCTATCTGGTCCAGGTTCGGTATTGATGCCCGTTGCCTTACGTGGACGTGATTCGTTCACGTCCACGGCCAACGTTGACCGTTCCCACCCGTTTGCGGAAATTACCGATCTCCTCATTCACCTGTTTCCATTTTGCTGCATCAAATTTTTGCGCCGGTTCCCTCAGTTTCCGGCTAAAGGCTTCCACCTTCTCCACCGCCGGGCTCCACTCCTTCTCCGGCATCTCCGCCAAGGCATCCCGGGCGATCTCCACACAGGCCGGATTATGGCAGATCAGCAGGATTTCCTCCCCTGCTCGCACGGCCCGGCGAGTGGCCTCGGCGCTGCCGTAGCGGTTGGCGATCGCGCCCATTTCCAAATCATCCGTCATCACCAGACCTCGGTAGCCCATCGTTTCCTTCAGCAGGCCGGTCACAATCTCCCGGCTCAAACTGGCGGGTCCCGCCTCTTTGCCCCAGGCCGGAAACTGCGCATGGCCCACCATCATCGCCTCACATTCGCTCCCCACATCGCGGAACACCGCCAACTCCTCCGCCTCAATTTTTTCCCGCGTTCGGTCGACCAAGGGAAGATCTCCATGCGGATCCAACCCGCAATAGGTGTAGCCGGGGAAATGTTTTCCCGTTCCCCCGACCCCCTCTTGCTGCATGCCCCGCAAATAGGCCCTGGCCCTCGGAATCACCTCGGCCGGACTCGTTCCGTAACATCTCCCAGCGAGGGAATTATCCACCCCCTGCCGCTCCGGCGGGGCAAAATCCAACACCGGTGCCAGGTTCAGATTCAGCCCCACCGCCTGCATCACCCTCCCCGTCAAACGACCATGCTCCGCAAACCATTCGACCTTGCCGGCCTGGGCCAAATCTTCCCCGCTCGGCGGTCTCTCCCCCATCACCGCCAGACGACTCACCCTCCCCCCCTCCTGATCCACCGTGAGAATCACCGGGTGACCGGCCAACTCCCGACACTCCCTCACCAGAGAATGAAACTGCCCTGCCTCGCCCATGTTCCTGGTGAAGTAAATAAACCCGCCCGGACGAATCCGCCGGATCAGATTCCGGAGCCCGTCGTTCAGCTCCGGACCCGGGATTCCCATCACGATCAACCTGCCGGCAGGGTGGGATTCCATCCTCTTGGCATTAGCAATCTTGGCTCCCCTCGCACGCTGAAAAACCTTCCCCAGGAATGTTAACGCCGGATTTTATGCTTACTTCGACTTGAACTTAAACTTAAGCTTCCAGGCGTGCCTGCTTTCCAGATCATCTTCTCCCCCGCTAGCTCGGCGGAGATCAGCCAGCTTCCCACCCCCCTGCAGGTCGAGGTGTTGCGCGAATTTGATGTCCTCACCTCCGATTTTCTCACCCGTCATCCCGACCGTTTCGGCATCGTAAAACGTCCGGATCGGACCCTCTACCGCTACCGCGCCGGTGACTACCGCATCTATTTTGAGCAGAAAAACACCGGCTTGGTCATCCACCGGGTTCTTCACAAAAACTCTCTGAAGGATTTCGCCTTCCGGTCCCAATTGCCCGGATCCGAAGACGAAGAGTTGGCCGGTAATCCCAAATTTTGGGACCTCATCGATTCCCACCGTTCCCCCTCGAAGGTGGAATAAGTTCCATGCGCCCGGCACTCCTTCTCCTTGCCCTGCTTTCCCCCTGGCTCGCCGGGTGCCAATCTGGTCCCAGGATGGCCAACCTGGTTGCTTTGTATACGGATTTTGGGATCAATGATCCTTACGTCGGTCAGTTGAAAGGGGCGGTCAAAACCACGAATCCCGGCGCCGAGTTGATCGATCTGACCCATGATAGCTCCGTGTTTGACGTCTCTGCGGCCTCTTATCTTCTGGCCAAATCGACCCGCACCTTGCCCCTTGGGACCGTGGTGGTTGCCATCGTCGACCCCGGAGTGGGTTCCGAACGCGCCGCCCTCGCCGTGCGCACCGGGGCGGGACGTTTTTATGTGGCCCCGGATAACGGCCTTCTGACCGAGGTTCTCGCCCGGGAAGGGCTCGCGGATGCCCGCCTGGTTCAAAATAAAAATCTGTTTTTGCCCGGGGAAGCCTCCTCCACGTTTCATGGGCGGGACATTTTCGCTCCGGTCGCCGCCCATCTGGCGGCCGGAATTCCCCTGGAGTCCGTTGGCCCCAAGGCGGAAAAAATTCTCCGCCTTCCCCGCAACACCGCCACGGTCATGCCCAATTTGGCCAAGGGCCTGGTCCTTTTTATCGATCACTACGGCAACATCCTCACCAACATCCCCGGCTCGGAACTGGCCAAGCTCAAAACCGGACAACTTCTCAATCTCACCATAAAAGGCAAACCGGTACCGATTCCTTTTCTCCGCACCTACGCCGAGGCCCCCGACGACCGTCCTTTCGCCCTCATCAACAGCGATGGGGAGTTTGAGATCGCTGTCTCCAAGGGCAGTGCCGCCAAAAAACTCGGCGTTGCCCCCGGGGACCCTGTTGTCCTGAAATTCTAACGTTCTACTTTTTTCCGTTCTCCACTTTCCGCTTTCCGGTTTCCAAAAGTTCTTTCGCCAGCATCCGAGCCGCCTTCCCCTCGCCCCCCAGCATTCTTGTCAGCTCCTTTTCCCGCTCCTCTCCTTCCAGTCGGTTGAGCTCCGCGAAGGTTCTTCCCTTTTCCACCCGTTTGGCCACCGCAAAATGTTCATCCGCCGCCGCCGCAACCGCCGGCAGGTGCGTCAGGCAGAGCACCTGATGGCTTTTTCCCAGCCTCCGTAACCGTTCCGCCACCGCCACGGCGGTTTTGCCACCCACGTTGGCGTCCACCTCGTCAAAAATCAGGATCGGCACCTCGTCCCGCTCGGCCAAAACCGTCTTCAGGGCCAGCATCACCCGTGCCATCTCCCCACTCGAGGCGATGCTCCGCAAGGGTCGTGGAGCCTCCCCCGGATTGGGGGCAAACAACAGCTCCACCGTTTCCGCCCCCTGCTGCCCGGGCTCTTCCGCATGGATCCCGACCTCCAGTCGGCTTTGGGCAAATCCGAGGCCATGGAGTTGTTCGGTCACTTCTTTGGCAAAGCGGGGCGCCGCTTGTTTCCTTCCTTCCGATAATTTTCCACAGGCTTGGGACAGTCTTTTCCCGGCGGCGAGCAGATCACCCCCCAAGGCCGCCTCCGTTCCCTCGGCATCGGCGAGCTCAGTCTGCCTCCGCTTGAGCTCCTCCAATCGTTGCAAGGCCGCCTCCACACTCCCTCCATATTTTTTCTTCAACCCCAGCACCACGTCCAGCCGTCGCTCCAACTCCGCCAACCTCTCCGCATCCAGACCCACCTGTTCTGCGCGCCGTTCCGCCTCCCGGGAAAGCTCCCGGAGGCTTTCCACCATGTCCTCGTGTTTCGACCGCATGTCCGCAGCCGCCCCATCCAGCCTCTCCCACTCCACGAAGGCACGCTGCACCTTGCCCAACAACCCCAGCGCGTTTTCCTCGCCGTTTTCCAGCCAGGCATTCACCTCCGCCGCCAACTCCAGGATCCTTTTGCCATGACCGGCCGCGGCGTGATCCCGCTCCAATTGCTCATCCTCTCCGGGCCGCAACTGCGCCTGTTCCAGTTCCCGGACCTGGTGATCAATCAGGTCCCTGGTGGCCCCATCCGTTCCAGCCATCCTTTGCCGAAAGTCCTTCAGCTTTTCTTCCGCCTCTTTTTTTTCACGCCAGGCTGACCGCACTGCCTCCACCCCCCTCGCCAAACCGGCATAACCATCCAGGGCCGAACGCTGGGCCGAAGTCGAAAGAAGGGTTTGATGGTCATGCGGGCCGTGCAGATCCACCAGCCGGTCTCCCAGCTCTTTCAGGACCCCCAAAGTCACCGCCGATCCGTTGAGGAACTGTCGCCCGGTGCCGGTGGCGCTGATCTGCCGTTTGATCACCAGGGCGCCGTCCGGATCCACCTCTACCCCCTTTTCCTCCAGCCAGGATTGAAACCCCTCTGCCCCACCCAACTCCCCTTCCACCAGGCAAGCCTCGGCTCCGGTCCTCACCAGGCTTTTGTCCGCCCTTTCTCCGAGCAGAAGCAGGAACGCATCGATCAGGATTGATTTGCCGGCCCCGGTTTCGCCCGTCAGCACATTAAAACCCTTTCCCAGATCCCAATCCACCTCCTCCACCACCGCCAGGTTTTTGATCCGTAACCGCCTCAGCATCCCCGCAAAATAGAGCGGAGCGGGAAGATAGTAGATAGGGAATTTTTCCGCTTTCCGCTTTGCGCCTCCCCAATCCTCCCCCACGATTCCCTCCGACATGCGCTTAACCTTACTTGGCACCGGAACCTCCCAAGGCGTCCCCATGCTGGCCTGCCAGTGCCGGGTCTGCACCTCCCCCGATCCCCGCGACCGCCGCTTCCGCTCCTCTGCCTGGCTGGAGGACGAAAACCTCAGCGTTGTCATCGACACTTCGCCCGATTTCCGTTCCCAGGCACTTCGTGCCGGCATTCCCCGCCTCGATGCCGCAGTTTACACCCACAGCCACGCCGATCACATTGCCGGCTTTGATGATCTCCGCACCTACTCGGTCAAAAACGGTAACCGCATCCCCATTTACGCCGACCCCTACACGCTCTCGCGCCTCCACAAGGCTTTCGACTATGCCTTCGACATCAACCACCGGAGCTCCGCCTATGTTTGCCCGGAACCTCACCGGATCGAAGGCCCCTTTCAACTCGGATCCGTTACGTTTGTCCCTTTGCCGGTTCCCCACGGCGCCATGATCACCACGGGGTTCCGGCTCGACCGGGACGGGCGGCCTCGCGCCGCCTACTTGCCCGACTGCTCTGCCGTGCCCGCGCCGATCCGGGAACTTCTTCGCGAAATCCCCATCCTGATCATCGACGGGCTCCGCGATGAACCGCACCCCACCCATCTGACCATTGCCGAGGCCATGGAAGTCTCCCGCGCGGTTCACGCCCAACGGACCTGGTTGACCCACCTCACCCATCTGACCCTTCACGCTGAACGGGAGGCCCTGCTTCCCGCGAATGTCCGGTTGGCCTACGACGGGCTCCAACTCGATCTCTAATCCTTCTCTCAGCCTCTTTTTTACCTATTCTTCAGGCATGCTTCGCTTGGGTGCCTTATTGGTCGGGATGCTGGGGGGGGCAACCTCGCTCCTCCCGGCGGCGGACCCAACCCCTTCCAACCTTCCGGATCTGGCCGGTCACACCTTGGTCGTTTTCAACAAGGCGGATCCGGACTCCCCTTCACTCGCGGAAACGTACGCCAAGGCCCGCTCCATCCCGCCGGACCGGGTCATCGGCCTCGACTGCTCCCTGACGGAAGAGATCACCCGGGCTGATTTCGAGGCCACCATCCGCAAGCCTCTCGAGGAACTTTTCCAAAGCCGCGGTTGGATGAAGCGTCAGGAAAACTTTTTGCCCAACCCCGTTCTGGGTCTGGAAGGAACGGTGCCCGTCCAACAGTCCAAGGATAACCCCATCTGGATCATGGTCCTCATGCGTGGCATGCCGCTCAAGATCGCCGAGGATCCCACCATCCTGGCTCCGGAAAATCTCATGGGCCAGTTGCGTCCGAACGCCGCCTCGGTCGACTCAGAACTCGCCCTTCTCCCCATCCAGGGCCTTCCTCTTTACGGCCTGATCGCCAATCCTTACTTCGCCGACAAGCGCATCCGGCCCTTTACGTCCTTTTTTGCCAACTATCTCATCCTGGTGACGCGCCTGGATGGTCCGTCCCCCGGGATCGTCCGCCGCATGATCCAGGATGCGGTGGAGGTGGAGAAAACCGAACTCACCGGGCGCGCTTTTTTCGACCTCCGTGCCATCGAAAAAAAGGACGACCCTTACCGTTTGGGGGATGAATGGATCGAACGGGCCGCTCTCCTCTTTCAGGCCCGCGGCTTTGAGGTCGAAATCGACCGCCGGGCGGAAGTCGCCCCCAAGTACGCCCCCTGGGACCAGATCGCCTTTTATGCCGGCTGGTACACCCAGGATTTTCAAGGTCCTTTCGAATTGCCGACCGCGCGCTTTCGCCGCGGCGCCATTGCCTACCACATTCACTCCTTCAGTGCCGAAACCGTCCGTTCGGAGACCAAAAACTGGGTCGGTCCGCTTCTCTCCCACGGCGCCACGGCCACCATGGGGGCCGTGTACGAGCCCTACCTCCGCTTCACTCCGGACATCAGCCTGTTCGTCAGCGGCCTGCTCTCCGGACTCTCTTTTGCCGAAGCCGCCTACCAGTCGCAGTTGGCCCTTTCCTGGATGGTCACCTTCGTCGGCGATCCGCTCTATCGTCCCTTTCCCCGCAATTTTTACGAAAATTTGGATGCCGCCCAGACCACCAACTCCCCTGACCTTCCCTGGTTTCGTCTCCGCAAGGTTCGCCTTCTTGCGAATGCCGGTTCTCTTTCGGAAACCAAGACGGCGGTCGCCAAACTCGTGGAGGATTTTCCCAAAAATGAGATTGTTTTGGAGGGCGGGGCGGACATCGACAAGGATCTGAACGAAAAAA
>Ga0214917_10005071_pt1 | contig 14208 bp, 11 predicted proteins | sample LL_1208_BB_MetaG_FD_177983 | JGI IMG/M metagenome (GOLD analysis project Ga0214917, IMG submission 177983) | Freshwater microbial communities from Lake Lanier, Atlanta, Georgia, United States - LL_1208_BB | ecosystem: Environmental > Aquatic > Freshwater > Lake | place: USA: Georgia | collected... | reverse complement strand
GAAAGAGAATCCTTATTTGATCGAGGCGATGAAAGGAAGACTTGGATGAGCGCGCGTTTTCACGCACCTAAAGGCGTATCCGAGTATTTCCCGCCGGATTCAAAATATTTCGACCACGTTCTTGAGAAGTTGGCCAGACCTGCGCTCGCTGCCGGTTACGGCTTAATGGAGTTGCCGATATTCGAGGAGACAGAACTCTTCACTCGAGGTGTGGGTGAAAGTACCGATGTGGTTACAAAGGAGATGTACACCTTTGAAGATCGAGGTGGCCGATCCTTAACTTTGCGCCCTGAAGGAACAGCCGGAGTGATGCGCTCGGTGATCGAGCACGGTTTGGATAAAGGGCAACTGCCGGTCAAGGTCTTCTATCGCGGCCCCTTCTTCAGGGCGGAGCGTCCTCAAGCAGGCAGATATCGCCAGTTCTATCAGTTCGGCATAGAAGCGATTGGTGTTACTGATCCTTATCTCGATGTAGAAGTTATCGCTATCGCAGACCAAGGCTTTCGCTCACTTGGACTGAAGAACTTTTCGCTTGAAATCACATCTCTCGGCGATGGCCCTTCTCGTCTCGCACATCGCGAGAAGTTGGTTGAATTCATTTCCACTCTAAATATCGATGAAGAAACGGCGGAGCGAGCCAAAAAGAATCCACTCCGACTCTTTGATGATAAACGGAATGAAATTAAGGAGCAGATGTTGAAAGCTCCTCTCTTGGTTGATTTCTTAAATGAGGACAGTAGGAATTATTTTGGCCAAGTTCAAAAAATCTTGAGTGACGGGGGAATCGAGTTCACCGTTAATCCACGCATGGTTCGTGGCCTCGATTATTACACCGGAACAACTTTTGAATTCGTTCACCGCGATTTGGGCGCTCAATCAGGAATCGGTGGCGGGGGACGTTATGACGGATTGATGGAGACTCTTGGTGGATCTCCTCTTTCCGGCATTGGTTTTGGTTTAGGAATTGATCGGGTATTACTGGCGATGCAGGCAGAAGAGGTACTTCCCAAAGACCGGGGCTATCTCGATCTTTTCATTATTGGATTAGGGGATGCCGGACGGGCCCGAGGCTTCCAATTACTTGATGAGGTTCGTCGAGCAGGATTAGTCGCTGATTTTGCATTCGGAGAGAGAGCCTTGAAAGGTGCAATGAAGGGGGCAGATCGCCTCGGGGCGAAATATGTTCTTGTGATGGGCGAAGACGAGGTCAATTCAGGTGCTGGCCAAATTAAAGAGTTAAGCAGTGGGAAGGTCCATTCCGTTACTCTTTCCTCTCTTGTTACCACCTTGGTCTCTCTCGCCTCGGTGGAAGCTAAGTAAGTAAGAGGAAAGATCGAGGAATTGTGCTGAGAAGCCATGGCGCGGGAACTCTTCGGAGCTCGCAAATCGACCAAGAAGTGACGTTGGCCGGCTGGGTTGCACGCCGTCGAGATCATGGCGGGGTTGCATTTATCGACCTTCGCGATTCCTCTGGCAGCGCTCAAGTGGTGATTTCAGATGAAAAGATTGCGGGCTCTTTGCGCGCAGAATGGTGTGTACTTGTCACCGGAAAAGTTCGCAAAAGGCCGGCAGGAAATGAGAATCCAAATATTCCGACCGGGGAAATAGAAGTTGATTGTTCAACTTTGGAAGTTCTCTCTGAAGCTGCAGCGCTTCCTTTTCCCGTCGATTCTGGCGAGAAAGTAAATGTCAGCGAGGAAGTACGCCTCAAATATCGATACCTTGATCTTCGCCGCGATGAACCAAGTAAGGCGCTGAGACTACGTTCGCGCGTTACTTCGACTATCCGTTCGGTCATGTCCGAACTTGGTTTCCTCGAAATCGAAACTCCATACCTGACTCGATCGACACCAGAAGGCGCTCGAGATTTTCTCGTACCAGTTCGTCTCCAACCAGGACATTGGTATGCCCTGCCACAATCGCCCCAGTTATTTAAGCAGCTCTTGATGGTTGCCGGAATGGAGCGTTACTACCAAATCGCTCGATGTTTCCGGGATGAAGATTTCCGTGCGGATCGACAACCAGAGTTCACGCAGCTTGATATCGAGATGTCTTTCGTTGATCAGAGCGATGTTATTTCAGCTGCCGAGACGATTCTTTCGAAGGTTTTCAAAGAATCGATTGGATATGAAATTCCGCTACCAATTCCTCACATGACATATCGCGATGCAATGAATCGGTTCGGCTCAGATAAACCCGATCTACGTTTTGGCCTCGAACTTGTTGATGTTACTGAGTTTTTCAAAGATACAAACTTTCGTGTTTTCCAAGCCCCGTACGTCGGCGCTGTTGTTATGCCGGGAGGAGCGTCATCGCCTCGGCGTGAGCTCGATGGTTGGCAGGATTGGGCGAAAGCTCGAGGTGCGAAAGGCTTGGCGTATGTCCTTGTTGGAGAGGACGGCACACTTTCCGGGCCGGTTGCGAAAAATCTCTCCGAGAAAGAGAGCGCAGGATTGGCGAGCGCTGTTGGTGCAAAGAACGGAGATGCCATCTTCTTTGCAGCAGGGGATAAATCACAATCCCAATCACTTCTAGGTGCGGCACGATTGGAGATTGGCGCACGGTGCAACCTTATTGATCAATCACGATGGGAATTCCTCTGGGTAGTTGATGCGCCAATGTTCGAAAGAACTGATGAAGGAGGATGGACAGCCGTGCATCATCCCTTCACCAGCCCAAAACCTGATTTTGAGAAGAGTTTCCATAAAGATCCTGAATCTGCTCTGGCGTATGCATATGACATTGTTTTGAATGGAAACGAGATCGGCGGCGGTTCAATAAGAATTCACAAGCGTGAAGTTCAACGAGAAGTCTTTGACGTCATCGGACTTAGCGCTGCGGAGGCAGAGAGCAAGTTTGGTTTCCTGCTCGAAGCTTTTAACTATGGACCACCTCCTCATGGCGGCATAGCGTTAGGACTTGATCGACTCTGCGCTCTTCTTGCAGGCGCGGAATCCATCAGGGAAGTCATAGCATTTCCTAAGACAGCTAGCGGAGGCGATCCGTTGACGGGGGCGCCAACTCCTATTACAACTGCTCAACGTCGAGAAAGCGGCGTTGACGCAAAGCCAGAGGAGAAATCGTGAGCATTGAAACTTCTCGATTACGGGACTCTGAGCGCAAGACGCGGATTCATCTCTCTTTCTACGACCGCACTAAATTTCTTTCGTTCTTCACGCTGGTCTTCCTCATTCTGGTGTGGGCCGATATGGCAGGCGATGAAACGCTTGGTTTCACAACGGCGGTTGAGAAAAGCGCCAATCAACGATGGTGGATTTTTATTCTGCTTGGTATCGAGGCGCTTCGCCAGACACATTTCCTTATCGCCGAGCTTGCAGCCCCGTATCATGGTTTTTGGCAGGGTTATTTCAACTTTGTTGATCGCTTAGTTCACAAACTCTCCGATTGGACACGTTTCCGAATATCGCGAGTAATCAAGTGGAGCCTTGTGATTTTCCTTCTTTCGATTGTTCTCGGAGCTATCTATAAAGAGACTCCAGTGCGCGCCCTTTTCTACGCACCTAAAGCTCTATGGAGCGCGCTACCCGTTATTGGCCAACTCGCGTTCGCGGTCGTCTTTGTCATTATTCAATTCGTCGCGATCTTCTGGTTCTTGAGTCGAGGTGGAATCGACACTTATTTTCCCGATGACATCAAGACTCGATTCTCGGATGTTTGGGGACAGGATCACGTATTAGCACGAATCAAAGAGAATCTCGTGTTTCTCGAGAACCCTGAGAGTATTGAAAAACTTGGCGGCTACGTTCCAGGCGGAATTCTCCTCTGGGGCCCGCCCGGAACTGGCAAGACTTTGATGGCTGAATCAATGGCCGGCGAAACTGGAAAACCATTCGTCTTCGTTGATCCAGGCGCTTTTAACAATATGTTCTTCGGAGTAGGAATCTTGAAGGTTAAGAGCCTCTTTAGGAAGTTACGTAAGTTAGCCCTTCGCTATGGTGGCGTAGTCGTCTTCTTCGATGAAGCAGATGCACTTGGCAATCGTGGCATCATGACAAATCGTGGGCCTGGTTCGTATTCAAAGTTCACTCCCCAATGTCATGGCTTGAATTACCTCTCGCCAACGTCCGCATTCACTGTCACTAAATCTCAACTGGTAAATCACCAGAATTCATCAGTCGAAGGGCAAGAATCGGAGCAGAATAGATTCGTGATGGGCGCAGGCGGCGCCGGTGGCGGAGCGGGCATGGGAACGTTGCAGGCTCTCCTTACCGAGTTATCAGGGCTAAAGAAACCTCGGGGATTCTTCAATCGCGTTGTTCGGCGAACTCTAGGTATGCGACCCAAGAATCCTCCTAAATATCGAATTCTGGTTGTGATGGCGACCAACATGCCTGAGTCTCTGGATGAGGCCTTGCTCCGTCCAGGTCGAATTGATCGCATGTATCGCGTTGGATATCCAAGTAAGGCTGGACGAGTTCGCACGTATCAGGGCTATCTCGAGAAGATCTCACACAGCCTTTCTGCCGAAGAGATTGAGAAACTGGCGATTATCACTCCCTACGCGACCGGTGCGACAATCAAAGACCTTGTTAATGAATCATTGATTATGGCCATCCGCAATGGACGAGCAAGCGTCATTTGGTCCGATGTTCTTAAGGCGAAGCAATTGAAGCAACTAGGACCTTCCGAAGATGTTGAGTACATCGAGCGAGAGCGACATGCGACTGCGGTTCATGAAGCGTGCCACGCTGTTACTGCGTACTTGGTTCGCAAGCATATGGATATAGATATAGCGACCATTGAAAAGGGCGCGGAGTATCTGGGTATGGTTGCTTCGATTCCACCTGATGATCAATTTACGCATTGGAAGAGTGAATACGAAGGTGACATCTTGGTATCACTTGCATCGTTAGCGGGCGAACGAATGTTCTTCGACGGCGATAACTCTTCTGGCGTTTCTGGCGATCTTGAATCTGCGACAACGGTTGCTGGATTAATGGAAGGGCATTGGGGAATGGGATCCACTGTCTCCTCGTATGCTTCGAGTCGTCGCATGGAGCTTGGCGCCCCTGGTGGAGTGAAGGCAAATGAAAACAAGCAAGAGATGCGACGCGCGCTCGCAGATCGAATCGAAGACAATCTCTCGGCACTACTTGCTCGCTCAGAGGACTTACTTCGGCAGAATCGTCACCACGTTCTTGCGGTGGCACATGCGCTTGAAACTCATAAAACACTCTCTGGTAATGATGTTCACGCTGTTATCGAAGGAAAACAGGGTGATGTCCTTGATGGCTCTGTCTATCACCGAGCTGAAAATCTCTCACTTCTTGAGAGCTACCATCTATCCGCATTGAAAGCCCATCAGGAACATCGAAAACCCGATATGGCGCTCCCTGTTCTCGGTAAGGTTTCCTCATGAGCGCTGGAGGCATCGCAGGCATTATCGCCGCTTCAGCCCTTTTAGTAATTGCCATCGCCCTGGCCTATGCGGTTATTCGACTTGGAAGAGCTATTGATGAAGTTGGCCGCGCCGTCAAAGATATTTCCGCAGAAACCACGCCTCTTCTCAATGAGGTGACGACGACAGTAGAACTGGTCAATGGTCCCTTGCAAAGTATCAATAAGGTAACTCAGACCGTTGAAGAATTGACAACCAAGATCTCTGCGAATACCTCATCGTTCTTGGATAAAAATCAGGTCGCCATGAAAGCGGCAGGAGCAATTATCTCCGCTGCTTCGTTGCGGAAAAAGGGTAAAAAGAAGTCAAAACGGAAGGCTAAGTCTCGCGAATTCGACGACGAGGAGTTCTAAACATTGAATTCGGCTGATATTCGTCAACGCTGGCTAGATTTCTTCCATCAAGGAAATTCGCAAAAACTCGTTCACGAGGTAGTTCCGTCCGCATCTTTGATTGCCGATGATCCCAATCTACTTTTGGTTAACGCTGGAATGGTTCCGTTCAAGCCTTATTTCCTTGGTGAACTTCCGCCGCCTTACGCTAGAGCTACCTCCGTTCAAAAATGTGTGAGGACTTTGGATATCGACGAAGTTGGCAAGACGACTCGTCATGCCTCCTTCTTTCAAATGTGCGGAAACTTCTCTTTCGGTGATTACTTCAAAGAGGGAGCGATCGCTTTAGCGTGGGAACTTCTCACGAAATCAGTAGCAGATGGCGGCTACGGCTTTGATGAAGGTCGGCTCTGGGTAACAATTTATGAAGACGATAATGAATCTGCAGATATTTGGCGAAGAGTCGCTGGGGTTCCATCCGAACGGATCCAAAAGCGGGGAATGGCTGACAACTATTGGTCAATGGGCGTTCCCGGCCCTTGCGGACCTTGCTCAGAAATCTATTTCGATCGAGGGCCCGCGTATGGAAAAGAAGGTGGACCAATCGCAGATGAGGATAGATATCTAGAGATTTGGAATCTTGTCTTTATGACATATATCCGTGGTGAAGGTCCCGGCAAAGAGGGTTACCCAATCCTCGGGGAGCTTCCAGCAAAGAACATTGACACCGGGATGGGTTTGGAACGCACGGCTGCGCTGCTTCAAGGGGTTGAAAACATCTACGAGATCGATACGACTCGCCACATCTTGAATCGCGCATCATCCATTACCGGAATTGCTTATGGTCAATCTGAGAAGAATGACGTTGCACTTCGAGTTATCGCAGACCATGCACGAACTGCCGCGATGCTTATTGGAGATGGCGTAACCCCAGGTAACGAGGGACGGGGCTATGTCCTTCGGCGAATGATGCGCAGAACCATTCGAAATATGCGAATACTCGGAGCTCATGATCCCAATATGAATGAGCTGATCACTGCATCAATCGAAGCGATGGGGCCGCAATATCCGGAGTTGATTGCGGATCAAGAGCGAATTCTCAAAGTTTCTGTTGCTGAGGAAGGTGCGTTTCTCGAAACCCTGAAGTCTGGAACGGTTCATTTTGATCTCGCTCTTTCGCGCGCAAAAACGAATAAGTCAGCGTCGATCTCAGGGGATGATGCATTCAAACTGCACGACACCTACGGTTTCCCGTTCGATCTAACTTTGGAAATGGCATCAGAACATGGAATGTCCATCGATGGCGAAGGTTTCCGGCGATTGATGAAGGAGCAGAAGGAGAGAGCGAAACAAGATGCTCGATCGAAGAAATCTGGCCACACAGACCTTTCGCTCTATAGAAGTGTCATCGATGCTTCAGGATTGACGAATTTCGTTGGTTATCGAGATCTCAGTGTCGAAGCAACAATCGCATCGTTGATTCGAAACGGAACCACCGTCGATGAAGCAATTCAAGGTGATGAAGTTGAAGTTATTCTTAACCGTACGCCGTTCTATGCAGAAGGCGGTGGACAGCTCTCTGATAGTGGAATCATCTCAACGGGTGATGCGACCATTGAAATTGATGATGTCCAAGCACCGGTCCCAGGACTCTTTGTTCACCGAGGTCGAATTCTCGAAGGGTCGGTGAGAACCCAAAATCAAGTTCATGCTGCTATCGACGTCGAGCGACGTCGAGCAATCTCTCGCGCGCACACCGCCACGCATATGGTTCACAAAGCCTTCAGAGAAGTTCTCGGCGAAACAGCGACTCAAGCCGGCTCAGAGAACGCACCTGGACGTTTCCGCTTTGATTTCCCGCAATCCGGACCGGTTTCACCTGATGCACTCGCCGAAGTTGAAGGGAGAGTCAACGCTCTTCTCCTTGAAGATCTGGAGGTTCGAGCGGAAGAAATGTCTCAAGCGGAGGCGCGCGCCATAGGTGCGATGGCGCTATTCGGCGAGAAGTACGGTGAACGGGTTCGAGTCGTCAGCGTCGGTGATTGGGCGCGAGAACTTTGCGGAGGAACACACGTAGCCCGTTCTGGCCAATTAGGGCTAGTGAAATTCCTGAGCGAATCTTCTATTGGAGCAGGTGTTCGACGCGTCGAAGCGCTAGTCGGCGTTGATGCATATGGATATTTGGTTCGGGAACACGCAATCATCAATTCCTTGACCAACATCCTCAAAGGAAGTCGTCCAGAAGAACTCCCTGAACGGATTAATGGAATGTTGTCCAGGATGAAGGAAATCGAAAAAGAATTGGCATCGATTCGGATCGCTTCTCTCAAAGAGGATTTGGCGCCGAAAGTTCGACAAGCGGAGAAGATCAACGGAATCTCGGTATTCACTCACGTTTGCCCCGAAGGTTTTTCTGGAGATGATTTGCGAGCACTCGCCCTTCATCTTCGAGATGCAACACAGTCCGTGGTTATCGCCTTAACTTCAGTTGTCGATGGCAAAGTTGTTTTGGTCGTCGTAACTGATGAGAAAGCTCGCTCAAGCGGTGCCAAAGCGGGAGCGCTTGTCAAAATTGCTTCTGCAATCCTCGGTGGTGGCGGTGGTGGAAAGGACGACTTCGCACAGGGTGGTGGGGTCGACATCAGCGGAATACCTCAATCATTGACAGCGCTCTCTAACTCATTACGGATGTAACGATGATTTCGGGTCGACGCGTTGCTCTGGATGTCGGCACAGTTCGAGTAGGCGTTGCGATAAGCGACATCTCTGGGATTGTGGCATCTCCACTAGCAACCGTTTCTCCCGAAGGACTCGAGGAATATCTACTCGCTCTGTCACAGGAAGAGAACCTCATCGTTGTCTATGTTGGCCTGCCTCTCCATCTCTCGGGGAGTGAAGGTGCCTCAGCTGAAATGGCTCGAGCCACAGCGGCTCAATTGAAAGATCTAATAAATATTCCTATTCGCCTGCTTGACGAGAGGCTAACGACTGTCATCGCTTCGGAGAGAAATCGTCTTCGAGGAGAGCGCGTTGATCGAGAAACTATCGATCAAGGTGCGGCGGTTGCTCTATTGGAGTTTGCATTGCAAAGTGAGCGAAATTCAGGGAAATTTGCAGGTATCGATTGTGACTAAAGAATCATGGCGAAATATCTTTCTAGCGGGAATTATCGTTGTGATATTCACGTTGGGCTTACGCGCAATCGCTCCTGATTCTGTATCAGCCCCTGATTTTGATGGGAGAAATCCCAAGGGAGAGGTGGTTATCAGCGTTGCTCGAGGCGATGCTGGCTCCGAGATAGCTAAGAAGCTCTTTGAAGCAGGTGTCGTGAAATCCTCGGAAGCATTCTTCAGAATCGCCGTAATCGATCAGCGGTCAACACGAATCGCACCAGGTGAACATCGCATTCAAGGAAATATCAGCGCCTCACAAGCCCTTGAACAAATGCTTGACCCATCGAGAATAGCCAACCTCATCGTTGTGCGTGATGGCGCTTGGCAAAGCGAAATTGTTAATCAGTTTGTATCCGCCGGATTTTCGCCGAAGTCGATCGAAGCGGCTATCAAGGCAACGCAAGTTCCATCAAATTTCAAGGCGACCAATCTCGAAGGGTTCCTGTATCCCGCTTTCTATTCGTTTGCCACAGGGGAGACACCAAAAGATTTGATCAATGAAATGTTGAAGCGTTTTGCTTTCTCGACAAAAGAAATTGACTGGAACGCTCGTTCTGGTTTCACGCCATATGAAATACTTACTATCGCTTCACTGATTGAGACCGAAGGTACTCCGGATGTTCATAGAAAAGTGTCTCGGGTCATATACAATCGTCTAGCTGCGCGTATGCCCTTGCAGCTTGATTCAACGGTGCATTACATCCTGCAGAGAAGAGGGGAAATTCAAGTCAGCCTTGATGAAACGAAGCTGAATAGTCCCTACAACACGTTTGTTCGCCAAGGTTTACCGCCAACTCCAATAGGGTCGCCGACCCTTGCATCCATCGAAGCAGCCCTTGATCCAGAACCAGGGGATTGGCTTTATTTCGTGACTGTCAAACCGGGAGAGACTCGATTCACCTCTCAATATCAAGAATTTCTCTCGTTTAAAGCGCTCTACAAGAAGAACCTTGCCGCGGGATTATTCAAATGATTCATGCAGCCGTCTTGGGTTCCCCGATATCACATTCTCTCTCGCCGCTATTGCATAACAAGGCATATTCCTTACTTGGAATAGGGGGCGAGTATGTTGCATGCGAAGTTAAAGAGGGAGAGCTTCACAACTTCCTGATTACGAATAGCGAGCGTTTCTCCGCATATTCGCTGACTATGCCATTGAAGGAGGAGGGGCTGAAAGAATGTGTTGAGCTCTCAGCAGATGCAACGCTGCTAAACGCGGTCAATACGCTTACTTCTGGTTTTTCAGGTTTTAAGGGAGACAACACAGATGTTTTGGGATTTGAATACCTCCTCAAAAACATTAATGTCGATGAAGTTACGATTTTAGGCGGAGGCGGAACAGCAAAGGCGGCACTTCTAGCTTCTCGCCGTCATGGATTCAAAAGCCAAATCTTTCGTCGTTCTTCCAAGCGCGACCGCGAACTCATCCAGATTGACCCAACGGTCACAATCCGCGATTGGGATCAATTCGATTTTTCAAAAGGTATTGAAGTTCTCATCAACGCCACTCCAACTGGAGCAATCTCACCTAATGGCGTAGTTGGCGCCTCGATAGTGATTGAGTCTCTATATCACCCTTGGCCATCGACTTTGTTGTCCATGACTCCAACCGGCAAAACGAAATTCACAGGTCTTCATCTTCTAGCAGCTCAAGCAAGCTACCAAATTGAATTGATGGCTAGGGTCAAGGTTTCGCATGAGGATCTGATACCTGAGCTTACAAATTTCGCGCTCTCCCATATCAACAGCAATTAGCTCCATTGAGGAAAGTTTAACGTTTCCCTCGGTAATCTCCGTCAATGTATGTGGCCTTTCATTTCCTCATCTTTGGCGTTGCCATTTGCTTGGTCGATATTGCGCTTTTTCGTATCTATAGAGCCGTCGTCCTTCTTGCTACTTTTTCAATCGCGCCATCATTAACATTGAGGGAGTTCGTCTTCGCAGTTGCAGGTAGCGCTCTCGTCTTTATGCTCTTTTCTAGGAGACCAGGACTTATTGGTTTTGGCGATCTTCTCCTCGCACCCCTTGCAATTTCATACGCTTTTCTCGGTGTAGGGCGCAGCGGTTTCGTTTCAGGTCTTTCGCTTCTTCTGCTGGTTAGATCGCTAATGAATAGAGGCCATGTTGTAGGAGAAAACCGTAAGAGATATGCAGCCGCGCCATTGATTCTGCTGATCGCGATAATGTTCAGCGAAAAGAGCTCCTTCTCTGCGATAATCTCCTAATGCGATGGCTGACGGCTGGTGAATCTCACGGACCTGCACTCGTCGGAATTATCGAGGGCCTCCCTGCTCATATTGAGATTTCATCGGTTGAAATCAATCATGATCTGGCTCGACGACGACTCGGTTATGGTCGAGGAGCGCGCCAGAACTTTGAAGCAGACAAGATTCGAATCCTCGGCGGCATCCGTCATGGTTTCAGCCAAGGTGGACCGATAGCAATTGAAGTTGGCAATACCGAGTGGCCGAAATGGGAACAGGTGATGGCAAGCGATCCTGTCGATCCTTCAGTTCTCGCTGAACTCGCTCGAAATGCTCCGCTTACAAGGCCTCGTCCTGGTCATGCAGACCTTGTTGGAATGCAGAAATATTCATTCGAGGAAGCGCGACCAATCCTTGAACGAGCCTCAGCTCGAGAGACTGCAACTCGAGTTGCTCTTGGAGCGGTTGCAAGAGCCTTCTTAAATCAAAGTGTCGGCTGCCAAATTTTCAGTCACGTTGTCTCAATCGGTCCTATTAGCATTAATTCTGAAATGGATTTGCCTGGAATCGGCGATGTAGAACGTATTGATAGTAATCCAGTTCGATGCGCTGACGAAGAGGCTGCTACAAGGATGGTGGAAGAGATTGAAAAGTGTCACACTGCAGGAGACACCCTTGGTGGAGTCGTTGAAGTTATTGCTCTAGGTGTTCCTGTAGGCCTTGGTTCACACGTACATTGGGACCGACGCATTGATTCACGCCTCGCAGGCGCTCTGATGGGTATTCAAGCAATCAAAGGGGTTGAACTTGGAGATGGGTTTGAAACATCGAGACGGCGCGGTTCAGTTGCGCACGATGAGTTAGAACGGGATGCCCAAGGTGGAATTCGACGTCGCACCGGACGTAGCGGTGGGACCGAAGGTGGCATGACAACTGGTGAGATACTGCGCGTACGCGCAGCGATGAAACCAATTTCAACTGTTCCGCGCGCGCTAGACACGATAGATGTTTCCACCGGAGAGCCAGCGAAAGCGAATAACCAACGCTCTGATGTTTGCGCAGTCCCCGCCGCAGGCATAGTTGCGGAGGCGATGGTTGCGCTCGTGCTTGCCGAAGCTGTATTGGAAAAATTCGGCGGCGATAGTGTTCATGAGACAAAGAGGAACTTTCAGAACTACCGAGACAATCTGACTATCCAGTAATGGCGCCGAGGATCGTTTTGATGGGTCCGCCTGGATCTGGGAAGAGTTCTGTCGCTAGAGCACTTTCTAAACGAACTGGCAAAAGCTTTCTTGATACGGATGGACTTGTTGAAGCGAAGGCCGGGAAAAAGGTTTCTGAAATTTTCATCGAAGAGGGCGAGATTGAGTTCCGCAGAATGGAAAAGGCAGAAGTCCTCGCCGCACTCGAAGGAGATGAGGAGATAATCGCTCTCGGCGGTGGATCGGTTCTTGACAGCGATGTCCAAGTGAAGATGGCTTCGTTGCCTTGCGTCGTTTTTCTCGATGTTTCAATTTCGAATGCGGCGCCTCGAGTTGGATTCAACCGAGAGCGCCCACTTCTCGTGGGGAATCCTCGAGCACAATGGCTATCACTCATGGAGGCAAGACGGCCAATATATGAAAGATTGGCCACTTTGACAGTAAGCACGGACAATAAGAAACCAGATGAAGTAGCTCAAGAGATTTTGGAGAGAATGCCGGCATGAGAATGATCACCGTAAATGCTGAGCACGATTATCAGGTCAAGTTTTTCGATTCGGCCAGCGAAGTCTTTAAAAATATCCCGCAAGATCGGGAGCTTGTTTATGTTTCAACTGAAGCGCTTTTCAAGCAGATTCCACTTCGCATCCCAGAAGAGCGATTAATTCTCATACCAGACGGTGAAAATCAAAAAAGCTTTAGCACTGTCGACTATCTGACATCGGAGTTTGCTCGCCGTGGCCTCACCCGGTCATCTCGAGTTGTAGCAGTTGGCGGGGGAGCGACGACTGATGTGGTCGGTTTTGCAGCATCAATCTACATGCGCGGCGTGGAGTGGATAGCAATTCCAACCTCGTTGTCCGCGATGGTCGATGCAGCTATCGGAGGTAAGACAGGGATCAACATTCCCAATGGAAAAAACCTGGTAGGAACTTTCCATTCGCCTACCGCAGTTCTCATTTCCTCAGAGTTTCTCAAAACTTTGGATGAGCGGGATATCAAGGCTGGAATGGCAGAGGTCATTAAATGCGGATTCATTTCTGATCCTGAAATTCTTGACCTAGCACGAGATAATTACCAAGCGAATCTCGAAGAGTTAATTTTTCGTTCAGTTGCGGTCAAGGCAAAAATTGTCTCGAAGGATTTCAAAGAGAGCGATGATCGCGAGATTCTGAATTATGGTCACACTCTTGGCCATGCCATCGAATCGCATTCTCAATACCGGCTAAGACACGGCGAGGCCATCTCTATAGGACTGATTTATGCGGCAGAACTCAGTTCGAGATTCGGAAAGTTGGATTCGACGATTGCTCATCTCCATCGTGAACTTCTCGGCAAGATTGGTCTTCCCATCAAATATTCGGTCTCTGCCTGGGAGGCACTCTTTGCCTTGATGAATTCAGATAAAAAACGACGATCCAATTCGATCCGTTTCGTTACTTTAGACGGTTTGGGGGTTACAAATCGAAATGATTCCATTACTGCAGAACAGCTTGAAAAGACTTACCTTGATTGTATTGCAGAGTAGGATTTACGCATGAAGAAGGTTCTTGTTCTTAATGGCCCGAATTTGGCCAGGTTAGATCTTCGGGATAAGAATATTTATGGCGAGCTTAACTACCCTGAACTTGTCGATGCGATTGAGAAATTCGCTCGAGAGTTAGGCATATCGGTTGATATTCGACAGAGCGATGACGAAACTGTCCTCATTCACTGGATCCACGAAGCGGCTGATCAAGGACTTCCTATCATCATCAACGGAGCTGCATTCACTCACTACTCGTACGCCATTCGCGACGCATTAGCCATGGTGAAATCGAAGATCATTGAAGTACATCTTTCAAATCCTTTATCTCGCGAAGAATTCCGTCATACCTC
>Ga0214917_10005070_pt1 | contig 14209 bp, 13 predicted proteins | sample LL_1208_BB_MetaG_FD_177983 | JGI IMG/M metagenome (GOLD analysis project Ga0214917, IMG submission 177983) | Freshwater microbial communities from Lake Lanier, Atlanta, Georgia, United States - LL_1208_BB | ecosystem: Environmental > Aquatic > Freshwater > Lake | place: USA: Georgia | collected... | reverse complement strand
TGGGCCGGCGATGCGCACGGCGCCGGCCATGGCCAGGGGTTGCAGCTCCAACTGGCCGGCGCCGCTGAGGGCCCCCTGCAACGGCCGGAACACCTGGCGGGGGCCGAGGGCCAGCTGCAGCCCCGCCAGCGGAACAGCGTCGCTGCTCCAGCGGTAGCGGCGCGGGCTGCCGCTGAGCCGCAGGCTGCCGCCGCCCCGCTGCAGCCGCGCGTCGGTGGGGAAGCCACGGCGGTCGAGGCGGGCCTGCAACAGCCCCGCCGGCGCCGGGGCCAGGGGCTGCAGCCGCAGGCGGGCATCGGCCCCGAGGGCACCGCGCAGCTCGCCGCTCCAGGATTCCCGGAGCCAGAGGGGGCCGGCCCCGGGGTTGCGCACCAGCAGCTGCAGGTCGGAGCGGAGCGCCTGCAGGGGCCCCTCCAGCACCCCCCAGGCATCCAGGTCGCCGCGCAGCCGTGTGCCCACCAGGGCGCTGAGCCGATCCAGGGGAAAACGGCGCAGGTCGAACCGCAGCTGCAGCGGCCCGCCGCGGGGCCCCAGGGGGAGGCGGCCGCTGGCACTGAGCCGCTCGGCCTCCAGGCTCTGCAGATCCAGCTGGCCCGGCCGCCACACCAGCCTCGCCAGCAGGTCGCCCACCAGCGGATTGCGGCGTTGGCGCAGATCCAACTGCAGCCGCAGCTGGCTCCAGGGGCCCTGCTGCTGCAGCTGGGCCTGCAGGGCGGGGCGGGGCCCCAGCAGCGGCGCCAGTTGGGGCGGCAGACCACGCTGCAGCTGCAGACGCTGGCTGCTCAGATCCAGGCGCGGCCACAGGGCGCCGCTGGCCTGCAACACCGCCTCGCGGTGGCGCAGCTGCAGGCTCGGCACCAGCACCCGCAGGCTGGGGCGGCTGCGCAGAGCCAGCCGGGCCTGGAGCTGCAGCCCCGGCAGGGTGGCCTGCAGGCGCAGATCGGGCTGGCGCCAGGGGCCCGCCAGCCGCGCCAGCAGCCGCTCGCCACCCTTCAGCGTGGTGGCCTGCAGCTGCAGCTGCAGCCATCCGCCGGGTCTGGTGCGGCGGGCCGCAAGCTGCAGCTGCCCAGAGAGGCGGCCGCGCCAATCCCCCAGGCGCAGGGGGGTGGGGCGCAGGGCCAGGCCCTCCGCCGAGCAGCGCAGCACCAATGGATCTCCGCTGAGGGCTTGCGGCAGGCCCGGCGGCCGCCAACGCCATGCCTCCACAGACAGGCCACCGAGGCAGCCGTTGCCGCCGGGGCGCCGCTGCAACGCCAGGCTGCCCTGCAGGCGCCCCTCCACCCGCCCGGTCAATTGCTGCTGCAGGCCGCGGGGCAACAGCGCCAGGGCCGGCTCCAGCGGCAGTTGGCGCGGATGCAGCTGCAGCTCCAGGCTGCGCTGGCGCCACTGCAAACGGCCGCCAAAGCCCAGCTGCCCGCCGGTGGCGGCGTCGAGGCGACCACCCCAGGCCACCTGCCGCCGCCACAGCTGCAGCTCGCTGCTGCCCTCCAGGCGCAGCGCCAGGGCCTTGGGCCCTCGGGCCGATTCCGTGATGAGGCGCACCCGGGCCGGGTCCGCCAGGCGGATGCGCAACCCCAGCCGCGGCGGCTCCAAACCCGCCCTCTGGGGTGGGAACTCCCAGTAGCTGCCCCGCCGGTTGGCCCGCAACAGCGCCTCCGGCCGCTGCAGATCCAGCTCCAGCACCAGGGCCCGCTGCCACAGGCTGCGCAGGGGATCCACCCCCAGCACCAGCCCCTGGGCCTCCACCGTGGAGGGGTTGTCGAGCCCCGGCAGAAAGCGGCTCGGCCCCACCTGCAATCCCAGGCCCAGGGGCTTCAGCCCCCGGTAGGCCCCAAGCTGCAACGGGTGCCCCATGATCCGCCCCAACTGCCGCTCCAGGCGGGGGCGCTGTTGGCCATAGATCCGGGCCGCGAGGCGGTCGAGCGCCCACCATCCACCCCCCAGGGCGGCGGCCACACCCACCCCGGCCAACAGCGCCACCGGCTGGGGGACGCCCCCTGGGCGACCGGAGCGGCGACGCGGTCGGAGGCTCGGGCGGCCCGTGGGTCTCAGCGGCTGAGCAGGCCGCAATATAAAGGTGTTCTCCGGTCTCGCCGATCCCCCATGCGTGCTGATCCGCTGCTGCTCACCGCCGGCGAGTGGCTGGGCATTGCCGGGGGGGTGTTGCTGCTGCTCACCGTGGTGGGATTCCTGGCCCGCTGGGGCATTCGCTTCCGGCTGGTGGGGGTCACCAGCTTCACGGTGCTGCTGTCGCTCTCCTGCCTGGCCTTCGCGGTGAGCTACGCGCCACGCATCCTGGTGGAGGGGGCCGTGAGCGTGCCGGTCGTGTTCGACAACGGCGCCGACCTGGTGGTGGCGGCCGCCCCGGCCGACCTGGCCCCCGCCAGCTACGGCCCCAGCGTGGAGCAGGTGGCGCGCAACCTGCGCGGCAGCGGCCGCAACGCCAGCACCGTGGAGGTGCGGCTGCGGCGGGTGGAGCCCAGCGCCGATGGCACCGACCGGCCGGTGATCCTGGCGGCGGCCCGCCGCAACCTGGCCGATGGCCAGGTGACGCTGCTGCCCTGAATGCCGGAGCACTCGCCGTACCCCCTGCCGCGCCACTTCCAACGGGAGGAGGCGCAGCTGCAGCGGCACGGCATCAGCAGTTGGGCCCAGCTGGCGGCCCTCAGGGACGGGGAGCTGCGCCAACTGGCCAGCGGCGGCGGCGCCCTGGAGCGCCAACTGCGCAAGCTGCGGGGTCAGGCGCAGCTGGTGAGCGAGCTGGAGCTGGACCCCCACGAGGCTGCCCTGCTGCTCTACGCCGGCATCGCCAGCAGCCAGGGGCTGGCGGCGGCCTCGCCGCAGCAGCTGCTCACCCAGCTGGGGCGGCTGGAGCGCTCGCTGCTGGGCATGGCGCCGGCGCGGGTGGATGCCGCCACCGTGCGCCGCTGGATCCAGCGGGCCCAGGCCCGCCGCCCAGGGCCGGGGGGCTCCGGTCGCTCGGCGAACTGACCCCCACCCCCGGGCAGCCGCCAGCCACAACCCTGGAATAAGTCCATGGCCCCCCTGCACCCGCACATCCCCCTCCCCCGGCTGATGCCGGTGCTGGGTGCCGCCCTGCTTGCCCTCACGCCGGCGGCGGCCCTGGCCAACTCGCCCCTGCTGGATTCGGTGAAGCGCAACCCGCAGCGGGCCCGCGAGATCTGTGCCGAACTCAAAGCCCTCAACGCCCAGGGGCTCTCCTACACATCAGCCCAAGCGGTGGCCCAGGTGGCCTCCCGCCAGGGGCTGAACAACACCGACGCTGAAATCCTGTCCACCTACGTGGTGGGGCTCTACTGCCCCGACGTGCGCTGAAGTGAGCGCCGGCGGGCGCGATCTCTGGCTGGAGCTGCCCGACGGCGTGCGCCTGGTGAGCCGCCTGTGGACACCGGCGGGCGAGGGGCCGTGGCCGGTGCTGCTGATGCGGCAGCCCTACGGTCGCGCCATCGCCTCCACGGTGACCTACGCCCACCCGCGCTGGTACGCCGACCGCGGCTTTGCGGTGGTGGTGCAGGACGTGCGCGGCCGCGGTGATTCCGACGGTGACTTCGGCGGCTTCGCCCAGGAGGCGGAGGATGGCACCCGCACCTTGGCCTGGGTGCGCCAGCAGCCCTGGTGCAACGGCCGCATCGGCAGCTACGGCTTCTCCTACCAGGGGTTGACCCAGCTGCTCCTGGCCGACCCGGACCAGCTGCCAGACGCCCTGGCCCCGGCCCTGTGCGGCCTCGATGAACGGGCGCACTGGGCCTGCAGCGGCGGCGCCCCCTGGTGGGCCCTGGGGCTGGCCTGGGGGCTGCAACTGGCGGCCCAGGGCTGCCAGCGCCGCGGCGAAGGGGCCGCCTGGCGCGCGATCCGCAGCAGCCTCAGCAGCGGCGCCTTCCTGGAGGAGGGGCTGGAGCTGCTGCGCCGCCACGACCCCGACGGCATGGGCCTGGGCTGGTTGCTGGCCGACCCCACCCGTCCGGAGCAGTGGCGGCGCCACGAGCCACCGCAGGCGCTCTGGCGCCGGCCGATGCTGCTGATCGGCGGCTGGCACGACCCCCACCTGGCGGGGGTGCTCGAGCTGTGGGAGCGGGCCAGCGCGGCCGGGGGCAGCCCGATGCTGCGGATTGGCCCCTGGAGCCACCTGCAGTGGCAGGGGGGCATCGATGCCCTGCAGCTGGACTTTTTCAACCGGCACCTCAAGGGGCCAACGCCAACCCCAGAGCCCAGCCCCGCAGCAAACACACCGGCCATCCAGCTGCAGGCCATCACCGGCGGCCCATGGCAACCCGCCGACCCACGGCGCAGCTCCGGCCAGCGCTGGGGCCTGGCCAGCATCGGCCTGGCGGCGGTGGACAGCCAAGAGGGCCGGTTGCTGGAGCCCGGCAGCGCCCCAGAGCCGGGCACCCCTGGGGCGGGAACGGTGCTGTTGGTGCACGACCCCTGGCGGCCCCTGCCAGGCCGCGGCGGCCATCTCGGGCTCGATGCCGGCGCGGTGGAGCGGGGCGACCTCGACCAGCGGGCCGATGTGGCCTGCTTCAACGGCACCGCGGCCACCGCAGCGCTGGAGCTGCTGGGCCAACCGCAGCTCGAGATCACGGCGGCGGCGGATCAACCCGGCTTCGACCTCTGCGCCGCCCTGTCGGTGCTGCGGCCCGACGGCAGCGTGCTGCAGATGAGCACCGGGGTGGCGCGCTTTCTGGGGGAAGGCTGCCTGGAGCCCCAACGGCGGATCGTGGCCCTGCAACCGGTGCTGCTCCAGCTGCAACCCGGGGAGCGGCTGCGGTTGTCGCTGGGGCCGGCGGCCTGGCCCCAGATCGCCGTCAACCCCGGCGATGGCTCCCGGCCCCTGGGGGGCAGCGGCCCCCGGCACCGCACCATCACGGTGGCCCTGCAGCTGGAAGGCGCGGAGCTGAGCATGCAGCCGTTGGTTGGGGCAAACTGAGGCCCGCTTTCCCCGCCCCCTGATGCTGCGCCCGGCCCGTCCCGCCGCCCTTGGCCTGCTGGCCGCCACCGGGCTGAGCACCGCACTCAGCACGGCCCTGAGCACGGGCCTCGCCGCCCTGCAGCCCGCCCCCCTGCGCGCCCAGCCCGCCGCCACCGCCAGCCCAGCGGCCGCCAAGCCCGCCCTCAGCACCGAGCAGGCCCGCGCCGCCGCCGTGCGCATCCTGGAGGCGATCCAATCCGGCGATGCCAACGCCCGCTTCGCCCAGTTCTCCGATCAGCTCAAGGCGGTGAGCAGTCCGTCGATGGTGGCGGCCACCATGCGGAGCCAACCGAAGGTGATCAGCTACCAGCTGCTGAGCGTGCGCAGCGGCCTCACCAACAGCACCGTGGAGGCCGAGATCCGCACGGCCCTGGGCAACCGCGTGCTGTTCATCGTGATCAACGGCAAGGGGCAGATCGAGCGTTACTACGTCGACCGGGCCGACGACCCCACCAGCAAGGTGGCCCTGCAGTTTGTGCAGGCCATCAGCACCGGCAACTTCATCACCGCCCACAGCTTCCTGAGCCCCAGCTTCCAGAAGGAGATCAGCCCCGCCGCCCTGCAGGCCAAATGGCTGGGGCTGCAGCGCGAAACCGGCAATTTCGTGAAGGTGGGCCGGGCCGTGGAGGCCGAGAGCACCCCGGACATGCGCCTGGTGCTGGTGAACGTGGCCTTCAACCGCCTCAGCGACAACCTCTACGTGATCCTCGACAGCTCCAACGAGATCATCGGCGTGGATTTCCCGGAGAACCCGGCGGGCCCCACTCCGGTTCGGTAGGCCGTTGCTGGCAGAAGCCCGGGGGAGCCGGAAAAGCGGCGTAAGCTCCCAGCCACGCTTCTGCGCTCAAACCTGTGCTGGCTCAGCTCGACTGGATGGTGGACGATGCCCAGCGCCTGGCGGAGTGCCGGCACGACCACCCCTTCGCGGTGTTGGGGCCCCAACCGCTGGAGAACGGCCACTGGGTGGTGCGGGTGTGGATGCCCGAGGCGGAACGGGTGGAGCTGATGGTGGGGGGCACGGCCCAGCCCATGGCCACCCCCCACCACCCCTGGATCTTCGAGGCCCAGCTGCCCAGCGACCCGGGCAGCGGCTACCAGGTGCACGTGCTGCGCGGCGGCATCGAGCACGTGGCCCACGACCCCTGGGCCTTCCGCGAGGAATGGATGGGCGAGCTGGACCGCCACCTGTTTGCTGAGGGCAACCACCACCACATCTGGGAGCGCATGGGCGCCCATGTGGTGACCCGCAACGGCGTCGCCGGGGTGATGTTCTGCCTGTGGGCCCCCAACGCCCGCAGCGTGTCGGTGCTGGGCAACTTCAACGGCTGGGATGGGCGCCACCACCCGATGCAATCGCGGCTAGGGGGCTGCTGGGAGCTGTTTGTGCCGGGCCTCAAGGCCGGTGAGATCTACAAATACGAGGTGCGCACCCAGGCGGGGCACTGCTACCAAAAGGCCGACCCCTACGGCTTCCGCCACGAGGTGCGCCCCAACCACGGCTCCGTGGTGGAGCCCCTGGCGGGTTACACCTGGGGCGACGGCGCCTGGATGCAGGAGCGCGACAGCCGCAACCCGCTCGACCAGCCGATTGCGGTGTACGAGATGCACCTGGGCAGCTGGATGCACGCCGCCGCTGACCAGCCCTACATCGAGGCCGATGGCACCCCCCGCCCGCCGGTGCCCGCCGCCGACCTCAAACCCGGCGCCCGCCTGCTCACCTACCCCGAACTGGCGGATCGGGTGATCCCCTATGTGAAGGCCCGCGGCTTCACCCACATCGAGCTGATGCCCCTCTCGGAGCACCCCTTCGATGGCTCCTGGGGTTACCAAGTCACCGGCTGGTACGCCCCCACCAGCCGCTTCGGCCAGCCCGATGAATTCCGGGCCTTCGTGGATCGCTGCCACGCCGAGGGCATCGGCGTGATCCTCGACTGGGTGCCAGGCCACTTCCCCAAGGACGCCCACGGCCTGGCCTTCTTCGACGGCCAGCACCTCTACGAGCACGCCGACCCGCGCATCGGCGAGCACAAGGAGTGGGGCACGCTGATCTTCAACTACAGCCGCAACGAAGTTCGCAACTTCCTGGTGGCGAACCTGGTGTTCTGGTTTGAGCAGTTCCACATCGATGGCATCCGCGTGGATGCGGTGGCCTCGATGCTCTACCGCGACTACCTGCGGCCCGACGGCGAATGGCTGGCCAACGAGCATGGCGGCCGCGAAAACACCGAGGCGGTGCAGTTCCTGCAGCAGGCCAACCATGTGCTGTTCCAGCACTTCCCCGGTGCCCTCTCGATCGCGGAGGAGTCCACCACCTGGCCGATGGTGACCCAGCCCACCAACATCGGCGGCCTCGGCTTCAACCTCAAGTGGAACATGGGCTGGATGCACGACATGCTCGATTACTTCGAGCTCGATCCGTGGTTCCGGCAGTTCCACCAGAACAACGTGACGTTCTCGATCTGGTATGCCTACACCGAGAACTTCATGCTCGCCCTCAGCCACGATGAAGTGGTGCACGGCAAGAGCAACCTGCTGCACAAGATGCCGGGCGACGACTGGCAGAAGTTCGCCAACGTGCGCGCCCTGCTGGCCTACATGTGGACCCACCCCGGCAAGAAAACCATCTTCATGGGGATGGAGTTCGGCCAGCGGGGCGAATGGAACGTGTGGGGGGATCTGGAATGGGGCCTGCTGCAGTACGAACCGCATCAGGGTCTGCAGCGCCTGGTGGACGACCTCAACGCCCTCTACAAGGCCGAGCCGGCCCTCTGGCGCGACGACTTCGACCAGTACGGCTTCCAGTGGATCGACTGCAACGACAACCGCCACTCGGTGATCAGCTTCATGCGACGGGAGAGCACCACCGGTCGCTGGCTGGTTGTGGTGGCCAACTTCACCCCCCAGAGCCACTCCCACTACCGGGTGGGGGTGCCGATGGCGGGCTTCTACGGCGAGGTGTTCAACACCGATGCCGAGCGCTACGGCGGCAGCAACCTGGGCAACCTGGGCGGCAAGTTCACCGACGCCTGGGGCATCCACGGCTACGAGCACTCGCTCGACCTCTGCCTGCCGCCCCTCTCGGTGCTGGTGCTCCAGCGCGATGAGCAGCGCAGCCTGGAGCTGGATCAACCCCAACCAATCGTTAACCTGGCCTGAAGGCCAGATGGTGATGGTGGGAGGGCAGCGTGGGTTCGGGCGCCAGAGCCACCGGCCGCCTAGCAAGGCAGCGGCTGGCGGCCCTTCCATGGCCGGCCATGGCCAGCTCTACGCCACCCAGGTGGCCCCCCTGGTGGCCTGCGATCGGCTGGAGCAGGCCGAGCCGATCCTGCGGCTGCTGGTGCAGGCCCGCAGCCGGCTGCCGGAGGTGTATCGCGATCTGGCGGAGCTGGAGCGCCGGCGCGGCCGCCATGGCGAGGCCCACCAGTGGCAGGAGCATTGGCTCAGCCTTCCCGCCGGCAGCGTGGAGCATCTCTGGCAACAGGCCTGCGCCGCCGAGGAGCTCGGCCGGGCCGACCTGGCCCTCGAACGCCATCGCCAGCTGCTGCGGCTGGATCCCAACCACCAGCAGTGCCTCAGCCGGGCGGTGAACCTGCTGCTGCCAGCGGCCGGCTGGGCGGAGGCCCTGCCGTTGCTGCAACGGCTGCTGGAGCAGCAGCCCCACCAGGCCACCCACCTGGCGGATGCGGCCTTCTGCGCCCTCGAGCTCCACAAGCCCGGCAAGGCGAAGCTCTACGCCCAGCAGTGCCTCGATCAACCGGCGCAGGCCACCACCGCTGCTGCGCTCCAGCAGGTCCGGGCCGTCAGCCGAGCGGTGTTGGCGCGGCTGCTCCAGAAGGAGGGAGAGGAGGGCAGGGCTAGGGCGATGGCGGAACAGGCCCTGGCGGAGGCCTGCGAGCCCTGGCCCGTCAGCCGCCTCCTGGCCCAGCTGTTCCTGGAGCAACAGGTGCTGCCAGAGGCAGCTGAGCTGCTCGATCGGGCGCTGGAGCAGGAACCGCAGGCGCCGGAACTGCATCTGCAACTGGCGGAGCTGTTGCTCCTGCGCGGTGAACTGCAGCGGGGGTTTCAGGAGTGGGAATGGCGCCACGCCCGCGGCCAGGGGCAGAGCTGGAGCCACGGGGGCCGCAGCGAGCCGCTGCCCCGTTGGGCGGGGCCAGACACGGCAGGCCCCCTGGCGCTGGTGGCGGAGGGCAGCCTGGGTGACACGCTGCTGTTCAGCCGCTACGCCGGCTGGATCCAGAGCCAGCTGCAACAGCCACTGGTGCTCTACGTGCAGCCGCCGCTGCTGCAGTTGCTGCGCGGCAGCCTGCAACCGATGCTGGCCGTGGAACCGATCAGCCAGTTGGCGGCACAGCGGCAGGGCGCGATGCTGCCCCTGCTCTCCGCACCGGCGCAGTTCGGCACCTGCCAGGAACACCCCGAACTGGCCCAACCGCATCTGCGGGCGGAGCCGCAGCTGCTGGAGCACTGGCAACAGCGACTGCAGCGCCAGGGAGAAGAGTTGCTGATCGGCATCAACTGGCATGGCTCGGCCCTGCAGGCCGTTTCAGAACGGCACCGCTCCGACATTCCGCTGCGGCAGTTCGAACCCCTGGCTCAGCTGCCGGGGGTGCGGCTGGTGGCGTTGCAAAAGGGGATCGGCTCGGAGGAACTGGAGGATTGCCATTTCGGCGATCGCTTTGTGGCCTGTCAGTCGGAGGTGAGCCGTGAGCTGCGGCTCGAGCACATGGCGGCGGTGATGGCGCAGTGCGATTGGATCGTGAGCGACGACAGCGGCCCGGCCCACCTGGCGGGCAACCTCGGCATCCCCAGCCTGGTGCTGCTGCCGGAGCGGATCAACTGGCGCTGGAGTTCAAGCCAGGGCCGGTCGCCCTGGTATCCCCACAGCTGGCTGCTGCGCCGGCAGCCGGGGCAGGGCTGGCAGGAGCTGATGGAGCAGGCCTGCGCACGGATCCTGGCCAATCCCAGCCCACGATCCGCTGTGTGACGATCCCCCCGATGCCAGCCTGCTGCTCGGGTAAGTTCGCGGATCACCACAGCCTTCCCATGACCGGAACCGCCCCCCTGCTGCTGCGCGCCGCCCGAGGTGAGCAGGTGGAGCGGCCACCGGTGTGGATGATGCGCCAGGCGGGCCGCTACATGAAGGTGTACCGCGACCTGCGCGACAAGCACCCCGGCTTCCGCGAGCGCTCCGAGAACCCCGATCTCTCCTACGAGATCTCGATGCAGCCCTTCCGCGCCTTCAAGCCCGATGGCGTGATCCTGTTTTCCGACATCCTTACGCCCCTGCCGGGCATGGGGATCGACTTCGACATCGTGGAGAGCCAGGGCCCGCTGATCCAGGACCCCATCCGCTCGATGGCCCAGGTGGAGGCCCTGCGGCCGCTGCAACCGGCCGAGAGCATGCCCTTCGTGGGTGAGGTGCTGGGCCGGCTGTGCCAGTCGGTGGGCAACGAGGCCGCCGTGCTCGGCTTCGTAGGCGCCCCCTGGACCCTGGCCGCCTACGTGGTGGAGGGCAAGAGCAGCAAGAACTATGCGGTGATCAAGGCCATGGCCTTCCGCGAGCCCGAGCTGCTGCACAGGCTGCTCGATCACTTCGCCGAATCGATCGCCGCCTACCTTCGCTATCAGATCGATTCCGGCGCCCAGGTGGTGCAGATGTTCGATTCCTGGGCGGGGCAGCTGAGCCCCATGGATTACGACAGCTTCGCCGCCCCGTATCAGAAGAAGGTGGTGGATCTGGTCAAGCTGACCCACCCCGACACGCCCTTCATCCTCTACATCTCCGGCAGCGCCGGGGTGATCGAGCGCATGGCCCGCACCGGGGTCGACATCGTGTCGCTGGACTGGACCGTGGACATGACCGAGGGTCTGGCCCGCCTGCCCGAGCACGTGGGTGTGCAGGGGAACGTGGATCCCGGCCTGCTGTTCGGCAGCCAGGACGCCATTCAGGCCCGCATCGACGACACCGTGCGCAAGGCCCGCGGCCGCAAGCACATCCTCAACCTGGGCCACGGCATCCTGCCCGGCACCCCTGAGGAGAACGGTCAGTTCTTCTTCGAGGCGGGCAAGAGCGTGATGGATCGCCTCGGAGCCCTGGCTTGAGCACGCCGTCGGCCGCTGGCGCCGCCACTCCGGCCCGGATCCTGATCACCGGCGCCTCCGGGTGCGTCGGCCAGCACATCGCCGATCTGCTGTTCCGCGAAACCGATGCCCAGCTGCTGCTGTGGCTGCGCGACCCCGCCAAGCTCATCGCCGTGCCGGCCCATCACCCGCGCATCACCCTGCTGGTGGGCGATCTGCGCGAGCTGGAGCCCCACCGCGAGGCGATCGCCTCGGCCACACGCATCATCCACACCGCCACCGCCTGGGGCGATCCGGAGCGGGCGCGGCAGGTGAACGTGCTGGCCGTGAAGGCGATGCTGGCCGCCACCGATCCTGCTGTGCTCGAGCAGGTGGTGTACTTCTCCACCGCCAGCATCCTCAACCGGGATCTGCAGCTGCTGCCGGAGGCCATGGCCTACGGCACCGAATACATCCAGACCAAGGCCCAATGCCTGCAGCAACTGGAGCAGCACCCGCTGGCGGAGCGCATCGTGGCGGTGTTCCCCACCCTGGTGTTCGGCGGCCGGGTGGATGGCAGCGGGCCCTTCCCCACCAGCTACCTCACGGCCGGTCTGAAGGAGGCGGCCCGCTGGCTGTGGCTGGCCAAGTGGCTGCGGGCCGACGCCAGCTTCCACTACATCCACGCCGCCGACATCGCCCGGGTGTGCGTGCACCTGGCCACCAGGCCCCACCAGGCCAACCCGGAGCCGGGCCAGGGCCCCGTGCGGCGGCTGGTACTCGGGCAGCCGGTGGCCACGGTGAACGACACGGTGCGGCGCCTGGCCCGCTGGCGTCACAGCTGGCTGCCGCCCTTCGGCGTGGATCTGCAGGGCTGGCTGATCGAGGGGCTGATCAAGCTGCTGCGCATCGAGGTGAACGCCTGGGACCGCTTCTCGATCCGCCAGCGCCATTTCGTGCACGACCCCGTGAGCCCGCCGGAGCGCTTCGGCCTGGTGAGCCACGCCGCCAGCCTGGAGGCGGTGTTCGAGGATGCCGGCCTGCCCCGGCGCGGCCGCATCTGAACAGGCCCAGGCCGAACCGCCCACGGCCCGCCCTGAGCAAATGTTGCAAACCTCTGCGGCAGCGGCTCCGCAGGCCTCTGCCAGCGCCTACGTTGTTCGGGTTGAACGAGCACCCATGCGCCGTCTTCTCTCCCTGATCGCCCTTTGCCTGACGCTGGTGCTGGGCGCTGCACCCAGCTTCGCCGCTGATGCCGACCACGGCGCCCAGATCTTCAGCGCCAACTGCGCGGCCTGCCACATGGGCGGCGGCAACGTGGTGAACGCCGAGCGCACCCTCAAGAAAGAAGCCCTCGAGTCGTACCTGGCGAACTACAGCGCCGGCCACGAAGAGGCCATCCAATACCAGGTCACCAACGGCAAGAACGCCATGCCCGCCTTCGGCGGCAAGCTCAGCGCCGGCGACATCGCCGACGTGGCGGCCTACGTGGAATCCATGAGCCAGAAGGGCTGGGCCTGATCCCTTCACAGATCGCCCGCACCTGTTGCGCGGCCTGCAAACCGCCCCTGACGGGGCGGTTTTTTTGTGACCAACAGCTCACTGCTGGCCAAACCACCGGCGGAGCGCCATCGTGGTGATTGCCACAGCAGGTGTTGTGATGGGCTCAGCCACCCAGGCCCCCAGCCCCCCGGAGCCGCCCCTGCCAGAGGTGGAGCACCAACGCCGGCGGGCCGCTGCCGTGGCCGAGTTCCTCAGGCGCTCAGCCCTCAGCCCGATCCGCAAGCTCATCGGCTGAGGCTGCGGCGATGGGCCAGCACCGCCAGGTAGAGCTGCTCATCCACCTCGCGGATGTCGTATTCACTGGGCAGGCAGCCATGCAGGTGGCGGTGGACCGCCAGCCAGCAGTTGCGCTCCGGATCGCGGCTGGTGGCATCAAACCCGAAGGATTCCTGGGCCAGCTGCGCCACCAGGGCATCAGACCTATCCTCGACCATCAAACCCACCGAACCAAGGACAGGGAGATCATGGCCACCCGCTCCGCCAGCCGCGCACGGAGAGCCTCGGCGGGTGGTCTGTGCGCCGTCGGCCTGCTGCTGCTCACTGCCGGCGCTGTGCAGGCCCAGACCGAAGCGGACATCACCGGTGGCCCCACCCCGGCGGCGATCAACAGTCGCGTCACGCGGCCGGCCAACAGCTGTCCGCTGATCGTGAGCCCCGCCAACGCCGCTGTGCAGCCGCTGCGCATCGCCCCCAGCGCCGTGGCTGCCAAGAACCGCATCGGCTGCCTCTCCGGCGCCGATGCGATCTATGGCCCCGATGGCTGCCCGCTGAAGCTGTGCGGGACCAACCAGGGGGTCATTCCCCTGCCCCCCCGCACCCGCAGCGACGCCGTCGTGTCGCCGGTGATGCCGGCGCCGTAGACCGCAGCCACACTGTGGACACCCTTTCCGCCCCTCAGCCATGACCTCGATGCGTCGCCTGCTGCTCACCAGTGCTCTCAGCACGGGCTTTGCCCTCCTGACCGGCCTGCCGGGCCAGGCTCAGGTGAGCTCGGCCAATGTGCGCGCCGTGAACCTGGCGCGGCAGTGGGCCGTCAACGCCAACGGTGGCCTGTCGGTGTATGTGCCGGCGGCCTGCATGTTCAACACCGGCGAGGGTGGGGGCAAATGCCTGGTGCAGAACAACGACCAGGGGTTTGAATTCCGCTTCCTCGGTGGAGCCCCCGGCTGGCAGGAGCAGGGGGGGCCCGCCACCCGCGAAACCGACATCCAGATCTCCCCGGATGGACGCACGGTGGTGAACGTGAACTACAACGGCAATCCCCGCTGACGCCGTCGCCGCAGGCCTGACGGTTTCCCGCCGACGGTTTTCCTCAGCAATTGGCCGGTGTTGCCCACCTCTGGCGAGAGGACCGATCAGCCGCGTTCGGTTCTCCTGGCCGCCGACGTCGGCCAACGCCCATACGGTTTGTGCAGCAACGATTCCAGCCATGCATCCCACCGCTGAGCTGTTCACCGAAAAAGCCTGGGGCGCCATCGTGGCGGCCCAGCAGCTGGCGCAACAGAAGCGTCAGCAGCAGATGGAAACCGACCACCTGTTCGCCTCGCTGCTCAGCCAGCAGGGCCTGGCGGGCCGCATCCTCGAGAAGGCGGGGGT
>Ga0214917_10005068_pt1 | contig 14212 bp, 7 predicted proteins | sample LL_1208_BB_MetaG_FD_177983 | JGI IMG/M metagenome (GOLD analysis project Ga0214917, IMG submission 177983) | Freshwater microbial communities from Lake Lanier, Atlanta, Georgia, United States - LL_1208_BB | ecosystem: Environmental > Aquatic > Freshwater > Lake | place: USA: Georgia | collected... | reverse complement strand
CAAGGCGGGTCATCATTACTCCATCGCCGAGTCCATCGAGGCCGGCATCGTCCTTACCGGTTCCGAAATCAAATCCATCCGTGCCGGAGGCGGAGATCTGGCGCATTCCTACGGCCGCATCGAAAATGGGGAGGCCTGGCTCCACTCCTTCCATATCGCCCCCTACAGCCATGGCAACCGGGCCAACCCGGAACCGGATCGTCCGCGCAAACTTCTCCTCCATCATGCCGAAATCATGCGCTTCATGGGCCAGATCGAAAAAGGCGGCTCCCGTGCCCTGGTCCCGCTGAAAGGCTATTTCAAAAACGGCCGCTTCAAGATTCTCGTTGGGCTCGGACTGGGAAAAACCCACCGCGACCGACGCCAAGATCTCATCAAACGCCAGACCGACCGAGAGGTGAACCGCGAACTCGCCAACCGCCGCCGAAAATGAAATCTGCCCTCACCAAACTTCGCCGACTTCTCCCACCCGGAACGCTACGTCTGGATCCCGCAACCCTCCGAAACAACTCCTCCGACGCGTGGATGGCCTCTTCTCTCCCCGAGGCCGTGGCCTTTCCCCATAACACAGCCCAAGTCTCAAAAATCCTCTCTTTCTGTCACCGCCATCGTATCCCCGTCACCAGCCGGGGCGCCGGACGCGGTTACGTGGGAGGGTGTGTACCTGTCCGAGGTGGTCTGGTCCTCTCTCTTGTCAAAATGAACCGCATTCTGGAAATCTCCCCAGCCGATGGATTGGCCGTGGTCCAACCCGGAGTCATCACCTCCCACCTGGCCTCCGCGGCCAAACGACGCCGCCTCTTTTATCCGCCCGATCCCGCCAGCCTGAAAGAGTCGACCCTTGGCGGAAACATCGCCACCAACGCCGGCGGCCCCCGTTGCCTCAAGTATGGAGTCACCCGCAACTACGTCATGGGCTTGGAGGTCGTCCTAGCCGATGGAACCATTGTCCGCGTTGGAGGACGCACCCACAAAAACCGCACCGGGTTCGATCTGGTAGGCCTCTTCACCGGTTCCGAGGGGATGCTGGGCGTAGTCACTGAAGCCACGTTGCGTCTCCTGCCCTTGCCTCCCACACGATCGGCTCTGAGCGCCGAGTTTAGCTCCGTGGAAAAGGCGGCCGCAGGAGTGCAGAGGATTCTGGGTGCGGGCCTTCTACCCTGCGCCCTCGAAATCGCCGATCCTTTTACTCTGGCCGCAGCCCGCAAGGCCATCCCCAATGCACCCCGGTGCAATGCCATGCTCATCGTGGAGTTCGACGGCCAACCTTCCTCAGTCAAAGCCGAGCTTGCCGCCGCCGCCAAGGTCCTGCGCGCCTCCTCAACCAAGATCGTTACCGCCCATGGCGACGCCGCGTGCGAAAAGATCTGGAAAATTCGAAGGGGTTTTAGCTATGCCCTACGCGATACCGGATTGGTGAAACTGAACGAGGATGTGACCGTTCCGCGGGGTCGGATCGTCGACCTCTTTCATCTGGCCGCCAAACTCCAAAAGAAACACGGCATCCCCATCTCCAGCTTTGGTCATGCCGGGGATGGCAACATTCATGTCAACCTAATGGCCCCGGTCGGCACCCGGCACGACGATCCGCGGATGCATCGAATCCTCGATGAACTCTTCCGCGGGGTTCTGGCGATGGGCGGAGCGATCAGCGGTGAGCATGGTATCGGTTTGGCCAAGAAACCTTGGTGGCCAGCTGCCTCCACCCCTGCCCTGCGCCAGTTGCATCACCAGATCAAAAAATCGATCGACCCAAAAAACATCCTCAACCCCGGGAAGTTTATCTAAATCTCCATCACGGAAACTCTAGTAAGCGATTGTCGCGCTCAACTCCGCACGGTTGCCCACCTTGCTTCCGGGGGGCGTTTGCATGAGTTGGAAACCCCAATCGAACTGCACGCTGACAAATCGTTCGATGTTGTACCTTAATCCCGGACCCACCCCCATCAGGTAGGTGGATTGTTGTCCCGGGGAGGGATTACTGAAGCCCACAAAACCGTAATCCCAAAAACCGAGGAATTGGAGTCGATCCTCAATCTCTTGGTTATCAAAAAGCTTGGCGATACTTCCCGGAGGTGTTCTGAATTCCACATTGACCACCCAGGCATTATCCCCGTTGGCCACTCGCTCATCATAACCCCGGACCGTATTGTATCCCCCCAACCCAAACTGCTCGGTCGGCATCAGGTTGCTGGTGGTGACTTGCCCGTTGAAGGCACCCGTCAGGCTGAAATTCAGGGGAAGGATAAACCCTCTCTTCAGATTTAATTTCCCGTATCCGTAGTCCGGATCGGCGTTCGGTACGATCTGCTGGTAGGTGGTCGAATCATTCAGGGATCCCAACCCGCCCGGGCTATAAAATCCGGCCACTTCAAAGCTGGTGGAGCCAATCGGGTCGGGAATGTTGCCACTGTACCCGGCGGTCAACTGGAACACGTTGTAGGTTCCAAAGCCGCCCCCCGATCCAATCGGGGTGTTAAAAATCAATAGCGAGTTGGAGGCCTGTTTAAAATCAAATCCGCCGTAGATTTCATGGGTATATTCAAATATCATGGGCAAAGGGGCGTTGTAGCGGGCGCTGATCTGCCAGCTGGATCCGTTGAGCGTGTTGTCCTGCGAAATCTGTGCCGAAGAGCCAGAGTAGGCGCCATAAATGGTCATATAATTTCTCCAGGGGAAGGGGACAATCCAGCTCCCCGAGTACGCATTCATGGTCTGGAAAATATTCTGGGTGGTGGTGGTGTATTGGAAGTTCACCTGCTGGTCCAGGTTAAAAAGATTGCCGAAGTTGAAACCCGTGGAGAGGCGGTTTTTGCCGGTGATATCGATACCGTAATTGTCGTAGGTGAAGAAAAACCGCATTGGCATGCGATCGTTGACTTCAAGAATCACATCGGTTGTTCCCGGAGTTTCCCCCGGCTGAAAAGCCAGATCGGTTGAACGAAAGGGATTGTTGTTCAGCCAACGCACGTCCTCTTGAAGTTGATCCCCATCCACCTTGTCCCCCTCCCGCAAGCTGACCTCGTTTTTAAACTTGTCCGGATTGAACCATTTGGCGCCCTCCACAATCACCTTGCCCACTTTGGCCTCGGTGACAACGAACTGAATCACTCCGTCCCGAACGGTCTGCTGAGGCACGACCACGTTGACCACCGGAAAACCCTCTCGCCGGTAAAACTCAATCACCTCACGACTGATCTGGTTCAGCGTGGCCATCGTCGCAGGTTTCCCCAGGTAAGGTCGTAATTTGTGTTGGAAATCCTCCTGCTGGAGAATCTTGATTCCCGTGATGAGACCGCTCACGCCCGAAACACCCTCGGTTTTCACCGCTTCTCCACTTTCAACAAAGACCAGAGCCTTGACGTCGGCCGTAACCACCGATTCCTTGGCCGCCCCTCCCTCAGGGGACTCCACTTTAGGTTTCACCTTGATTTTCCCATCGGCCGGATTCGGCATGCTCGGTGCCACGCTCTGATACCCTTGGCCAAATTGAACACTCGGTCCCTCAGATCTGGTTGGATAGGGAGCGGAAAATTGGCTCTCTTGAGACTCTTGAGCCCAAGATAAATTCAGCCATAAAAGGCCTAATATCACATGGATACACCACGCCCGTCTCATTGCTTATAGACTCGGGCGACACACCATCCCTACAAGAAAACCAGTGCAGAGAGCCCAATAACTTGTGGAGATCGAACCAAAATCTTACCTTCCTTCAAACATCTAGTACATCAATATGTTTTTTATATTTTATGTGTTAAAAGTAATGCTTCGAGCGAGCAAAATCGGGGTGCCAAAAACTTTAAAGGCACAAGGCTAGGCTTACGTGAGGATCTGAACGATCCCTGCCGAAATGAACCATGGGCTGGAGCTGCGTTGAACCCGATCCCCTCCTAGCGGTTGCCAGCGACAGGTTCGCTCAGGTTGACCTCGGCTTGCTCCCTTTCGGATTTGATCAAATTCTCGGTGTCTCCTAGCTCATCACGAAGAGCAACCGCGCGCTTGGATACACCTTTGAGCATGGGACTAGTCGGATCTTTTTTCGTGTCCACCCGCTGCTGAGCGAGGAGGTGGACCCCTTTATCTTGGGATGAAAGTGAATCAGAAGGACATGGCAACACCGGTTCAATACCCGGATTATCCGTACCTGCCTGAGGTTTTCCGCCATCCATTACCTGATCCGGTATCCTCGCCTCCTCAAAGGGCATAGCGCCTTCCTCGTCAAAACTGCTCTTTTCGAAAAGAACCCCATCCTTTTGACGCTCCTTGGCCTCGAGGGAGGCCAGACGCTGATTCACCTCCTCGGCCGTTGGGGGACGGCCTAGTTCGCGTGTTAACGTCTGAATGGTGGGCAACGGCAAGGTGCGTGTTTCCGGCTCCACCCTCTGGGGATAAAGCATGTATTCCAACCGGGCCGGATTGACCTCCGGCAGGTTGAACTTTCCGAAGTCCGAAATGATCCAATTCAAATTGTTGCTTCCCGTGAAGAAGGTGTTGAGCTGACCTCCTCCCGTGGGTGTCCCACTCAGATCCACCCCGGCAATCACAGTTCCACTAGGAGCGTACATAGCAATCGGCAGCACCGCGTAGGACATCCAGTTCCCCGCCGACGGCATCACCCCGTCGTACCGGTAATTGAAGCCCGCCAAACCCGAGACCTGCGGAAACCCACCGAACAGAGACAAGGACTTGATCACGCTTCCCTGCTGAACCCCGGCCAAGGGACTTTTAATTCCTGTCCGATTGTAGAACTGGCCGGCAATTTCCATTTCCGTGCGTCCGGGCATGGCCAGGGTCCCCACCAGATTCAAACCAATCCGGTTCTGGAAACTAAATCCGCCCACGGAAATCCTCACGTTGCTCAGGTTTCGGACCCTATTGTTCTGCAGGCCCCCGACCCGGGCAAAGGTCATCGTTCCTCCCGAGTCGATCCCCAGCGTGCCCACCGTGATGCTACCCGCGGTGATGTTGCCTGTTCCCTCCGTGACCAGGTTCAGCCCATCGATGGTCGGGGCGTTAAAGGTTCCAACCGCCAAATTTCCTGTGCCGCTGGCCCGGGTCTCCAAAGTGCCCAGATTCATGTTATTCAACTGGCCGGCCGTCAGTTCAAACCCACCCGCTCCGTTGGATAGGTTGAATAAGACATCCCGGGGACTGCGTACGGTGAATTTACCGGTCACCACCGTGGAGCCCGCATACTGACCCAGACGTTCCACCCCGTTGACTTGGGCCACCAGAAAATCAGCGCTCGATGCACGTAACGCAATGTTCCCCAAATAGACATTCGATGGAATTCCATTCACCCCAGCCGTCATGGTGACCGACCCCTTGCCCGCGTTAAAACTGGACGCCCCCATGGTGATTCCGGCCGTCTGGCTGATGTTTCCGTCGTTGCTGGTCGCCGTCAGGTTGCCATTGACTGTCCCATACCCCAGGTTGAGGTCGCCGAATGAAGTGGCGGTGAGCGACCCGGTGCTCAAAAGCCCCAAGGTCAGGTTGTTGATGTCCCGAATCTGCGTTGTTCCTCCGGTCAGGCTAACGGCCCCCCGGAAATCGTTGTCGTTGTTCAGCGTGATGGCCGAACCACCCCCCGCGGTGACCGTCACCGCACCGCGACCGGTGCTAACGGTGGTTCTTCCAGACTGAGTGATGGAGCCTGCCGTCGTCACCAGGCTGAGTTGTCCGCTTCCGGTTGTCCCCATTCGGATGTCACCCAACAACAGGGCATTTTTGTCCACGACGGAGATGTTGTTGTTGCCATACGTCGTCAGGCTGACTGCCCCGGTGAAATCATTGTTGGCGTTGGTCAGTGTGATGCCGCCGGTAGTGGCCGTCACGGTGGTTGATCCAGAAACCGTGAAAGCACCAGCTTGGTTAACCGAAGTGCCCAACAGCACCATATTGCCACCGTTCCGCAGCGTGACTGCAGGGAGATTTAAAGCCGAGGTTCCCACCCCGGCAAGAGTGCCGTAGAAAATGGAAAGATTCTCCAGACTAGTGAGAAGTCCACCAACCAATCCCGCATCAGGATCTGCCCCTGAATAGGTGTTGCGGAAATAGTAATTCTGAACGTTACCAGGGGTGAGAAGGGTAATGGCACCAGAACGAATCAGATTGTTTTGTGTCGATAGATTAATGGTGGCCAACGAAGTGGTATCGACCCTAAAAGCACCGCCTACCGAATTACTCGTCCCAGTAGTGATCAACCCTGTTTGGGTTAAGCCATTGCCTACGGTCAAGGTCACGATTCCAGCACCTGGCTGGGTGATTCCACCGATGATCAGACTATTTTTATCCGTGATGGAAATAGGGCCACTCCCACTGCCCGCTAGGGTAACCGCCCCAACAAAATCATTGTTGGAATTGGTCAGGGTAATCGCACCCGCTGTGGCGGTCACGCTGGTCGATCCAGGGACTGAAAAAGCTCCCGTCTGACTAACGCCACCCGCGGCACCCGAACTAAGCACCAAACTCCCCGCCTGACCCCCACTGGTTGCCAGCGATAGTGCCGGGAGATTGATGGCCGCATTATCATATAGGACAGTCAAGTTGCGTAAGTTGGGCAATGAGACTCCGCCCAGACCGGCGTCGGCATCGGCCGACGCAAAGGTCGTGCGGATCCCATAGTCCCGGATGTTGCTTGGATTGGTAAAAGTAATGCTACCGGCTTGGATCGCATTGGCAAAGGAGGCCAGGCTGATGTCTGTGTTGGCCCCCGTGGCACTAATAGTTACCCCTCCGGTTCCCGTGTTGATTACACCGCTTTGGCTTAAGGCGGACCCCACGGTGAAGGTTAATGTTCCGGATGACGAGGTGCTCATGCTAATGCCCCCGATATTAAGTGAATTGGCATCCCGGATGGAAATATTGCCAGTGCCCGAAGTGGTGAGGTTGACGGCCCCGACGAAATCGTTGCCGCTGTTGCTTAAATTGATGGACCCGCCGGTGCTAGTGCCACCAGTGCTGGTGAAGGAGGAAGTGCCCGAAATCGTCAAGGCGCTACTCTGGGTGATATTACCCGAAGAGATGGCGGTCAAACTGGGAACACTGACTGTGCCAAACGATAAGTTACCAGTTGCTCTGATTGTGGCAGCACCGGAAGTGTTGAGCGAGACCGCCCCACCGAAACTGTTGGAACGATTATTCGGGGTGACAATATCCAGGGTGACACTACCACCGGAGGTTATGGAGGTGGTTCCGGCCACGGATAGTGGCCCTGTCTGAGTTATCTTATCTGGCACGACCAAGCTCAGATTACCAGCCATGGGGATTCCAAGAACGTTGCCCTGATTGAATGGAGATGGGGTAATGACCATAGATCCAAGCGAAAGATTACCGCTGTTCACCGAACCTGAGGTTTGCACAATCTGCAAATAAGCATTCCCATAAATTTGGGCCCCGGTTATCTGGGCTACGTCTAGATAGATAGTTCCGGTCCCCGGCGCAGCCACCGGATTGTTTCCAGGGGCTTGAACATCGTTAAAGTTTACGGTTCCATTGGGAATATAAATATCGGCGGTGGCACCACCGAAGTTACTGAATACGGGACCTCCTGTATTAAACGATACGACGCCACCTGATGGTAAGCTGATGCAGTAAGCACTTCCGCTGCTACTGTCAAAGTCCACTGCCGAGCGGTAGCCCGAAAAGTTTACAATGCCTTGATTGAAGTTGACCGGCCCTGCTTGCCCAATGCCGATATCTCCGGCTGCCTGCTTAACAATGGCCGTTGGATTGGTCGCCAAGAAAGTAGAGCTTACAATATAAGAACCATTTACCGTGTCGTCTGTCACCACAATAAGATCACCAACCTTATAGGTCAGACCCGTTGTGCCAGCAGCAGTATTCCACCAATCTTGTGTAGTCCCAGTTGTAGCTGATCCCAGATTACGTATCACATATGTTGATCCAGCAGAGATAAACGTGCTGGTTGTGGGATCAATGTCCTGCTCTAAGGCGCCGATATTTAGTGTTGTTGAAAAAAGGTTTGCGATGGAAGAAGCCTTAACTTGGGAGGCAAAGAGACCGGTTATATCGTTTTGATTAATCCAATAGGATTGGGCTGGATTCAGGGGCCTAACATTGATGGTGTTGGCATAAGCGGCATCACCAACTGTCAGAAGGTTGCCGGCCCAAAAACCCAACTCATTAAATATCTGAGAAACGGCCGTCGAGGGTAGCGCAACCCCATTGACAGCACTAACACTTATGCCGGACTGTCCCAGCACCACGCTCGTAGTCAGATTACCCGATTGCACCCCTTGACCGGATTTGAGATTTAAATTGACCCGGTTTCCTAACGCAAGAATGGTAGAATCAATCACCAAATCCCCTCCTTGCGCATTTTGTCCCGCGTTCCCAGACCGTATCTGGCTATCCCCATTTCCGATGTAAATTGTAACATTCTTGGCTATGTTCACGGTCCCACCAGTACCCCCAAAAGCTCTTTGAATAGAAAGGTTAGAGGGATTACTTCCAGCAGTTTGAGTTTGCTTAGGCCACGTTCGGTTAGCAGTTGTCCAGTATAGAGAACCCCCAGTAGAAAAAGTTGATAACGCTGTCCAAGACTTATCAGCATCTCCCCCAGATATATCCACCCCTTTCCCTGCATAAATGTCACTTTTGATAATAACGTCACCGCCCTTGCCTCCACTTGCCGAGGCCAAGGATAGACCCGCTGTTAAAGTCACCCTCCCATTAGCAAAGAGAGGGGCATTAATAAAGACACTGCCACCGGTCCCACCATCACTATACCAGGGATTGCTGGCTGGCGGAGGACTCCTTCGCACCCCGGCGTTGTTAGCGGCAATCATGGTCAAGTCCCCGCCCACAACAATTTGTTCATTCACACGGATCGATCCATAAGCATTCCCATCCGCGAATAGGTAATTATTGACCAAGGTAAGGCTTCCGGTACTCGAGGTGCTAGCGATAATTGGCGTGGCCACCACAATATCGCCATTACCATTACCTACACCGCTTCCGGTCCAATTATAAAATTCAGGGATTTTCGGCCCGGCACGAATGATGACATTTTGATTATTGTTTAAAGCAAAGAGGATCCTATCCACCTTGACTTGGGCGTTTTGCTCGCCGGAGCTTACAGAAAAATCAACCAGCGGGGGCGTCTGGGCAGGGTAGTAGCCTGCAGCTGTGGTCGCAGAATCCGTATAGATCACGGAAACACCCCCGTTGGCCGTACCGATGTAAAGATCCGGCGGATCCATAAGCCACGTACCACCCCGACCGGCAGCCGCACTCACATCAACCTGTCCATCTACTTGTAAATTTAACGCCGAGGAAGTCTCCACAAATCCACCATCACCCCCTTTAAGACCCCCACGGGCGAAAATATTGCCATAAAAACCGGTATACTGGTCGCTCCAGAGAACCACCTCTCCACCATTCCCATTCTGGGTCGCATCTGCCCGTATCACGGAATCAGGGCTCATGAACAAAGCGCTGGAATTACGCACTTCAGGATTGGCCCCGGATAAATCACCGCCCACTAATACCTGCCCGCCGGCCACAGCCCCGCTGGCATCCACCTCTGCCTTGAGCAAAGCGATTCTTTCCCCCGTCACCACCACCTTGCCCCCGGATCCTCCAGAAGAGGTCGCCTCAACCTTGCCCCTGACATTAAGAATGTTCGTTGCCTCGATTCGGACTTCTCCGCCCTTTTCCTCACCCGAAGCAGTAAGGATCGAGGCGGAGTCCGTGATGATGTTTTTTCCCGCCACCAAAATGTCCCCCCCCTCCTTTTTCCCGGAGAGATTCTCGCACAAGGCCTCGACCACCCCCCGGTTGACCACATCCCCTTTTCCGCCAAGGAGGGAGACGCTGCCATCGGAATTAGCCTGGGCGGAGGTGGCCCGGATGGTGCCGTCGTTGCGGATTGCCAGCGGGAGATAGCTTCCGGTCGCCTCCAAAACCGCATTGGCCGCCTCAATCACCCCCTCGTTGATTAGTTCGGCCGAATCGGATGCCGACTTTCCGGCCCCATTCCCGCTTTCGTCCGCTAGTAGCCGCACCTTGTATTTGCCTGCACCGACCGACTGCAGACTGACCTCCGTACCGCTCACCATCCCTACCGTACCGTCCCGGGCCATCAATTGGCCTTCGTTTTTCACCTCCTTGGCCACGAGGAAGACATCTCCGTCGCGCGCCTCAATCTTTCCCTGATTCAAAATGGCGGCATCCGACTGGCTCTGCAGATTCACATCCCCGCCCCGCATGAAATCGTCAGTCTGGATTCCGTGGGTGGTGGCCAAAAAAGAGCCCACGTTCACCGTTCCCCCTTTGCCGACCATGATTCCATTCGGATTACTCAGCCAAACCTGGCCGTTGGCCCGCAAGGCTCCATCGATAAGGGATGGGCTGAGCGTTACCACCCGGTTCAACGTCGCCGAGGTGGAACTCGGTTGCACAAAGTGGGTCAACTCCCCGTGACTAATGGAGAAATTGGACCAATTGATAACCGCGCGATCGGTTTGCTGGTTGATTAAAAGGGTGGCTGCGTCCGGCCGGTTGAAAGTTGCCGCCCCCCCAACCACTTGTTCCCCCACCGGATTGGCCCTGAGCGTGCTCGTCCAAAGAATTGCCACACCCCCAAAAGTCCGTAGCCCGATGCTCATCCATACCCGGCATCTCCTGACCAGACGCCTCAACCAAATGCCGCCACGGTACCCCATATCACGATGCATGGGACGAAAAGAACCCACAACATTTCGAATCATCACCACGGGAGGACTCGAACCCTTAAACATCGTATCCGCCGTCCACTCTTTTGCCACTAGACCACAATAGTAACTATATATTGGGCTCCTATTTAAACTTTGATACCTCCTAATATGGTGCTCCACAGATCAACCACTATATGTTGATTGCCGGCCGTCAAACCAAATTACGGTCTTAAAAAAAAATTACCTGTAGGGACTCAATCTTTTTGTGAATAAGCCGGGGCTCTCCTAATCCAACCCGGAAGGAACGGGAAAAGGGGAGTACCTAACCCCCAGACCTTAGAGGAATCTCTAGTTTTGGGAAGGACGCCCAGCTTCCGCTGAGACAGGAGCTGCCACCCCAGAGGAAGAGTCGCCCCCGGAACTTCCGCGCAAGCGATAGACTTTGGCTTTGGTCGTGGGTTGCTTGTCTGGGAGCCCGAATATTGTGAAAAATGCGGACTTCACGGCCTCTCCTGCTTTTCTCTGCATGGCATCGTCTTCCGCTTGCTTTCCCAACTCCACGCTGGGCGCCGCTCCCGTTGGGCTCGCGGGTTTGGCCATCACCGCCACTTCACGTTTAGGCGACGCCAGCCGGCTAACTTGGTTGCCCGTCATGTCTGAGCGATCGATGTAGTACACCTGTCCGCAGACCGAGGGTTCATAGAAAACTTGGCGATTCGCAACCAAAGTTGCCAGCAAAGACGCATCAGGGGAGAGCACAGCCTTGCGACCAAATACCTCCACGGTGATCGGTCTGCGCATCGCAGGGCCGGCCCTCACCAAAACACTCTTCCTGCCCATGTCATCTTTCCCAAAGCTAAGTCGGTACTCCTGTCCGGAGACATCGACAGCACGACCCGCGGTGCCCGAAGCAATCTCCTCCAAAAGAGTGCCGGCTTCATCGCGGACTTCCAATCGTCCCGTTTTTTCATTCAAAACAAGCTTCCCCATTCCCCCTTGATCCACCCCCGCCACCATGCCCGCCGCCTGCTGGGCAGCTGGATCGGGCTCCTGGCTAGTCACCGCCGCCTGCGCGGCCCCCAAACACCAGCCGAAAAAAAACACTGCAAAAAGCCCGTTCATCACCCTCCATTTGCAGAAATGAAGGCGCCCCGTCCATCAATATCTGAAAACTGAATGTTTTTTTTTGAATAAGCCGCCAAAGACTAGCGATTCACCTCTTTGAGATTTTGGTTTCTGTATTTTTCCACATCCGCGTTGGCCTGAAGCATTTCCTCGGGAGTGACCGCACCCATGGGCAAAAGAAGGCACCCTTTGGTCAGGACCGTATCGATTCTCGGGGCATACACCACCCTTCCGTTGACAATCACCACCATGATCAATCCCCGACCCGTGCTGGTGGCCACTTCGAGCTTTGTTTTTCCAAAATCATCAAATTCCAACAGCACCGTACCATCCGACCGGGTCGAAACCTTGCGTATATCCTTCTCCGAAAGTTCAGGAAGGCTCTGAATCGCCACCTTTTCCGGTGGGTTAAATAGGCTCACCGGAACCGAAACATCTCCCTTGGCACCCTCCGCAGCCTGCAGATGAACGCGGATCAGGACCGGGGGCTTTTCCGCCGCCCCCACCCAAAAAAGCAATCCAGCCAGAATCGGGTACAAGGAAAAACGCCTCATGGTTCTAAACTATCGCCTAACGGCATGGCAGACGACCTGATTTGTCATTCCGAAGAATCTTTTTTATAATCTCAACTTATGGGTAGACGCTTTTTGTCGATGACGGGTTTTCTTTTGTTTGGCCCCCTGATCCTTAGCGCCGGAGCCTCCGATATCTCGGATGCTTCCTCCCGCACCAGCCAACCGGATAAGTTTCTTTCGTCCCCTGGACTGATCAAGGGGGGGCTCTTCATGGAGGGGTCTAAAAAACGGTTTGAGGGAGCCAATGAGCTGAATCTGGAATCCTACAAAACCAAACTGGAAGTGACTCCCGGAGCCCTGACCTTGAAACATATCAGGGATCCACAGCCCAACGATCAGATCGTCGTCAAGTTCACCCTGACCAACGGGTCGGACAAAGGCTCCACCCTTTATTTTCCCACCGCCCAACGATGCGAGGCCGTCATCCGCGACCCGGCCGGCAAAGTCATTTACACTTGGTCCGAGGATTTTGAATTCGCTCCCGATCCCGGCTACAGCTACGTCAATGCGGGGGAACGCCTCAACTACCAACTCACCATCCCCTTCCAGGCCCTCCGGGAAAAAGTCTCGGCCGGACAAGCCTCCATCACGGCCAGCTTGGTCAACTACCCGCAGCTAAAGGCCGAAATGCCGCTGGAGATTCAGCCCTGACCGGCAATGCCGGCCGCACCAACTCCTTGATCTCAGGCAGCCCGGGCTGCTGCTTCAAAATTTTTTGCACCTCCTCCGGAGTATATTTTTCCTGCCGCCCCTCCCCCAGATCCCGATCCGTCGAGACAGCATCCCGGTTGACCTGCTGCCGAACCCGGGCCAAACGCCCCTCATACATCTGAAGAGTTCCGTCAGTGGCTTGACCCATCCGGCTGGTTCGAGAAGACCATCCGGCCGCTTCGGGACGCGACAACTCCCGGTCTTCTCGAATCCGGGTGTCCTGCTGCCTTGAGGAAGCCGGGTCAAAACGATCCGAGGAGTCTTGGTTCGACATGCTGGAGTCCTTGGCAAAGAGCTCATTGTTTTTTTTGCCGTACTCGGACTCGTTCATCGACCACAGGGGAACGGAAGTCAGACTAGACTCCTGCCGGTCCTCATATAAGCGCTCCGAGCGAAACTCCTTCGATCCGCCATATTCCTGGTTCGGAATCTCCCGAAAATCTTTCATTTTTCCAGAAAGGGAACTTAAGCGGTTGTCCGGCTTCCTTGGCCAAGCCACATCCTTACCTCCACTTTCCGCCGCATCCAACCGGGCCTGACTGCTCTCTTGGGCTTGCATCGCCAAGGGCGCTCCCACGAATGCCCATAGCATGAGAATATATTTCACATTCCTATTTCACTTTATTTTTCCGTCCACCGCTTCTCCAAAAAATCATCCATTCCGGTAGCCTGTCCACAACCCGTGAATCAACCCCTCCACCTCCCGCATTTCACCTTCAACCAAAAAGATGGGTCCACCTGGATTTGAACCAGGAACCAAGGGATTATGAGTCCCCTGCTCTAACCGTTGAGCTATGGACCCGACTCCCCTCATCATTCCCGAAAAGATCGAAATGCCGATTCAGAAATTTGCCCACCGTGCCACCTCATAGAAAGGAGGGCCCAAGGTCTGGCAATGATTGCGCCCAAGCCCATCCGTGAGGATCATCCTTTCATGCGGGGGTTGATCAATCACTGGGTCTACGGCGGATTCCTGTCAGGGCTTCTCTTGTTGGCGATCTTACCGGTCATGGCCTGGAGCTGGGATCCAGCCATGGCCCTAATCTTTCTCCAACTTCCGCTCTACATGATTCACCAGTTCGAGGAGCACCATGGCGATCGTTTTCGCGCATATGTGAATCG